>JACXXQ010000110.1_pt1 | contig 58183 bp, 70 predicted proteins | sample 8621361 | NCBI WGS metagenome assembly JACXXQ01 (sample SAMN15503820, study PRJNA645414) | gut metagenome | isolation source: feces | host: Bos taurus | place: USA | collected 2016 | reverse complement strand
GTTGCTTTGCGATTACTTCTGAATACTTTACTCATAGTACATTTCCTCTTCAAATATACCCTCACTTTATTACAAGTGAGGGCATTTGAACAGGCTAGGACTGGTTCTTATACCATTCCCCGAACTCTTTCATTGCATCTTCTAAGGATAAGCCTTCGAAGAATTGACCAAAGTGCCCGTTGTACTTCACACAAATCCTTGTAACGGTTTGCTTTTGGGGTGTGATTACTTCCCGTATATCCACCTTATCAATGCTAACCATTACTTAGTAGCCTTGACCAGTTTGGTAGCCAACTTAGCTTCTTCTTCAGTCAGACCCATTGCAGTGAATGACTTCTTAGCATGACGCTTATAGTCTTGCAGAGCATGGCCTTTCTGATAGTCAGAGTACGTCGTATCGTTCAGGATGCTACGCAGATTATCAGCGTGTTTACCAGACGGAGCTACTTTAGTGGCAGCAGCAGAACGTGTGGGTTTAACTGTCTTATCCTGCTTAACAGCTTTAGGTGCAGGAATACGGGTGCTACGAATAGTAGCAATTGCATCCACCACATCGGAACTAACTCCTAAAGCAGCCCACGGCTTACGAGCCTTACCTCGCATTTCCACAAGTAAATCAGCAGCAGCTAATTTATCTTCTGTAGTAGTAGCATTAAGGAACTCTTTAATTAGTTCCTGAATTTGTTCTTTCACAGTAGGAGCCTTATTAACAATAGGTTTAAGGTCAGTAGCCTTCACTGGTTCAGCAGCTAAAGCTTCATTCAGTGACTCTTCCATATTCAGTGCTTCTTTATTGGCAACTGTACGGAATTGTTCTACAGAACCAGATGAGAGATTAGTGTATTTGAGATTAGTTCCATAATGCCCACCAACCATAATAAGTGTGGTAGGTGAACTGTGGTTCCCAACGATGGCATCATTAAGTAACTTCTTACCTACTTCTGTCTTAGACAGGTAGATACCGCTGTTAACGTTACTACGTTCCTCTTCCGGTAGTTCAGCAATAATGTGATACGCAGCTACACGCATCTTATTAGTGTTGTACTCAGGAACAGCAAATACATCTTCTGGTGCTACTTTACCAAGGATAGTTACGTTACCACCGAAGTAACGGATGTAGCTCATGGATGCTACGTGCAGACCATTAGAGCAGTCTTGTCGACGGTCAGGGTCTACCAGGTCTTCTCGTACCTGTACTTTACAACCTACCCACTGACGGATGTTACCTGAGTGACAGTCAACGAATACACGTTTACCATTTTCTTCGCCCCTGAACTTAAGTCGTTTCAGGAACAGGATTGAACCATCATCAGCGATAGGCAGTTCAGCAGTTTCCATGAACTTCATCAGGTCTTCTACTGAGTGCAGACGGTCTTTAATAACCGGAGCCAGTCGCTCAAGGAACTTAGTAAAGCCCTTGTAGTCTTTCAGCTTGGCAGACTGACGTAGGTGACGTTGCAGGTTCTCAACTCCAGGGATAACTCCATTGTTGGTAACAGCAACAACCACTTCATCTTCCTTCACATCAGTATGGAAGTTAGCATCATCAGTACTGATAGCACCTAATGCAGCCAGCTTCTCTGAAGCAGCAGCCAGCTTATCCTGGTTCGTGGTTTTAGTTACTTCCACATAAGGCAGTGGCGTTTCATCACGACTGGTAAATACAATGTGTACTCCTTTGATGTGTTTGGCTTGTTTAACAAACTCACCCATCTCATCATCGGATACTGCACGAATTGCAATGGGCCATTCCTGTCTAAGCATGATGTCGATGAGGTCAGTATCCATCCATAGTACGTCTTTAATAAAACGAACCAGTGCAAGATGATTATGGTCTTTGTCCCAGCCAGTAACCCACATCAGATTGTCACGCTTGTCGTAACAACCATCTGCTACTGTTACTTCTGGTTCATTAGCCTGGACAGCCAGGAAGGTATCCATAGCTTTAGACACTAGCGTCTTAGTAGGGTTGCCCAGCTTGATATCTGAGACGGTACGGGCTGGTGAAACATCTGTGCCATCTTCGAAGAACTCTTTGAGTTTAGCTTTAGCTACCTTGAAGAAACGGACGAATCCGTTGGTGTTCTTCTCTGCTTCCAGATATTCAGTACGTAGTTCTACTTCTGGTGCAATGTTTACTTCTATTTGGTCCTGGGTAGTACCCAGACCTTTAGTCTGGGCTTCAGATACAATGCGAGCAACTCGTGGGTCGCTCTGAGGATATATAACTGTGGAGCCGTCAGGCTTCCACAATGTGAGGTTTCGACTGTCAACTGCCAGTGCGATGATAGAAATCAATTCGATTTTCATCAGATTATTTACCTTTCAGTTTATTTAGACGATTACGGTAGAGGGACTTAAACCCAGGAATATCCTCTGGATTCTTCTTGAGATGTTTAACTAAACTACCTAAGTCCAGGCTCTGTAGGATGTCATTTTTATTCCAGCTATAACTGAATAGTCCTTTGTAATCATTAAGTATTTGGAAATACTTATGGTTACGGTGATTAGTCATCACTATATATGGCTCTAAGTCATCAACTGACTTAATACAACCCATTTCAACAAGTTTTTCTTTGTTGTCACGTGGTCGATTTCGTAAAAAGTCATATGCCCATTCATATTCTGGTTTAAAAATCAGATTCTGTAATGGTTTGAATGTTAGGCCTAGTATGCCTAGGATTTCCCAGTACTCTCTGTCATCTAGTCCTACGTATTCCAGAATACCAATGCGATACTCAGTAACATATTTCGTGAATCCCTTACTGGTAATAACAGACATCAATTCACTAAGACGAATATCGTCAATGTGAATAGCACCACGACGTTTGGCTTTGTTAACTTCGATTTGATTACGACATACAACAGTCTCTGCTTTCATCTCATCGGACAGTTCATACCATTTCCACATGGTTCCAATTCTGGCAGTTAATGGGCTACCAGAACCAACCTGATTGGCTAATACGTAGTACTTAGGCTGTTCCACTTCGACGAAACCATACTTCTCATGGCGACTTGGGTCAGCAAATTCCTTCTGAATATATGGCTTAGATACCCAATCACCACTTTTATCCCGTACAGGAGTAGTACCAAGAACTGCATTCAATGAAATCAGAGCATTAGTTTTACCTCCTGCTTTGGTTTTATTTGCAGCTAAAGTCTTAGCACGCTTCTCGGCAGCTATCTTAGCCTGTTCTCTACGGAAGTTAGTCGGCTTGTCCCACTCATTATATTGAGTAAGGTCAATTACCCGATAACCCATAGCAGTGAACTTAGCTACAGCTTTTTCTGCTTCACCCTTCTTAGGACCAACAACGTGAACAAAAGCAGTACGCTCCAGATCACCTCGATTGTATTCAGGGAAGTACGAAAAAGAGTCTGCACAGTCAGATAAACGTCTGGTAACTACAACGTTCTTGGTAGTGAATATACCAATACTCTGGTGGGAGTTATGGTATATCCTAAAGTAATCAGTGAGTTTACCCTTCACCAGACTCACACAGTTATCCTGGTTCATAATGTAACCAGACCACTTAGCACCAGTGCTTTTTAAAGCAGCAAGCTGAGGTAAGTGCAGATGACGGTATACTAAATCCTGGAATAAGGATACACTGTCTGTACGAGTATGTTTAAGAGCACGCATAGCCTTACCATACAGCTTCTTAAGACCAGCATATTCAGGACGATCTAGTAGTGCCTTATTGGATAAATTACGCCAATGCTTGATGTAATGCTTACGTTGCTTAGCCCACAAACTAGAGGACATATAGCGTTGAACAATAGGGTCTGTAACAGCACCCAGGAAATGAGGATATTCCCAAAAGCGAGTAGAAGATTTAGAAGCGTATTCTTCAACCTGCTTAATAGCTTCAGGAATCTTAGCCTTAATCTCTTTCTCCATACGGTCTACTAAATCTACGCATAGAGTAGTAATACCATCGTCGGTTAACTTCTGGTTAGACAGAGTTTCACGACTAGGAGCAATAGCTAAGGTATCCGGTGCAGCCTGAACTACTAAATTATCAGCACCAATAATATTCATGAAGTTAAGGATAAGACCCACAGCTTCTTCACTAGCTGGGCTGGATACAATTGGGTACATTACGTTACCGTAGCGAACAAAGATGTTACTGTTACCCATATAGCCATGATACCAGCTATCGGACATATCATATGAACCAGGTTCGAATGACATACCTAGCGTATTCAGTAGAGTATAGTCACCTTGTTGAATACTAATACCTGTTTCTTCACGGATGAGTTTAGTACCACTAAACTCAGCTTTAATCTCACCATTAAACACAATTGATTGGATGTAGTGAATAAAGGTACTTACGTCGTGTTTGCCCAGTTGGAATTTAACTTCCAGTCCAGATTCCTCAGTAGGAATACCAGTAACGATAGGAACAATACCCGGTTTACCATCATTTTCAATCGCAGCCTTAGCTACGTTATATACCGACATCTTTCCTTGGTTCCATGAAGTAACCTGGAAGCTATCTGTATAAGCGAATGGGGACTTACATCCCAGACCAAAGCCACCAGTAACACTACTGTTGGACTTCTTGGTAGATGCCCCGTAGACACCATAAATGGAACCAATGAGTTCATCTGGGATGCCATTACCATAGTCACGGAAGGTAATAAAGTTGTCTGTATCAATAGTAATACGGATAGGAGTATCAGTCTTACCTGCTTCAATATGAGCATCCCAACTGTTACAGATAGTCTCTCGGACTACTGCCAGAGTGGGGTTGTTATACAGGGAAGTACTTAATACGTGAAAGAATGCCGGGTCATCAGAGATGCCAAAGGCAATTGTTTCTTTGCCACCCAGTGTCGCTGAGGTAGCTACTTCATTGGTATCTGCAACTAACATTTATTTACTCTCCAGATTAAATGTTGCTTCTTGGTTATGACTATTAAGAATCTAATGCTGATTTACAGGCTTCAAAGATTACTTTACGCAACCCCCGTTCTTCTTCTGGTTCCTCATGGGGACTATAACCAAAAGGACTGTTTTGCATAAAACTAGCCAGAATTAGTAAATCTTTTTCAGATAGACCACCAATAGTGATGGAGTATTGGTTTTTGTTTTTTACTGTAGCGTTAGCCATTTCGTTTCTCCGCCATTGCTTGTAGTACAAATACTACAGCGTCTGAAATCTGATCATCAGTTGGCTCAACTAATTGACCATCCTCGTCATACATTTCTTTCAGAAGTGCATTCAGTTCAGACATACCAGCCAGTACCATTTCTTTGCTTGGTTCCAGCCATAATTTACGTTCCTCTGCCAGTGCAGCAATGCACATACATAGGGAGGCGATGTTAGCTGGGCAAGCAGCAATATCACCGGTAACTGCAATATCACTGAGTGGAACAGCTTTACCAGTTTTACTATGAATAACTTCAGGATTAATCACGGATTTGCTCCAGGTTATGAGTAGGGATAGGGAAGAATGGATAGTCTCCGGTAGGGTCTAAGGTTACGGACACATGATGAATACCAGTAATCTGGGACATGCTGATAGCAGTGTCGAAATCATCCCGTGTACAGGCATAAACAACACCACCTTTATTGACTTGTGGGTCCATTACAGGTGTGTCTTTGATACGGTATTTAGCAGGCATATGCCCTCCTAAAAGAGTAAATAGAACCAAAAAAAGACCTCCCGGAGGAGGTCTTAGGTTTACTTACGATTCTCTTCTACGAATTGTCGTAGACGTTCCTTAGCACCATCATGTTCACGAATTGCTTCATAGTCGCGGGCAAAGTAGTAAACACACCATAATCCAATCTCACTTACAAATAATAGAATACTAGCTCGGATGGACTGCATATCTGTTTCTACGACAAAGGCAACTTTGTATGCGTAGGTTAGTGTTAGTAGGGTACTAATTAGCATTGCGTACATAGCTAAACGTTTCATTCTGTAATTGTTTCTCCGGGTATTAGTTTACGGAATTGGATGAAATCCAGTAAGTTGCCTGAATAGAGCTTGCCTTCTCGGTCCATTGAAGTAACACCTTGTTCCCAGGTTAATGGGTTCTGGTTATTAATGAACTTATCGCCGAACAGCATAGGGGTTGCCTGGTGTTCAGTAGGTGATGCATGAATAGGTTGGTTCTCAACTAACTTAGCAAACAATCCTAAGTCTTCTTCAATAGTAGAGGGACGTCCTTCAAAATTGTTGTAAGAAGCCCGAGCACAACGAGCAGCACTTACTTTAAGAAGTAAGCCATACACTTCTTCACGACTTGGCTCATCACGAGTAATTCGCTGATGTTTGCAGTAATTATAAGCCCCGACACGATCAATATGAGCAATATACGGTAAATGCCATTCCCCTTGCGGGAGTGCTCTCGGAGTGCTTTCATTGTGTGCCTTTCGCATTGCTTGAGCCAGTTCACGAATCTCTGGTTGGGCATCCACATGGTCACGTAAGCCATAAAAATTAGCCCAGCTAGTTGAAGTTACCACTACACGGATATGTGTGAATGGTTCCAGAATACGGTTAACAATCTGCTTATGTACTTGTCCACGACGCAGCATTTCTGCATAGGTAGCAGCACTGGATGCAGCCTGATTCCAGATAAAGATTGCATCGCTACGTTGGTCTTCGGTTAGTTCTTCAAATGCCTGCATCCCTTTCTGGTTCTTACCCCAGTGACTTGGCATCACTGGTTCATTACGAACCTGTTCAATGAACTTAGAAGTAGGGATAGCACGACTACTTGAAGCATTGCGGTTGAATACACGGTGAGTCATAAACTCACTATGGATGAATCGGGGATAAACCAATTCAAAGGTAGTAATACGAGTACCCGTTGCATGATGAACGGAATCTGCAATGACAGTTGTCTTAATCATTAGAATGACCTTAGATAGTTGGTAATACCACTTCGGCTTTCTGTAATCCTCTTGGCCTGAACATATACCAGTTTAAACTCACTACGTGGTAGTTCCTGTAATACTGCTATACCTTCAGTAAGGGCCACAGAACACGCTACAGCGGTTTCTTTTTTAAAGGAGTACAAGTCTTCATACATGAGGGCTTCATACTCTTTACGGAGCATACAGAGAGCATCTCTTGCCTTATCACTTACTTCTTGTGAACCAGCAGACATAGCTAAGCTGTATATGATAAAGACTTGTTCGAAAACAAAGTCCAGTAATCTATCAGGGCTATTGGTCCCCATGAATAATTTTGTTGCGTAGGAACGGGCTTTACGGTTGAGTTCGTACTCATCCTCTATGCCTTTATTATAAAGAACAGGATTTCGTTCTCTTTTTCTTAAGAATGGGATACGCATTAGTATTTACTACCTCTTCTATACCATGGGTAATGGTGGGTAGTGCTCTTGCTTTTGAACACATCCTTAGTACGTAGATTCCTTTGTATTTGAGCCAGGTAAAGATGCATTTCGTCATAACACGGACTAAGCCAGAACTTATCTATGATTCGGTCTACCTTGGCTTTCAGATGTGGTTCTGGGGGAATGTATGAATGGACATTAAAAGGTCTGCTGGTAGTCCATCCTTTCTGAATAATAGCCTGCATTTTTGCATAGACATCAGAATTAATCCCATCCATTTCTACTTGGTCATGTATAGTTTTACCTAAAGTAAGCATTACAGTTTGTTCCAGCTTACCGAAGTCCAGTCCATATAAGATAGACTTACCATTTTGTCTGTTTGACATAAGAGTACCTGTAATTAAAAAAGCCCACGGGTTAGGTGGGCTTGGATTAGGAGATGGATAAGCAATGAGCTGGAAGTAACTTCCACAAGCACCACTATGCAATGATGCTTAGGTTAGTTACTTATCAGACTGGCTCGTTTGAGACACGTTGTACTGGTTTCCACTGCCAACGTTAACGATTGTAGTCTGAGACTGTCCTTTATTAGACAATGCCCAAATCAGTGCTACTACCCAGAAGATTAAAGACCAGCCTAATACGATATTGAGTACACCAATGCCCCACTTAGAGGCATGGCCTCGTGCAAAAGCAATAATAGTAGGGATAAGGTATACAGCTAGTGCAAATAACAGAACAAGGATTGCTGCTAAAGATTCCATGATGGTTCCTATGTGGGGTTGAGTTAGTTTCTTCACAAATAGCCCAACTATGCTGGGCTATTTAGGCAGTTACTTACTCTGCATCAGAGACAGCAGTTAAAGCTTTACGAACGTAACCTCGTACTGAACGGTAGCTTTCTTCTACAGATACAGAACGACCGTCAATCAGATGGACTACAGCACCAGCCGGAGTTTCATCTACGTCTACTACGTTAGTTGCAACAATAGTTTTACGCATGGTACTGCCGGTAGGTGTTACTTGAAATACAGACATGTTCTTTCCTTATTTGCTGCTTCTTGCAGCTACTGGTTTGTCTTCCTGGTTCTGATACTTGCCGTTGTAGTTAGCAGGCTCCTGAACCAGATGAAATAATACTTGAGCTATCCCAGCACCAGCCGGGATATGCAGTTTCTTACGACCATGATAGACCAGTTCGAGGGTAAGATACCCTTTCCATCCTGGTTCTATTACGGTATTGAACACTGATAATGCACGTCTTGCCCAGGTAGATTTATCGTGAACGATAGCTACACAGGACGGGGACATGTTGAACTTCTCAATTGCTGAAGCCAATGCGAATTTACCGAGATGGCGTGATACTTGTTTTCCATCAACGATTTTCACCATTGGAATCAACCCAAATAAGCGATAGAAGGTGATGTTTTGTTTGATACGAATATCATAACCAGCTTCCCCTAGTCCGTAGCTTACACCATGCTCGGATACCTTATGGTCTGGAACATCCAGCAATTGAGATGAACGGTATAGTGAATTACCATTAACAACCATTATTTCATTCCTTTAGGGATATGAACTACCTCCCCAAAAGGTACGGTAGCATTAGGATTATTCAGAACACACCAGATGATAGGGATATCAAATGGTAATTCTTCCATTGGTTTAACATACATATCGGAGAATATGATTGCAGCGGTTGGCTTATTCTTAATAATCCATTCACGCACTGGTTCAAGGTTTGTACCACCACGACCAGTAATCTTAATCTCTTCGAAAGTATCTTCTTCAGTGATGTCTATTTCTTCTTGGATAATATCGTCGAAGGTAATTAATGACATCTTCTTAGGATTGAACTGGCTCTTAACGTAGGCAACCTCTGAGTTAAAACGCAGAGAGTCAGCACTACTAATAGAACCAGATACATCTTCAAAATAGGCTAAGTGTCGTAAGCGTCCTTCATCATCTTCCAGAGAAGGTAGATAGATGTCAGTGAAACGACGGTTAGGTCTGGCCCACGTATAGTGTGTGTCATCAATGTCGGTAAAGAAGTTCAGCAGGACTTCTTGCCAAGGAACCACTGGTTTAAGGAATTGGGTAATAACCTCTTCCATACGACCAGCACCCTTACCGGGCATCATTCCACCAGCCATCTTCTGGCTTTGCATTGCACGTACTACGTTGTTGACAACAGCACCCTGGGACTGCCCCGAAGAGGGGGCTTTCATGTCGCCAGCAAGACCTGCTCCAGCACCCCCTGACGGCTTCTGCCTTTTCTGAGGGTTCTTCATCAGATCATCGTAGATGTCTTCTTCAACCCATCCTTTATATTGAGGGTCTTTGCAAATGCCTTCGTCGATACCAGTGAACTTGTAACCATCTTCCTCTAACTGAAGGTTGATGAAGTGGTCACATGCCTGGTTCCAGACTTCTGGGTCACGGCTTCCACAACGGATGCCATGTAGGTATGCCACATGCCATAGTTCGTGCATTAGCACTGTTTCTCTTGCATCAGGACACATCCAGATAAAGAAGTCTGGGTTGAAATGGAGTTCTATCCCATCAGTACATGCAGTAGGACAGTCTTCACGTTTCCATGAGAACTTAAGACTACACAGCAATGAACCAAAAAACGCAGCGCTGCGTCCAAGAAATGCCTGCGCCTGAATACGGTCATACTCACGCATGAGTTGTTCATCACTAAGTGTGTGCTGAGGTATCTGGTTCATGTTGTGATTATCCGTGAATGTAACGAGAGATATTGGCAGCAGCCTTACGCCATTCAGGAGTAGCCTGAATTTCTGGTAATGCTTTGCCCACTGTACGGAAGTACAGAATCTTATGGGTGAACGTTTTAAAGCGTTCAATGTACTGAAGAACATCAGCGAAGTTATCTTCAGTGGTCTTGTTAGCCAGGTGGTTAACGGTAGCCCAACACAGATTATTATCTTCTGGTAGTGCACAGCCCAATGGGTCTTTGACTACTTTATCTATCGTAATCAGGCGATTGTATACCTGGGTGAACTGAACAAATTCTGTAGCTTTACCGGCAGTAACGTGACCTGCATAGTAAATAGAATCTTCATCAGGCAGAGCACCTTCTGGTCGATTCTTGAGGTCTTTATTAACAAAGTCCCAGGTACGTGGGCAACAGAATGTTTTGTTCTTATGGGCAGGGTCGAAGTCGTGTAGATAACCAGGGTTAGCATGTAGGAATGCAACCAGACGCTCATCCCATTCCTGCGGAATCATTACGTCTTCAACAAAGATGTCGAAGTTAAGTTCCATTTCGAAGTGGACAACACGAGACTGCATTGCAGTACCCAGAGGGTTAACAATGGCACGGTCAGTAGCTTTGTTACCGGCACAGATAATCATCACATTAGGGTGAAGTTTCTTCTGTCCAGTCATACGGTCGAGAATCAGTTTGTATGCAGCAGCTACTACTTCTTTCTTAGCTGAGTTGAACTCATCAAGGAACAGGAGCCAGCCATTATAACCTTCCGGTACTTTGTCTCCCTCGATAGGGAATAAGTCAGCGAAAGGGATAAACTCTGCACGATCACCATTACGGAATGGTAGACCAGACAAGTCTTCCGGGGCAGAAGTAGACAGACGATGGTCAATCAGCTTCATGCCAAATTCTTCTGCAACAGAACGAATAATTGCAGACTTACCCATGCCAGGTGATGAAGTCAGGAACGGTACGTTACCTGCTTGTAAAGCACGGATAATAAAGTTACGGGCTTGGCGTGTATTACATACAGTCAAGGAGTCAATGCTCGCCATTTAATTACTCTCCTAAAGTTAATGGAATTACTAATTAAGATTTAACACAAGGGTATGCTGTATCAATCGCTAACAGAACCATGTCTGATGGTGTTTTTACTGCATTAACCTTTCGGTCATACAGAATAATAGTGGCTACCTTGTCAAAGACATTTCCCAGTTTCAAATTATCAGGTACGCAGTTTTTTCCTGCTTCTACTCCCATGGTAACCATGCCCATGAAGTAACCCTGGTTCACAAAGTTTGCATTATTAGCTTTATAATCAGCAGCAGCTTCTAACAGAGTTGCACGACTGGATGCTTGTGCACCGAATGACAGAACTGATGAGGCTATTACAGCAATAGCAATTAAAGTTTTCATTTAGTTACCTTTTAATTCATTGAGTTGGAGTACACCGATAGGGGTTAATGACCACCCAAGACCAGCATTGAACTGTACTAAGCCCAGCTTCTTAAGGGTCTGTGCGGTTTTGTTATTACGGTTGCTGGTGGCAGAGCCACCTTGAACCATACGAAGGAAGATTGCTTGGGACTGAGTTAATTTCAAAGGTAATATCCTTCCAGGTTTATTGGTGTTACTAATGTACTTGCAGATAGACAGAATGATTTACCCGTTTCTACAGCAACAGCAGCAGGTTTACCATCTGGTAAATGAATCTTTAGACACACTGTTTGGTTATAAATAAAACCATTAGCAGGCTGCACATCGCTAAAAGTTACCTCATTGTTCTCAGAACGGTTTGTTACTTTCACTCACCTTCCCCTTCATCTGGTAGCGGTGATAAATCTACACCTAAATGCTTCAGGCGTTTCTCTAAGTCATCTACCTTATTTTGATAAAATGACAGTAGTCCAGGAAGTATTCTTGTACGAGCTTGTAGTCCTAAATCCGTATCGTAGAAGGATACTTTCACCATATGTGGAGCTTTCTTCAAACTAGCTAATTGCTGTCGGTTGTCGTTGTATTCTTCATACAGTTTTTCAACCAAATGTAGATTATGAATATTCATTTCTTCTCCGGTACGAACTGCATTACACAGTTTTGATTACGAGGGATATTCAATTCGCATTCATGCTTGAGGGTTTGTGTTACAGAGTTTGGAGTAGAACCAAAGTAGGTATTAGAAATAGCTACAAATCCAGCACCTATTAAACCACCTAGCAAGAATGAGAAGAATGCAATCTCTTTATACATTTCCTGGCTCCAGGATGTTTAAGTCAAAAAAAGACCTCCCTATAGAAGGGAGGTCAAACTTGAGGGTTTCATCTCAGGGTTTATAACCCCAAATAAGGGATACCCTTACTCTGCAACAGTAACAGCGATGGTTACATCGACAGTACCGTTGGTAACTACTACAGAAGTAGCTTCACCAGCAGCCACTGGTTTAACCGTCAGTACGTTACCAGAAATGGTAGCTGTAGCACGACCGGAATCCGGAGCAGTCTTGATAGATAAAGTACCAGCAGATGAACCAACAGGCATAGCAGCAATGGTTACAGTCTTACCAGCAACAGCATCTGCAGCAACAGACAGAGCCAGTGAAGCAGGAGTAGCTACCAGTGAGCTTGCTTCGTAGTAGCCTACAGCCAGCAGCGAGGTATCTTCTACCGTGGTTCCATTAGCATCAGTAACAATCACTTTATAAGTACCAGCAGAAGCAGCTGTTACACCTTTAATGGTCAATGTTGCAGTAGCAGCAGATGGATTACCACTGGAAGCAATATCAGCGAATGCTGCACCAGCAGTATTAGCTTTGAATTGCCACTTATAAGTAAATGGTGCTTTACCACCTGCTACATCAATATGCCAGTTAACCTTCTCGCCTTCGATGGCAGAGATTACACGGGGCAGTTTGGTAGCAACAGTCAGTCGTGGAGTAGCTTTCATGTCGATGGTAACTGACTGCATATCCACAATGTTGTTAGGCCAGAAGCCTGCTTTAGAAGGGTCTTTAGCAGAACGTTTATATAACAGGTCACGAACACCGTGATAGATAACTAAGCTATCAGGGTAAGTGGCATCTGGGTGTACAAAAGTACCTACTTCCACAGAACCACCCGGAACACTACCACCTGAATCCAGTACGGTAGCAACGTTGGTAGTTTTATTAAACGCAATTTTTAAGGTTGGCATGCATGTATCCTCTTGAGTAAATATGCCTAATCATTATGAAGGCTGATAAAAAAGAAAGCCACCCTCAAGGGTGGCTAGTTGTTGACTTGGTAAATCCAGTAAGCTATCCAACCGGCTAATACAAAACATCCGGCAGAGTACGCTCCATAGTAGCAGTAAGCAAATTTGGATTTGTGAGCATTAACTATTGTGAATATCACAATAGCAGATAAAACTATCAGTACAGTTTTAGTAATAACATCATAGATGTCTGGCATGTTGACTACCTCCAAGCAAAAAATAAAAGGCCTCACTCCCGAAGGAATGAGGCCAGTTTATTAACTTAATGCATAGTCTGTTTCAAGAATGTCCTGCCAGAGGCTGTCATCCAGCTTACCAGCAGAGAACTCTTGTCCCAGTACCTGAGACAGAATGAAGCCCAGTAGGTCACTCTTCGCAATGTCAGACAGAATCTGATTGTACTGACGACGCAGGTCATTGCCATAGTTAGGGTGACAGCGGAAACAGTCATGTACAGTCATTACAGGGAATGGTCTCTTAGGCATGGTATTGAGCATAGCCATGATTACATCTGTATCTACCAATGCAATCGTTTCTGAGTCCAGATAATCAAATATACGGGTAGACAGGAAGCCTGACTTCTCATAGTTAGTCCACAGTGTGTTAACCATTTCATAGTTATCATCAGGAGCAACCATGTAATCACTGGTTCCTTCACAGAGGGACTTAATATAGTTCACCTGGTTCATGTCGAAGTTACAACGACGTAGCATCTCACGTACCACCATCCCATCAATAGAGTGGGTGATGTTAGCAGAGAGCATACGAGTCTTCTCTTCAGTACCCTGAACCATACGAGTGATGTCGAACGGTTTACCTAAGAAGTTAACAGTTTGTACTTCAGGAACCATGACCTTAATGACAGCATGGAAGTTGTCAGGCAGTACCCATACGTAACGGTTAGCATCTGGGTTACCACATTGCAGTAAGAACTTGTTCAGTGCCCAAGGTCCACTTGCAACAGTTTCCATTACATTCTCAAAAGTCTTGAGACGGATGCCTTCACCGAATACTTCTTTAGGCTTAGCTTCTGAACCATAGAATGCAGTCATAACTGCCTGCTTAGTGTCACTACGTTTAATACGTGATGCTTCACCAAGGATGTCCAGCATCTTGTGATAGATAACTGTATAGGCATCACGGCGTAATGGCTTACCATTCTTGCCCATGTAGTTAACTACGTTACACAGTTCAGCAGCAGAACGGTCACCAGTCAGGCAAGCCAGTAACTGCAAGCCAGATGATGTAGCATCCAGAGCTACGGCATAACCGATAGGCTTACCTGCTTTCATATCTTTCCATGCGTTTACACCAGCGAAGAATAGTGCAGATTCTTCAGCTTCATCTACCATATTAAGTAGGTTAGCTTCGTTCTCATCGAACCAAGCAATACGTTCATCCCATGTCTTCTTATCTAAGCCATAGTTATTAGCGATATCTACTTTCAGGTATTCACGGGCAGTTAACAGTTGCATTTTATGTTCCTTTTGCCTCTTGGCTCCCCACTATGGAGAGCCTGCTTATTGGATTTATTTACGTTTACGTTTGGCCTCTGCCTCACGTTTGAGAGCTGCATTGATACGTTTTAACACTAATTCTCTGTGAGCATAGAAGTCAGCTACTGCACGATGATTAATCATTATTTACTAGCTCCTTATCTTAGATGGTTACTACGTCGGCAGATAGTTTATAAATAATGGTTTTACTCTCAGGGTTTTGAAGCTTGTAAAGCTTCTCAAAGTATAAGCACTTCACATACGTACCTGAGTAGACACACTCTTCATTAACCCATAACTCATAGGAGCCAATGTTAGTCTTCATTTACTAACTCCTTATCAGCGAACTCCAGTACAGCCTTGTTGTAACTGGTTCCCTGAAAATTGATGTGGTAACCACAGGCATAGGTACGCCCACGTTTGTCATATTTATGGGCTAGTGAGAAGTTATTACCTTCTTTGGTCACTAGCTCCATTACTTCCTTAGCTGTACGACTGTACTTCTCAAAGGCTTTAACACGTTTCTCATAGTCCTGACGGGTTTCACCTTCTTTGGGTTTATCCATGTTAGGACGAGAGTCTTTTACGTAGTTAGCAACGTCCCAGTTAATGCAGAGACGTTGATTATTCATACGGTTGATGTGGTCAAGACAGACGTCCATCTCATGATGGTTCTTCTTGAGGATGATGCTACCTCTGCTTTCGTAGTAGCCAGTATCACGGTTACATTTAACAGGTTTAGGAGCACTTACGATAGGCAATGGATACTGGAATGCTTCCAGTTCCATTTGTACATCTTCACTAATCTCATAGATAACACCGAACTTGTCGATGGTAGGGTCATAGTTGAAGCAGTCATTCTCTGCCATCTTATACAGACAGTCAGCGATGTACTGAGCATCATCTGAGTGACTCATGAGAGAGCCAATCATAGTCTGGATGTCAGCACGTTTATGTAGGGCAATCTGCACCATTGCATCAATGAGCAACTTATAATCAATTTCTAAATAGGCAGCGAATGCCTTAAAGTCAATTTCTTCGGAGTCCTCAAATTCCTTCCTCATGCGAGGTAGTAATTGATTTTTGTTGAAAAGGATTTCAAGTCGCTTCTGATGTTCAATAGATGAGTACATCGCATATTCTCCTAAATGTGATTAATAACCAAAAGCTGCGGAGCAGCTATTACCTAACGCTTAGTCCAAAAAGTAATACGAATACTTTTTTCATTACCAATGTAGTCGATACGTACATGCAAGCCATTAGCATTAAACTCATTACTTTTTTTCTGATAAGGCCAGACTAGGCTAGTCATAGGTATTTTAATGAAACCTGATATGTGTCCTAGTTTAGTACGGCTCTTTAATTCGTTCTGTAATGCACAATAGATATCGTGTCGTGTAAGTGCTCTGGCTCTGACTTGAGCAGACCATAATTCTTCGTAAGTCATTATTAACTCCAGTAGTTGTAAGCATCGCCTAAGTGTTTACGCCATGCTTCTGGTAACAGTACATTTCCAGTTACGTTAATGAATTGGTATGGGTCCAGATAGTCATTACTCATAACTTTGAAATCCCATTGTGGATTAGAAGATGCATAGGCAATGAAACCTTCAATGAAGCCATAGATAGCACCCTCTTTAATCCGGTTACCGTAACCATCCTTTACTGGAATGGCAAAGCTATTACCATAATGACCATAGGCCATACCCCAGCGAGCACCATGCTTCTTATATGCTAATTTGGCAGCAGCATTATTATGCTGCCCAAGTAAATTGGTAGTGAATACTAAGATTTCTTTCATTTACAAGCCTCTCTATTATAAATATAAGCATCGTGTGTGGTCATATTTTTGTATTGACGGGTTACTTCTAAATAAGTAAGAGCATATTCATGGTCACGTTGTTCTTTCTTGGTTCGGCAATGACCACATTTACCATCCCATTGGGATACATAACCTTTGCCACATTTGCATTGCTTATCTATTAGGATTCTCCACAAAATATTTGTACATAGCTTTCACTAGCTTCTCTTTAATAACCTCACCATGACATGGCTTCGGATAACAGAAGCACTGTAAGGCTAATCCTTTCTCGTCAATGGCTTTATTACCCAGACGATTAAGTTCATCCAGTACAACTGGATTTCCTTTATCAATCTGCTCTTGCAGCCATACTTCATACTTAGCAATTACTTGCTCTCTGGTCCCATCTTTACCAATAACGAATGGATTGCCTAATGGTGAACCACGTCCAATATACTCACCGGATTTACCGTGATGTTTATTAACAATGATAATTGGACGTGCAGATACACCTAATAAAGCATTGGTGTCGTCACCTAATGACATAATCTTCATGGTTTAAGTACCTGAAATGCGAACACAGGACGCTTACTACGCCACTGGTTCATAGCTAATTCACTAGTTTCAGAACCATCATGTAAGTCATAGATAAATGAGATTACATAGTCTGGTTCCTCCGGGAAGTTCTCTGTAGAGAATGGTAAACCAGATTCTTTAAGGATAGGAACCAGTGGTGATTCAGCATTGCAGTACAGAGTAAACTCTTCATTGAATGCTTGGCTTGTCTGAGATACATAATCAATATTACGCATCATTTTATCTACATCAGTAAATGTAGAATCATGCACTACTAAAATAGTTTTCATATCTTTTTCAATGTCCCATAGACGTTATTGTCGACAATGCTCAAATCACAAAAACCAATCTCTTCTTGTCTCCCAGAGGATACCCAAATATTGTTTTCTGTTAGCTTAGGCTTCTTAGAGAATCCTATTAGTGAGGTATTAGCACTCTTATACTGTCGAGTATATAACGCTATATACTTAACCCAATGAGGTACTTGAATAGTATGTCCCATATACTCCACAGTCTTGCCTGTAGGATATGTAATAATCATTTAGTACCTCACGACGTATACAGGTTTATTAAGCTTATTCATGATATCAATCATGTGCTTGGTTCCTTTGGATTTACCATCCCAGAAACATACAGCAGCATCTGCAAATTCACCCATTTCCTGGTTACGCCTGTAACCGGCAGACTTTCCATACTTATTCCAGTTTGCTGGGAAATTATGAATAGGCATTTTGTTATTGGCCCATAGGCTGTATGCAAGCATATCTGCTCCACGAGCCATACCACATACTAATTCAGGATTAGGGTCAATTTTACCCTTCTCCACTAAATCCATTAATACCGTAATCATTACTTGGGTATTAACAAAGTCTCTTCCACCAGCTACGATTAGTTTCATTTCTGATACCCCTGTATATAGTTAATACGGCGAATACGTTGAGTAGATGCTTTAATAGCCATCTGTTGATTCTCTTCTTTATGCTGATTATTCAGCACCTTATCTCATTCTTTCTGGTTCCGTTGTTTCTGTAATATACGACTACACTTCTTATGATTAGCAACTCCTTTACGTTTATTACATACAGGGCAAATTCCATAAGTAGGTAAGTACATCATTGGCTTAAAGCCTCCATTAATATTTTACGAATAACGTTAACATCAGACTCAGTACCAATTAAACCAACAGGTTTCTTAGTACTATCAGTGACAAAGGATGCAATCCTTTCCATCTCTGCTGTAATTAATTTGTCACCACTAATAAGACGATTACGAAGGTAAGCCTCATAAGCTACCTCTATATCCTCTACCGTGGTTCTTTCATTACGAGTGAATGGATTACTTAATGGAAAGGGTAAATGTACCCGTATATTCCTGTCAGCTACTTTAGCTAGGTGAGGAAGTATACATACTATTTCATTCAAGATTCTTTCTCCTATTTAAATACATATCTAACTATTCAAGAATAAAAAATAGGAGCCTCCTATTGGAGGACTCCTTACTATTTAATACAAGGGTGATTGAATGTCACGATACGAGGTTGGTCATCGTTAACTACTACACCTTTATAAGGTGCAGTCATACGTTCACGTTTCTCTTTCATCTTTTGTACGTCAGCTTTGTTTCCCATGAGTAATGACTTACGCATGTTTAGTACTCCACATAAAGTTAAAAGGTTTATTGTTACGTACAATTCTTACAGCCATTTGATAACCATTGAGTTGCACAACACCATAGTGTCTTTTCTGTACTCCAGTGTGATATCTACGGAAGATACATTCTTCAATGGCATCCTCAATGTTAGTGAATATCACTGGTTCCTCTTTGAAAACTCTTCAGCTTCTTTAGCCCAGAGTTGCTTACGAACTTCTTTAGCTACTATGGAAGTGAACAGACACTTAACGAACACAACTGGTAACTTACAGATAAGTACCAACTTAGTAATTACCCACTTGGCTCCATTGAGAATGTAACCACGCAGGCGATACAGTACATAGCAGAGTATTACAAACGCAATGAAGTCCAGCATAGTCTTATACCTTATGAAGTTTACGGATTTGTTTATGAGTAGGCTTAGCTACGAAGTAGTAGTCATAGTGAATACCTTCGTTGTCTACAACGGATACCTGCCAACGAGCATTAAGGGTCATCTTACTGCCCCAAGGTTGTAATGTGTTTATCAATTTCTGAGAGTTATAACGGTTACAGATGATACGCATATTGTATGCTCCTTACTCTAAGATAGTTCTATTGAATGAGATTTACTTTTTCAGTACCCTTCGCCGAAAGATGCTCAAAAAGTTAACTTAGTTTATCGTCTAGTTAAAAATAAAAGGACTACCCGAAGGTAGTCCCTTAGCTGATTAGAAAGTCAGTTTACGAGCATATTTATTCTCGTCTGCTGGGATGTCAGCAGCCTCTGCTTTCACACGACGAAGTTGAACTTGCAGGTTAATGATACCCTCTTCACCTGGTTCCAGGTTCTGAGCGTATTCGATTAACTGTTCCAGCAAGTCGTTCTGTGCACAACGCATAGCACGGAAGTCAGCATTGCTGCTATTAGTAGGCAGAGGCTCCTGAGTATCCAGTGGAATACCAGTAGGCAGAGAGATGAACTTCTCTTCTTCAGAGCCTTCATTAGCAACATAGCCAATGTTCAACCAGAACTGAGCCTTAGGCTTAGCAGTTTTATTTTCAGTGGTAGCAGCAGCGTTAGATTGACCGAAAGTGAATTTTTGAATAGACATTTTGTACTCTCCAGATAAATGATTGTTTGATTTATGGGTTTGTCCGTCGGTGACTAAACCCAAGAAAAGACTTAAGATTTCGATAAGAAGTGGATGCATAAATCATCCAAAGGCTGCGGAGCAGCCCTGATTTTTACTGACAGAAATCGTCCATCTTTCTGAATGAACGACGGAGCTTTCTTACTTGCTTACGAGTAGGTTTTACAGGGAAACTGTAATCCATAACCAAAGGCATCTTGGTTTCTTCACATGATTCATAGAACCACAATTGCCATTCTGCTTTCGCAGGTAATGCCTGTTGCTTACCAAATACTGGTTGCTGAGCACCACCAACGTAAATGAGGTCTGTATTGATTTTCATTAGTAAACTCCTGAGTTAATGGGATATCCAATAGACGCGGAGCGTCTTGGTTTTTAAGACAAGCGTTTAAGCAACTCTTCTCTAGCAGATTTGTACTCTTCCTCAATTCCCGGTCGATCTTCCGGGTCTTGAGCACCAATCATTTCACGAGCACGAACAGCTTTCTCAAATCGTTTCAGTAGCTTTTCCGTATCTGCACAGGATTCCCATTGCCATACATAACCTGTTAGAGGCACATATTCACCTTTACCAAAGTAAGGCATGTTATTCTCATGTTTGAGGGTAGAATCTTTGGTAAGAACTATCTTTTTACCCTGAAGTTCTCCTTCGATAATTGTTCCAACAGGAACATTAACGGAACCTTTGATACAACGGAATTTAGTCATGATTTTCTATCTCCTAAAGTAGATAGTTATCTACTTTTAACTATCTATCTAATGTTTATAAAAGGAGACTCCGAAGAGCCTCCTATTGATTTAGTCTTTAGTCAGGATGTCGATTACTTTTGAATATTCTGCGTTATAGATACGAGCGTTCTCTGAATCTTTACAGAATTCTTCGATACTTTTCTTACGCATAGTCTCGTTCATAGCTGTTTCTTCAGCTAATTTGTTTACGAATGTATGCATTTCTAATTTAGTACGGATGGCTTGTTTCTCTGCCATAGTAGATACATATGAGTTAAGCATACCTACTGCTTTAGTAGCTGTGCCAAATGTATCTGCAACAGTAGTAGCAGCAGAGTTAACAGTACCCAGTAAAGTTCCTGCGGTCATACGTACAGTAGCGGTAGTAGTCATGATGATAGCTCCAATAGTTGATGATAGGACGACATGTCCATAACATGCGGAGCATGTGTAACGTGTAAGGTGGGGTAGGGTAGTGGCTACACGGTCAACATACCGGGGGGGCTAGTTGAGTGTAGTGGTGTAGCCCCAGCCACACCACTACAGCTGAACATAGCTATGACCAAATTGGTATGCAAAAATATTATAACTATCTCACTTATAAGCAGTTAAATAGGAGGGAAATACTGGGGACGGAGTAGTTCCAGTGCTGCTTTGTAATTACGTGCTAGGATGTATACTCCTCGCTCCTTGATTTGGTAATTATCTGGACACTCTCTTAGCTTAGCTTTCTTACCAAGGATGATGCATTCACCTTGGATGTAGTGATAGTCAATGTCAGGGTGTACATAGATAGTTGCTGTACCTGGTTCGAACTTATACCAGTCCGTGCCTGGTAACATTCTGATGGAGGATGTACCTATCTTTTCATCATAAGGGGATGCTACCCAATAGATATACATGGTTAGTCCTCATTCCTGTAAGACGGTGCTTTGTTAATGATACGAATAGTGCCGAAGGAGTTACCTTCTCTTACCATACTGGTTCTTACTGTTACCGGTAGGAAGATATGGAAGTAGTCACCTTCTGGTGCAAAGTAACTTTCATGCTCGTTAAGGATAACTATCTCTGCATTACTGTTAGTAATTAGCTTATGTCCCTGTGCAAAGTCTGCTAACTCTCCTGGTTCCATTATTAGTGTTGAGGTTCCATAAGACAGAATATGGACTATTGCTTTCTCTGGTTCAGAAGAGTAGTGCAGTAAGTCAGTACCACGCATACCTAATAGTTTAACATTCATGCTTTAGTACCTGATTAAATAGACTATCCATGTAATAACAGTATGCCTCGGAGGATTCGTCATTAATTGGTAAGCCAATGAAGCCAAAGGTGTATATGCAGAAGTGATTAAGCTCATGAACCAAGGTGATAGGGTTACTGTCTTTAACATAGATAAGTACCGAACCATCGGGGAGTAATGTAGTAACACCCTTACTTTGCTCCTCCGGTTCAATGCCCTTAGCCTTCTTGTATTTCTTAGAGAAGGTATCCCAGTCGGATACTACTTCTAACTGTACCGGATAGGGGGATGTGTTTAGTTTCATTGGGTACACTCGTCGCTAGATAAATATGAGGTAGAAGGGTAGAGGGTAATGAGTCTACCTGTAAGAGTAGTAGCTACCATAGGTTCACAGGTGGAGAAGATGTATACCCGTACAAACTCAGATACTTCAACCGATGTATCTATCTTAATAAATGTAATAGGTATGCCTAACATTAGACAAGAACCTATAAGCTCATCAGCTTCTTCACTAGGTTCATATAAAACAGTAGCACCATCCAGTATACCACTTAAGAAATCTTGCTTAGTTACCTTACTGAGATAGCAGCTTGTACTTAGTGCAATTAATGAGTAGAAGTGCATAGCTTACTTCCTTACATAGTAGTAACGGTACTCACCCTTCTCATAACGACTATCCCACTGATAATTATCAGACACTAGCATGTAGGGTATGGGGTCACCGGCGTTATAGTTGGTATAGACGGATGGAGGAATAATACATACAACCTTACGGTCATTACCAGCCAAGAAGAGTTGGCCCCTTACCTCATGGTAATCCTCTAAGGTAGGAACCAGGATTACTTGGTGGGGGTTGCTGTTCATGACCTCTTCTAAAGTGAAGTCAGCTATATACATGGATCCCTCAGCTTCAGCAAAACTGGGGATGGTCATTATGAATTTCATGATTGATTCTCCTTCCTTTAGGGATGGGTCTGAAGTAAATGGAAAGTGTTTTATTAAAGACGTTGTGGTCAGCTATCAATTCCCAACCGGGTACTTTATAGAATCTAACTCCTGGGAAGAACTCATTGAAATCATCATAGCGAGTGAGATCATACACCCTTGGTTCAGTAAGTATCTCGGTATTAAGTTGCAGGTTATATAAGAAGAAAGAACCAATAATTTCGTGGGATTCCTCACAATCAGGGAAGAATACTGATTGTCTTGGGGACAACATTTTACTTACTACATCTGGTTCCTCAAGGTAGTAAGGTTCCTGCTTACGAAGTACACCAGTAATATCAATATCAAAAGCGTAGATGCTCATAATTGCATACCTCCAGAAAAAGAAATGGGGTAGAGCCTCTCGACTCTACCCCTTACCGTTTTCTATCACGGGTCAGTTCATCCCCCTAGGTACTTATGTACCGTTAGACCTACGGAGTAGGAAAGGAGCCGGGGAACCCTGACTGTAGAAGTTATTAACTCTTTACGAGTACCGCCACTGTCTACTAGGCGGTATGACTAATCACATCATCACCGTCATCCGAACGCTATCTTTGCTTCGTTTGATGGAGACACTATGAGGTAATTTTGTGAAGAACACAAGAGATGGAATAGATTTTTCTAAAGAGTAAGTTTCTTGTGGTTCTAGGATGTTAATGCCAGGGCGGTTCTCTAACAGCATCATTCCAGATAACTCATGGAATGTATCTTCATTATGGGCAATAACTATATCACCAGCCATAATGCCAGCTTCGGTATGGTCTACCTCTGCATATTTATCTTCGGAGTCTTGGACTCTCATATAGATTCTCAAGGGAATACTCCTTGGGGAATAGGGTCATCGGAACATTACATACTATTTAGTATCATGAACTTTTTCTATATCATGACTAAAGTGTAACTGTGTGATAGAGTTTCTTCAAGGGGTATCTCACCCCAAGAAAAGAATCTTCATTAATAGACATAACTTTGTAGAGAGATAAGTATGAGTGAGCTAACTAAGCAGCAGATCATTAATGCCTTGCCTGCTAACTTCAAGAACAGTGTTAGCCAGGAGTTGGTAGACACGATTAACAACATAACCCAAGACCAACTGGTTGCTGAAGCATTCCGTGAAAACTTCATCTCTTACTCTGGTGTTATGAAGGAAGGTAAGTTTAAGACACAGGACTACATGAATGCAGTTCAGTATGTGACTTACAAACACATGGGCTACTCAAATAAGGAAGCCTACTTCAAAACATTCCCTAACCGACAAGCAGAACTTATAGCACGAGGAACCAGTGAGAAAGATATTAGTGCTTATGTATCTGCTTACCACAGAGGTAAGTTAGTTAACCTCATCATGGAACAAAGTTTGGTTCCAGTGTGGATTGTGAACCAAGACAATTATCAGAAGGCAATCAATGTTCAGGTTGAACTGATGACTACAGCAGCTAGTGAGAAAGTAAGATGTGATGCAGCTAACTCTATCCTTACTCATTTAGCTAAACCGAAGGACCATGTAACAAATATCAATCTGGACTTGAGGGAAAACTCTGGGTTGACTGACCTCAAGGCAACACTTGCTGCATTAGCCGAACAGCAAATTAATGCAATCAATAGTGGTGTACCTACTAAAGAGATTGCTGGTTCTAAACTAGTACGTGCAGATGAGGACATTACAGATGTCTGAGTTAATTAAACAGGAACTAGATGAATGGCTGGACCAGGTGGATTACTCCCACCTTAATTCTTCTAACTATGTTCCTAGTCAGTTTGCTCTTACCTTTGCCAACTTTATTAAGTTGGTTAATGGCAAAGAAGGTGAATCCAACAAAACACCTCCGGTTCATCTGAAGATGTTGGATAAGATGATTACCCCGAACCAGTATGTAGTTAACCTGTGTTTCCGTGGTGCAGGCAAGACTGCTGTGTTCATGGAATACTTTACTTTGTTCCTGGCAGTGTTTGGACACTTACCTAGTTTAGGTAAGGTAGAGGGAATGATTTACGTATCTGACTCAATGGATAACGGTGCTAAGTCTGCACGTAAGAACATTGAGTTCCGTTACAAGAATAGCGAGTTCCTTCAGCAGTGGATACCCGAAGCTATTTTTACAGATAACCTGTTAGAGTTTCGTAATGCAGAAGGTCACAGGCTAGGTGTTAAGTTATTTGGTGCTAAGACAGGTCTTCGTGGTACGAAGATATATGGTAAGCGTCCAACACTCTGTATACTGGATGACTTGATTAGTGACGGTGATGCTAACTCTAAGACAAGCATGGAAGCTATTAAGGATACTGTCTATAAAGGTGTGAACCATGCCCTTGACCCAACACGTCGTAAAGTAATCTTCAATGGTACTCCCTTTAATAAGGAAGACATCATCATTGAAGCAGTTGAGTCCGGTGCATGGGATGTCAACGTATGGCCAGTGTGTGAGAAGTTTCCTTGCAGCAGGGAAGAGTTTCAGGGTGCATGGGATGACCGTTTCTCATATGACTACATCAAAGCCCAATACGACATGGCAGTTAAGACTGGTAAGTTAGCTGGCTTCTATCAGGAACTTATGCTTCGTATTAGTTCTGAAGACGAACGACTTGTTCAGGATAGTGAGATTAAATGGTATAGCAGACAACAACTGTTAAGGATGAAGTCCTGCTACAACTATTACATTACGACCGACTTCGCTACTTCGGAGAAACAGACCAGTGACTACAGTGTCATATCAGTTTGGGCTTATAGTTCTAATGGAGATTGGTTCTGGGTTGATGGTGTGGCTAATCGTCAGCTTATGGATAAAAACTTCGATGACCTATTCCGTCTGGTTCAGGAATACCAACCACAAAACGTTGGTGTCGAAATTACAGGGCAACAAAATGGATTCATATCACTCCTTCAGAAAGAAATGATTAACCGTAATGTCTTCTTTAATTTTGCTACCTCTGAAGGTGGTAAGCCAGGCATCCGTCCTGTAACCTCTAAGCTGTCACGCTTTAACCTGGTAGTTCCTTGGTTCAAGGCTGGTAAGATGTACTTCCCGGAAGAGTTGAGAGATACAACTATTATGGGTCTGTTCATGGGCCAGATTAAACTAGCTACCATTAATGGAATCAAAGGTAAGGATGACTGTATTGATACTATCTCCATGCTGGGTTATCTCAATCCTTGGAAACCACAAGCAGGTATGACCATGGTGGATAGCAAGGGTGACCCTATGTGGGATGATGAAGAGGAAGAAAGTGTTAATCCACTGCGTTCATACATCGTGTGAGGAAACATGATTAAATTAACAGAGTTATACAAGAGTCTGGCTCTATCTGTCTTGAACAACACCAGTGTAATAACTGATGACAAGAAAGACATTGAGCCAGATAAGAAAGAGTACATTCTTGAGTTTATTAATGAGGGACTGACTCGTCTACATAGTCGGTTCCCGTTAAAGACAAACAATGTATTCGTTGAAATGCGTGAGGGCAGAACCGAATACCCCTTACTAGCTCGTTATTCTTTTATGGGATTCGACCCTGCCCTAGCACAGTATCCATTTATTATGGATTCTGTTAGTAACCCATTTAAAGAAGACGTCATTAAAATCCTGATGGTGTATGATTCAGAAGGGCAAAGGCGTGGGCTGAATGATAATCACAATCCTCATGGATTGTTTACCCCACGCCCCGATACATTACAGTGTATTCGTCCTCGTCATTGCGAAGTACTTACGGTAACCTATCAAGCGAAACACCCAACTGTTACTGTGGATGGTGAGAACCTGGAGATTGATTTACCTGATACCTTACTGCCTGCTTTAAAGTACTGGGTAGCTTATAGTTACTACACTGGACTCAATACTGCCGAGAGTACTGGCAAAGCAGCAGAGTACCTGCAAATGTACGAATCAATCTGTGGAGAGGTTAAGGACTACGACCTCGGAAGCAGCAGTGAGTCAAGCACAAATACATTATTTGAAAGAAGAGGATGGATATGAATTCTCATAACCCATTTAACACAGGTGGTGACGGTGGATGCACCAATGATTTTCGTTCTGCTGACCAATTAGTAGACCGGATTATTGGTGATGCCTACCATGTAGTTAAAGAGGTATACCTTGCATTAGGTAACCTGACTTATATCTATAACTACCTACAGAAGTATGGATTAATTATTACTGTAGATAGCGAGGATGCAATCAAGGATATCCCATTATCTATTGGGAAGTTCGCTCGTGTATACAACAAGTCAGACTCAGCTGGTTACTACTTCACCGACTACCTTTATGTAGAAGATGACAGGACCGGTATCATCCCAAATGACAGCACTGCTACTGGTTCCTGGATTAGTACTAAGTCCACTGGTTCCAACGCATCATTTGTACGTATTTGGAAATACCGTGCTGTTGCAGATGGTGAGACTATTATTCAACTTCCTACTGATGTACCTATTGTTGCTGTACAGACTATTTACGTACAGGGCATACGTCAGGATGTTGGTGAAGGCTTTATCTACAATGAAGGCAATGCAACTCTTACACTGGCAGATGAACTGGAAGTTGGTAACTTAGTTACGGTTATCATGGGTATATCTGACCTCGATATGGATATTGATGTCTTCGAAGTACTCAAGAATGCGGACGGTGCATCTAACATAGGAACTTCAGCAGGTATTACTGTAGAAGAAGCCCTATCCGCTAATAATGCCAATGCCCGAGAACAATGGCGTCGCCAACTTTCAGATGCTGGCTTTAGCCTTGTTGACGGTAGCTTTGAGCAGGGTGCTGAAGTGGGTACTCCTCTTGATGCTGTTTGGTACATGGCGGAAGGTCAGTGCTACATTTGGGGTGGTGATTTACCAAAAACTGTACCAGCAAAATCAACTCCGCAGTCTACTGGGGGGATATCTAATTCTGCATGGAAAAGTTTACAATCCCAGACGACGCTTACGGCCCTAGCTAAGGTGAATGGCCTGCAAAAAATTGGTCGGGCGAATACAGCAGCTGCCCTTCGGGCATATGAACCGGCAACGTCAGGAGAAGTATTACTTGCTGACATTAATGGCCTTGACTACTGGTATTATGATGATACAGACACTACCACGCCAGATAATGGTTATTTCTGTGTAGTAACAGCTGATGGTAAAAGGTGGCGCAGAAATAATAGTAAAGACTATATTGATCTAAGTTGGTTAGGTCTAAAACCTGGTGTGGATGTTCAACCATATTGGCAAGCAGCAATTGACATTATTCACACCGCTGCATTGGCGCAGTTGTCAATTTATGACTTGCCTTACATTAGAGTTCAAGGAGGAACTTATCTGCTATCAGGAACGGTTACTACTCCTCCGTATATCTCTACAGTTTTCACGAAGGATACTAAGTTAGTAGCTGATGCATTAGTTGATGGAACCCATGAGGCTGCCGTTGTTATTTACTGCAACGATGCAGTAAATTTATATGATAACAACCGTAGTTCTTCATTCCCGAAAACCATTACATGTAGTGCTGGGAAAATTCGGCTAGTAAGAGAAGGCTCAAGGGCAACGACAAACCCTATTGGCCTTTACACCAAAGGCGCAACATCAACTGCACACGCTATTAATATGCGAATCTCAGATTTAGAGGTCTATGGTGCGTTTCGTGCCGGGCACGGGAACACAGCTACACGTACCTGGTTGATGCGTTTCGATAATTGCCAGTTTAATGGATTCTATGGTATTGCATACTATGGTACTAACATAGACAGTGGGGAGAGAATCACTTATAACAACTGTGTGATTTCTGGTGGGTACAATGACGCCACGACTAAAGCAATTTACATGGAAACGTCTGGAATAAATATCCATCTTTTATCGTGCAGCATAGATTTTACTGGTGGTGATATTATCTATCTGACCCCCTCAGCTAAGTGGTGCAACATTGAAGTCGAGGACTCACACATTGAAAGCTGGAATGGTTACCTTGTAAATGCGGAATCAACTTCTAACGTAGCCAGGTTCGTAACATTTCGTGGAACAAACCTGTTACCGACAGGATCGCTTGGTTATGCGCAATCTCTTTCAAGAAAATTACTGAAAGGTGCAGCGTGCAAAGTTCTTTTTGATGACTGTTTTATTTCATGGACCGTATACCCTTACGATTCATATGACAGCATCATTGAAACAGGATCAACACTCACTGTACGTGCCAGAAATCACAAGGACCTTGCACTAGGATTACACCCGTTTACTACGGATAATCGTTTGTTGCGAGTATATAACTTTACCTCAGAGGTCGTTGGTAATGTGTTGACGTCAAACACGGCAACCACAACAACGACTACTGTTAGAAAATACGGGTCTAGTTTTTCGAGCGTAACAGTAGTCATTGTTGCTCTAGATAACTCGCTTATTGATACAACTCTAGGCTCTGGCACCACTAACACGTTGCAATTGACCTGGGGTTCAGGTGGGTATGCTTACATTGAAGCAGTGGAAAAAGTAAGAGTAACGCCGGGCTGTGATTATGGTATGAAGGCCACGGTTATTATGCCGGATTTAACTAGTAAGTTGAATTTAGCTCCAGCTATCGCATGGTATGATGAGAATGATAACCTCATAGCTAAAACTGAGGTCTTCTATAGTGATATGAACCAGATAGTTAATCAGTCGATTTCAGGAGTTGCTGCATACCCATCTCGTGCAAATAAACGAGTGGCTTGCAGAACATCATCTGTTAAAGCCCCAGCTGGGGCAGCATATGCTCGTGGTGTTATGCAATTGACTAACGGAACTGCTGGTTCAGTATATTACCTGACTGACTATAATTTGTTTATTTCACCAACAAATTAGTTCTTAAGGTAAAAAGGTAGGACACACCTAGTATATTTAATAGCCTGTGCTCTACACCGATATCTCCTCCCCTTCTGGGGGAGGTATTTTAAAACTACAACATGAGGACTAACCCATGAACAAGATGTTTACCCAGCCAACAGGCCCGGTAGCAAAACAGACTAATAAACAAGCGATAGCTCGTCACTTTGGAGTTAAGCAACCCGAAGTTGTTTATTTCTCAGTTGGTGCTCTGCTTACTGGCTATAAAGTTATCTATGACAAAGCGGCACAGCGTGCTTATTCCTTACCTGCTGACATTGGCCCAGGGGTTACTGCTATAAGCCTTAGTCCTGCTGGTGTGCTAGTTCATTCTTCTGGTAGTGTGGACTTAGGTGCTCTAGCTGTTACCCGTGAAGAATATGTAACCTTACCTGGTTCATTTGATACTGGTGTAACAGTTAATACTAAGAATGAACTAGTTGTCTTTACTGATGGTAAATACCGTTGGGATGGGGCTTTACCTAAAGCAGTACCTGCTGGGTCAACCCCAGAAACATCTGGTGACATTGGTTCTGGGGCGTGGGTGAGCGTTGGTGCTGCTAATTTGAGGCAGGAACTTTCTTCTGAAAACGGATCTAAATTAGTAGATTACAGGCACGGTAACTCAGGTACTTTAGCTTATTCGCTACATTCAAGATTGAGTACGGTGTTGAATCTCTTTGATTTTATACCTGCGGCAAAACACGATGCTATTGTTAATTTCACCAGCACAGAAGACTTGTCATCTTACGTGCAGGCGGCGATTGATTCAGCAAATATGATGGGTGGTGCAACCATACATTGCCCTGCTGGTCAATATTATTTGAATGTCAAAACAAAACCTAATGTTATATTGGTTGGCGCAAGAGGGCACTCCGTTCGACGTGCTATGCCGTGGGCTTTTTCAGTATCGGCTAACCCCGGGTCTACGAGATTCAGAAACTTTGCTAACGACTGGATTATATCATCGGCAACCGCATCACAATCGGATGTTACTTCCCGTAGCTTTGGCATAATTGGTATAGATTTTGACGCGAAAGACGCCACCAATAGCACAGGCGGTGTGCGACTTCGTGGTCCTGAAATGTGCGTTAAGTCTTGTAGTTTTTACGGCTTTCAGGACCAGGGGCTTGAAGCAAGCGGAAACATTGGACTTTTTGAAGACCTCATTGCTAACGAATGTCTAAAAAACAGAGTAAGAACAGATTATGTTGGTGCAATCGAGATATCCGGGGCGTCAGACTGCCAGATACACAGATTGGAGGGAAACGCTCAGGTTAAAGGGCTTAACTCAATAACGAATGCTAAGCCATATATCTGCGGTATAAAAATAGCCGGTAATAACCATTATGTCTCTGCACTAATGGGTGAGATATCTGAAACAGGGATATATATTAGAGCCAGTTCAGTTCATCATAAAATGTGGGGATGCCGAGCGGATAACAACGTTGGCCCGGGATACCTCATTGACGGCGTAATTATGGACACATGCCATTCTTACAATAACTCACGCGCCGGCGACGGATTATATTCAGGTTTTGAGGCACTCCCCGGATCGACTCGCATAATGGCTTCCAACTGCTTGGCGTGGACAAATAACGCACCGGTAGATGGTACAGGTCAACAACGCTTACATAAATATGGGTATGATTTTGCGGTTGTAGACTACTTATCGTTAAGGCTGAAACCCTGGGTTGACCAATGCTTTTCATACGGCCACTCCTTGGGATGGATGAACTCTCCTCCTACGTATGGGTTACAGTACACTCCAACAATAGGTAGATTATCTGTAACCAGTAACGCTACGACAACCCCTAACGTAGACGGGGTTAGTGTCATCGCTATAAATACTACATCATTAAGTCAAATAACAGGACTAGATGGGGGTATGATAGGCCAGCAGGTGGATATTTATCTAAACGCATCGGCTACTGTTACGCTTGTTAATAGTTCATCATTTTTAGTTAACAATCTGGCAGGCCATGCTGATAAAGCTATGCGGGTAGGTCAGGTATACCGATTTGTAAAAACAGCGGCTAATATTTGGAGAGAGGTGGGGGATGTAGTTCGTAATTTATCAGGTGCAACAGATTCCAGGCCAAACAGTGCCGCTGTAGTAGGTATGCAATATTTTGATACAACACTCAATAAGCCAATATGGCGGAATGCAACTAACTCTGGATGGGTAGACGCTACTGGTATAGCTGTTTAATAAAAAGGGCCGCAAGGCCCTTTCTTCATAAAAATGGAATGTCGTCGAAGTCCATAGGAAGCCCATTTCCCTCTTGTTGGTTTTGTTGTTTTGGAGTCTGCTGCCCTGATTGCTGTTCGGTATATCAGGTTCCAATCAGACCAATGCAGCAGTTGGGAGGGGGTTTTTGTTGTACCACAAACAAATCATTGGGTAGACTGTTTTAGTCAATTACGACTTAACTAACCTGAGAAAATCCCTATGGGAAATGAACCAGATAACGTAACTCTAGCCAGACTCGAAGAGAGACTGAGAAACATTTTCGAAAACCAAACCCGTGAATCGAGGGAAAGGGAGAAAATGGAAGAGTCTATTAAAAAGCTAAGTGAGTCTATGGGTGACCTTAGTACCCGTCTTAAACGGGTAGAGGAGAGCATCACTAAGTCTGAGCCTACCATCGAAGAGTTCATCACCATTAAACATAAAGTTGCTGGTGCTGGAATTTTTGGTAAGTGGGTGTGGGCTGGGGCAGGTGCAATTATTGGTGTATTGGCTGCTGCAAGACGGGAGATATTCGCATGGTTCGCCGGTTAAGAAGAAAGATAGGACTAGTACCTAACTGGAAGAAAGCCTGGAAGTGGGCATCTGTTCAGATTAGTGCGTTTGGGTTAATTTTGTTTTCTGCTGTAGATATTATCCAACCAATGCTAACAGGACTACCCCGTCACATCCTTGAAGATATTCCACATGGTTCCAGCATTACAATCGCACTGTTTGCCCTAAACATTGTAGGCAGACTAATACGATTCCATCCAAAGGAAGATTCTCATGAAAGCTAAACAGAAACTTGCTGCAAAAGGTGGTGCAGTGGGAGGAGTTGTCGCTGCTATTCTGGGGGCAGTGTTCTATATGGAAGGGGGGTATGTAAACAATCCTCGTGACCCAGGTGGGGAGACTAATCATGGTATTACTCAATCAGTAGCCAAGTCTCATAAAGAAGTTCTGGCAACTGAGTATGGTTGGGATGGTTCCATGAAGGGTTTATCTAAAGAGATGGCCGCTGAGATATATATTGATGACTACGTGCTTAAACCTAACTTCGTAGTCTTCGCTGATATATCTCCTGCTGTAACACACAAACTGGTTGATGCTGGTGTTAACACTGGTGTAACCAGACCAGCTAAATGGTTGCAGCAATCTCTTAATGAAATGTCCCGTGATGGCAAAGACTACCCTAAAATAAAAGTTGATGGTAAAGTCGGAGCAGGTACTGTTAATGCATACAAAGCATTGCAGAAAAAACGAGGCAAAGTTGCAGCATGTCAGGTAATGATTAAGTTACTTGATGCTAAACAACTGAACCACTACACCTCATTGAACATACCAGACTTTACGTATGGTTGGGTAGCTAACCGAATAGGTAATGTGCCACTGGAGGCATGTAATGAAGATGCTAATCTCTAAAGGTTGGCCTTATCTTCTGGTGGTGGTCCTTGGGGCCACCATTTACTTTTGGGGTAATTCCAACGGACAGTCTACTGTTCAAAAGAGATGGGATGCCCAAAAGGTTGAAGACCTGAAGGCAACGCAAAAATTACAGGACAAATACAATGCTCTCCAAAGAAACCATAGTTATGAAGTCGGGTTACTCACTTCCCGGTTGCAGACGGCTGAGAGTAATTACGCAAGCGAGCTTGCTCGTGTTAGCAGTGATTACGACAGCCGGATGCAACAGTCTGAAAGACGGGCATCGGTATATAAACGTCAAGCCGAAGCCGGAACCCTTGAGTGCAGAAGTCTTGCAAGCCATGCAGCCAGACTCGACAGTAGTCTTGAAGAAGGCAGACGTTTGGTTGAAGAACTCCGGGCAACTGTTAGACTCCGTGACAACCAACTAATTGAGTTGGGTAAACAAATTCAGGCTGACCGTAAACTTTTTGAATAGGATTAACTATGGAACACCAAGACACTTTTAAGCCTTTACCAGACCCGGCTCAATCAGAGAAGCTAACGGACTGGAAAAAGGAACCAAGTATCCAATTACTGAAGGGTGATTTGGAATCAGCTAAACCTGCTCACGATGCAATTATGGCACAGATTCGTGAGTGGAATGACCTAATGGAAGTTAAAGGTAAAGCTAAACCCCCAAAGGTTAAAGGACGCTCACAAGTCCAACCCAGACTGGTTCGCCGTCAGGCAGAGTGGCGATATGCTCCATTGTCTGAGCCGTTCCTCTCATCCAATAAACTATTTAAAGTAACCCCAGTTACTTTTGAAGATGAGTTAGCTGCACGTCAGAATGAATTAGTTCTCAACTACCAATTCCGTACTCAGCTTAATAAAGTAAAACTGATAGATGATTACGTACATAGTGTTGTAGATGACGGTACTGGTATTGCTCGTATTGGTTGGGAACGTAAGACTGTTAAGATTAAAACAGAAACTCCAGTATTCCAGTTGTATCCAATTGAGAACCAGGAACAGGCAGATGTTCTACAGCAGGCTTTACAGCTTCAGGCAGAGAATCCTCGTGAGTATGATGAAACAATGCCGGAAGATATTAAGGAAGCTGTTAATTACTTTAATGAAACTGGGGAAGCTACCTATGCAATCCAGACGGGAGTTACTGAAGTAGAGGTAGAGAAGGCACTGGTTAACAGACCTACTGTTGAAATGCTTAATCCTAATAACGTAGTTATTGACCCTAGTTGTAATGGTGATTTGGATAAGGCTCTGTATGCAGTTATCTCTTTTGAGACATGCAAAGCAGACCTTATGAAGAACAAGGACCTATATCACAACTTAGATAAGATTGACTGGGAAAGTTCCAGTCCAATGACTGACCCAGACCATGAAAGTAAAACTCCAAGCGACTTCCAGTTTAAGGATGCACTTCGTAAGAAGGTTGTTGCTTATGAGTACTGGGGATTTTACGACATCAATGATGATGGTTCTCTGGAACCAATTGTTGCTACCTGGATTGGTTCTACCCTTATTCGTATGGAGAAGAACCCATTCCCGGATGGTAAGTTACCTTTGGTAGTTGTTCCTTACATGCCACGCAAACGAGAACTATTTGGTGAAGCTGATGCTGAACTGTTAGGTGATAACCAAGCAATTCTTGGTGCAACTATGCGTGGGATGATTGACCTGTTAGGTCGAAGTGCAAATGGTCAACGTGGTTATCCTAAAGGAATGCTGGATACACTAAACCGTCGTCGATATGATGATGGACAAGACTATGAATATAACCCAATGCAGGGTAATCCTAGTCAGGCCATTATGGAACATAAGTTCCCTGAGTTACCACAGTCGGCAATAGTAATGACCCAGATGCAAAACCAGGAAGCAGAATCACTAACTGGTGTTAAAGCATTCTCTGGTGGTGTAACTGGTTCAGCTTATGGGGACGTGGCTGCTGGTATTCGTGGTGCACTTGATGCAGCATCTAAACGTGAGATGGCAATCCTTCGTCGATTAGCTAAAGGTATGGCAGACATTGGTACTAAAATTTGTGCAATGAATGCCGTGTTCTTATCTGAGAAAGAAGTAGTACGTATTACTAACGAGCAGTATGTAGAGATTAATCGTGAAGACCTTAAAGGTAATTTCGACATTGAGGTTGATATTAATACTGCTGAAATTGATAACCAGAAATCTCAGGACTTGAGCTTCATGGTTCAAACATTGGGTAATACGGTTGACCAGACTATTACGTTATCTCTTGTAGCTAAAATTGCAGAACTTAAACGTATGCCTGACCTGGCTCATGAGTTACGTACTTGGCGACCACAACCAGACCCTATGGAAGAACAGCTTAAGCAATTGGCAATTCAGAAAGCACAGCTTGAGAATGAAGAACTGCAAAGTAAGATTGCACTCAATATGGCTAAGGCTAAAGAGGCTGCTTCTGCTGGTGACCTTAAAGACCTGGATTATCTGGAACAGGAATCTGGTACTAAACATGCTCGTGATATGGAAAAACAAAAAGCACAATCCCAAGGAAACCAGAACCTTCAGATAACTAAGGCATTGACAACACCTATTAAAGAAGGGGAAACTACCCCCAACATATCTGCTGCTGTTGGATATAACACTTTGACTGACGGGAACTCTATACCAGAACGTGATTTAGCTGCTCAGCAAGATCCGGCTTATTCACTTAGTTCCCAATATTATGACCCCAGCCAAGACCCAGCATCGGCTCTTGGCATGAACCTGTAAGGCAGACCTTCACATGAGTAAAGAATCAACAATCGCTGGACTGGAACATCGACTGGAAGCTGCTAAAGGTGCAGTTGCACATGCAGAAGATGTACGTAAACTTCTGGAGAATCCACTGTTCCGTAAAGTAATCCTTCGCCAGTTCTGTACGGAAGATTGTGCACGTTACGTGCAAGAGTCTGGTGACCCACTGCTTGAAGCTAATAATCGTGCAGATGCATTGAACATGGCTCAAGCTGCTGGTCACTTACGTCGTTGGCTTGACCTCGCTATTCGCATGGGTGAAAACGAAGCTGACGTTATTCTACAGGTAGAAGAAGAACTCGACGCAGTTCGTGCTGAACCTGAAGACGAATAATTAACCGGAGATGTTTCTTATGACTACGGAAGCTGCAACCACAGCTTCCGACATTCTCGCAATGTCGGATGATGAGATTCTGAATATGGAAGCCCCAGCAGTTATCGCTGAGGAAGAAACTTCCACTCAGAACAACCCTGAAACCAACGGCGTACAGACTCCTGAAGAAGAAGTTGACACCCCTGCTGTTGAAGACCTACCAACCGAAGAAACCTCCCCTGAAGCCGAACCAGATGAAGAAGATTCAGCAAACCCTTTAACTTCTGATAAAGTTGATGATAAAGTTGATGACACAGAAGTTGATAGTAACGGTGAGCCGATTACTAAAGCTGAACCTTCTACTACTGAACCAGGCCAGGAACAGAAAGAAGAAGGCAAACAGTCTGAAGGTCTGCCTGCCGACTTCAACTATAAGGAAGGTTACGAGAAGTTGATGGCTCCTTTTAAAGCTAACGGCAAAATGATTACTCCCCGTTCACCGGAGGAGGCCATTAGCCTGATGCAGATGGGTGCTAACTATACTCGTAAGATGCAAGAACTACAGCCTTACCGTAAGGTAATGTTGATGTTACAGAACAACGGTTTAATGGATGAGGATAAACTTTCTTTCCTGATTGATCTGGATAAAAAGAATCCTGAAGCCATTAAGAAGTTGCTCAAAGACTCTGGTACAGACCCTCTGGACTTTAACCCAGATGAGGAAATTAACTACCAGGGTGGCAATCACCGTGTTACCGACACCGAAGCAGATTTTGCAACCGAAATTGACGACTTAAAGTCTACTCAAGAAGGACAAGCTACATTAGGTGTTATTAGTTCGACATGGGATGCTGTCAGTAAAGATGCTCTTTACCAGAATCGTGGGCTACTCCAGACTATTCACGAACAACGTGAGAATGGTATTTATGACACCATTGCAAACGAAGTGAATCGTCTTCAGATGTTAGGCCAGATTCCGGTTGGTACTCCGTTCATTCAGGCTTATAACCACGTCGGTAACCTTCTTGCACAGCAAGGGGCATTTAACCGAGTGGCTAAGCCTGAACCGGTACAAGCAGTTAAACCAGTGGTTCAGCCGGTAGTGCGTGTAGCACAACCTAAGCAGACCCTGGCTAACAGTGAGCAAGCTAAAGCAGCTTCCCTTAGTCGGGCTGCTACACGTAAAGCAACACCTATTGTAAACCCACTCGCTATGAGTGATGAAGATTTCGCTAAACTCCCAGTACCGGGTAGTCTTTAAACAGGAATAAGATGATATGTTAAACTATAACGCTCCAGTTGACGGTCAGAAATCTAGCATTGATGGTGCTGGTTCCGACCAGATGAATACCTTTTACTGGCTGAAGAAAGCTATTATTCAGTCCCGTAAAGATCAGTACTTCATGCCACTGGCTAACACCATCAACATGCCGAAGAACTACGGTAAGACTGTTAAGGTGTATGAGTACGTTCCACTGCTTGACGATAAGAACATTAACGACCAGGGTATTGATGCCAACGGTGCTACCATCGTTAATGGTAACCTGTATGGTTCGTCTAAAGACGTTGGTAACATCACCTCTAAACTGCCTCTGCTGACAGAGAACGGTGGTCGTGTTAACCGTGTAGGCTTTACCCGTATTTCTCGTGAAGGTTCCATTCATAAGTTCGGTTTCTTCTACGAATTTACCCAAGAGTCTCTGGACTTTGATTCTGATGACCAGCTGAAAGAACACCTGTCTCGTGAACTGATGAACGGTGCTGTACAGTTGACTGAAGCTGTTCTCCAGAAAGACCTGTTGGCTGCTGCAGGTACTGTACTGTATGCAGGTGCTGCTACTTCTGATGCAACCATTACTGGTGAGGGTTCTACCCCGTCTGTAGTTTCTTATAAGAACCTGATGCGTCTTGACCAGATTCTTACTGAGAACCGTACTCCGACCCAGACTACTATCATCACTGGTTCTAAGCTGACCGATACCAAAGTACTTGGTGGTACTCGCGTAATGTACGTTGGTTCTGAACTGGTTCCAGAACTGAAAGCGATGAAAGACCTGTTTGGTAACAAAGCATTCATCGAGGTTCAGCACTATGCTGATGCTGGTACTCTGATGAATGGTGAAGTTGGTTGTATCGATAAGTTCCGTATTATCCAGGTTCCTGAGATGCTGCATTGGGCTGGTGCTGGTGCACAGGTTTCTTCTAACCCGGGTTATCGTTCTTCTATGGTTAGTGGTCAAGAACACTATGACGTGTTCCCGATGCTGGTAGTTGGTGATGACTCCTTCTCTACCATTGGCTTCCAGACTGATGGTAAGTCTGTTAAGTTCTCCATCATGACTAAGATGCCTGGTCGAGAAACAGCTGACCGTAATGACCCGTATGGTGAGACTGGTTTCAGTTCCATCAAATGGTACTACGGTATTCTGGTTAAACGTCCAGAACGTCTGGCTATGATTAAGACTGTTGCTCCTCTGTAATAGTCCTAAATAAAGTAAGGGGGACTTATGTCCCCCTCTTAACAAAACAAAATGAACTACAGGAAATATGAACATGAGCATTAACGATAAACCGACCGCTGACGTAGAAGTGAACGTGCAGGGCAACGAAGATACCGTTAACGATATTGCAATGCCTAGTGAACTTGAAGTTCTTAAGCAACGTGCAACGTTGATGAATATTAAGTTCTCTAACAACATTTCTGTTGAGAAGCTTCGTGAGAAGATTGAAGCTGCACAAGTAAAAGATGAACCAGAAGTAAAAGAAGCTGCTGTTAATCCTTTGGGAGAAAAACAAGAAGCAGGTGTTAAGAAGATGACTCTGGGTCAGAAGATTCGTGCAGAGCAGACTCGACTGATTCGTGTACGTATCCAAAACCTTGACCCTAAGAAGAAAGACCTGCCGGGTGAGATTATCACCGTAGCTAACGAATATATGGGTACTGTACGTAAGTTTGTTCCGTTCGGCGAAGTCACCGACAATGGTTATCATATTCCGTACTGTATTTATGAGTTCCTTAAAGAACGTAAGTTTGTCAATATTACGACCCGCAAAGGTAAGAATGGCTTACCGGATATCCGTGCAACTGAAGCACGTGAGTTCTCCATTGAAGTATTGCCACCACTGACTGAAGCAGAATTGGCTCAACTGGCTCAAGCACAGATTGCTGCTGGTAGCCTGAACGATTAACGTATAAGCTACAGTTCAACACGGCTCACTGGGGTAACTCCGTGGGCCGTTTCTTTTTGAACCAAGAGGAATGATTATGTCTTGTTCTGCTGAGGTAGAAGCTAACCGACTCCTAGAAGAGTTAACTAAGGGTGATGACTTTACTCTTCCCAATATTGATATGTCCGGTCCTGAATGGGATATCCCGGGTGGAGATACTTCCCCAATCTTTGGTGCTATCGATAAAATAACCAATGAGTCACTCACTACTCGTGAAGTAGGTGGTAGTGGTACGTTTGATGCATTAATGGAATCTGCACACAATCACCTTAAAGCTGAGTATAAAGCTAACCGCATTACTGGTGGTGAATATACCAAGGCTTACATTGCCATGATGGAAGCCTGTATGAGTAATGCTGTTCAGTTCCTACTTGGTCGTGACCAGGCATACTGGGCTGCTGCTATGGCACAGATTCAGGCAGTTACTGCTCGTGTTCAACTGGCAACTTCTAAGGCACAGTTTGTGCTGGCTAAGGTACAGGCATTGTCTGCTAAGAGTGAGTACGCTCTTACTAAACTGAAGATTGCTACTGAGTCTGAAACGTATTGTGCTGCATTATTTAATGTAAATAAAATTCTTCCTGCACAGGAACGCTTGTTACAAGAACAATATGAAGTACAGCGTGCACAGACTCAGGAAACCCGTTCTGATGCACTACCTATTCTCGGCTCTATTGGTAAACAGAAAGAGTTGTATTCCCAACAGATTACTTCTTATCAACGTGATGCAGAGGTTAAAGCGGCTAAACTGTTTACCGATGCATGGATTACACAGAAGACTATTGATGAAGGCTTGAATCCTCCTAATGGTTTCACTAACGCAAGTATTGATACCATTTTGACCAAGCTGAAGTCTAACAACGGGCTGGGCTAATATGGGCTTATTTAGTGGGAAGACCAAAGTATACGTAGCATCCTCTGTCTATAACATGGCAGGGGATATACATAAACGTCCAAACTATATGAAGACTGTGGTTATTGGTAATATTGTTGCTAATACAGGATTCACTATGGCAGACACTATCTCTGATAGTTATCTGAATGGGCCTGGTATTCGTATGCGACTGTTCTCCAGCTGGAGTAAGAACCACTATGACTCAGAAGTTGGTATGGCAGGTTCTTCATTAGGTGTACTGGCTAAGATTGACCCTACTGTTATACAGGGTCAAATTACCCCACCTGCTGGAGAAACGGTCTATGTTCAGGCAGCAGAGATTGGTTTTGCTGACTTTGGGCAATGGTGTGACCAGTATCTTTATGAGAATGCCCCAAGTCGAATCATGGAACGATTCGACATAGACATAAATGAAGATACCAATGAAATTACTATGACCTCCTTAGAAGGGGGTTCTACCATTACATTCACACCTACTAACTTTGAACCAGGTGCTTTGTATCTCTATGCTGATTACACATTCTATAAGTCTCCGACTACCAACCCACCTGTAGAAGAGCCGGTTATTGTTTACGATAACGAAGATGACTTACCGTCTACTTTGTTATGGACTACTGTCTCAAGTGATATGACAGCTAATACAACAAACCTTACCAAGACTATACAGACTCATTCTGTTTACTCTGATGGTAGACCAGATGAAGATAGTACTATTACTGAACCAAGTGTAGATAACTGGAACTCTTACGTTAAGGTTTATCGAAGAGGATTCACTGAGAAGCCTGATGATGTGACTGTAGTTGTGTCTGACAGGGTAATGTCTCATAAAAAGTTTGGTGAGATTCAATCCAGTACTACTGTAACTACCAATGTTGTTGATTTAGGTGATGGTGTTACTCGTACTGATACAATCACCACAACTACAGAAACACTGGTTCGTAAGTACTCATCCCAGACTACTCATACTGATACTGAGATGGCTGCTGTTAGTACACCCAAGATGCTTATTTATAAGCATAACTCTGGTAATGCTGTACTTGATTCATTGTTTGAGACTGAAGCTACTGATAACCGATTCTATCCATTCATCCCAATCAGGAATGATAAACAATGGGTAGAGAATGACCCAATTTATCCACATTGTAAGAAGGCTCTCTATAAAGCTACTGGAGGTAAGCTTAATAAAGTAATGACGGAGCTTAAGAAGAATGAGGACATAGGTGATATTCAGTACATTTATGGCACATTCGGTGTATCCCTTAATACTCCAGAGGATACTGCTAAAGAGTATATTTATCGTTTCTTTCAGATGGCTACTGAAGCATTCCCTCCTGACCCAAACTACCCAACATTGGAGGCTGTGATTGCAGGTTATCAGGCAGCAAATGATGCAGTCGATGCATACGTAGAATGGTGGAACAGGCAGGAAGGTCATACTGTTGGAACACCACCCCCCTTACCAGAATATCCTGTCATACCTAAGCGAGAGTTTAGGGTGCATAGTAGTAAGCATTATAAGTATGACATGACCATTCGTTGGAATTATGTATCTGAAACTACACATTCTGGCGAAGCATGGGCAGGTGCTAAACAAGGTCAACTTCGAGCCAGGTATGCAGGGGATATAACTCTTACACGCAAGAACATACGTACAGCTAGTAACTCTGGTTCAACTAAAAGATTGGAAGTTACCCCTACGTTTTACTCTATGCAGGAATATGAGTTGCTTTGGCAAGATGGTAATAACACCTATCGTAAACTTAGGGTACTTGGTCTACACCACAGCAATAGGGTGTATAAGAATAAGTCGGTAAATATTGATGTTGCTGAAGCAATGGGTGATGCAGAAGAGAGTGGATTCATTATTCCACTGCACACTAACATCTACCGTTCAATGTCACTGACTCGTAGTACTCAGCTGTCTACTGCTTGTTCCTACTTAGTAATGAACTCATATAAGAAGGTTAAGAAGAAGTGGTATCAAACTTCTGCCTTTAAGATTGTGGTTGTTGTAGTTGCTGTCGTTGTATCTGTATTCACTATGGGTGCTGGTGGTGCAGGTATTCTTGGGGCTTATGGTGCAGTTGGTGCATCACTCGGTTTTGTTGGATTAGCTGCTGTAATAGTAGGTGCTGTAGCAAACGCCATTGCTGCAATGATTATGATATCTATTGTCACTAAAGTATCCACCTCACTGTTTGGTGATAAGCTAGGTTTCATCATTGCTGCTGTTGCTTCAATGGTAGCTATGAACGTTGGTACTGCTCTATCTACAGGTACATCCTTATCTACCTTAGCTGGCGAAATGATGAATGCCCAAAACATCATGCAGCTTACCAGTTCAGTGGGTAATGGCATTGGCCAGTATATTAATGCATCTACGGCTGCTACTATTCAGAAAGCAGAGAGTGTAATGCAGAGATACAATACTGATATGATGGCAATCAATAAGCAGTATGAAGAAATGTTTGGTACTGCTGGGCAGGGTGTAATTGACCCTATGCAATTTGTGTCAATGGAGTCACTGGATTCTTTCCTCTCACGTACTCTTATGACCGGTTCAGATATAGCTGACATGTCTCTAAGCATGATTGGCAGCTACACTGATATGACTCTTAATACTGACCTTGTTTAACAGGAGAATCCTTATGGATTTGTCATTCTTAACAGGCAACCAAGCCCCTCAGCCAGGAGCTATGTCTTGGATGTCTAATAACAATCAGAATTTTAATACCCCAGCTATGAACTATACCCCTGGTGCAGCTATTGGTATGAATGCAGGTACAGGAGTAGCCTCCCCTACTTCTTTCTTGTCTGGTTCAGCTAATCAGTTGGGCATGAACGTACCCACCTTCCAACTAGGACTGGGTGCACTTGGTTCCTTAGCTGGTATCTATAGTGGTTTCCAGGCTAACAAGTTAGCCAAAGACCAGCTGAATTTTACTAAGAGTGTTACTAACACTAACCTGAATAACCAGATTAAGTCTTATAACACTGCACTGGAAGACCGCGCTCGTAGTCGTGCTACAGCAGAGAACCGTGACCAGTCTTCGGCTGATGCTTACATTGCAGCCAATAAACTAACTCGTTAATAGGAAACACTATCATGCCGATTACATGGAGAAATGTTGATGCACCTAACTTCTCTGGAGTAGGTGACAGCATTCGCACATTTGGCAGCATGATTGGTAACGCCACCTCCGGCTTAAGTGATGCACTGGGTAATTTCCAGAACGCTGCCAAGCAGGAGGCTGGCAATGCCGTCATGATGAATGCTATGCAGTACCAAGACCCGAATGAGTACCGTAATGCTTTGGCATCCGGTGCACTGTTTCAGGGGGTTGACCCTTCATTAGTAAACCAGCGTACTCTCCAGAATCTGGATGAACGAGCAGGCACACTACTGACTCAGCAGGGGCAGCAGGGAACCAATGACTACAATGCATATCGCTTTGGACGTTTACAGGACACTAACACTGCATTAGATAATGCTTCCCCTGCTATTCGTTTACTGTCTGAGGCTTATCAGTCGGGTGACCCGAACCGTATTAATGCTGCACTAAGTCAGACCCGTGATGCACTGTCTGCACTACCCGCTGACCAACAATTAGACATGATGGGTCGTCTTCAAGGTCAGGGTAGTCAGGCTATTAATCAGGCACAGAACCGTTTTGATTTGGGTGTTGCTCAACGTAATGATGCTGATAGTCAGGCAGCTATGGGTGTAATGTCACAGATTACTCGTGGTGCTGAGAACCCTAATGATGCCCGTCTGTTGGCAGAAGCATACAGTAAGAACCTGTCTCCAGTTGCACAGGCACGCTTGCAGGGATTACTGGCTAATGCCTATCCGGGTGTATATGGCAATGGTGTAGGTGCTGCTTCTGCTCCGGGTACTGCCGGTACTCGTCAGGGTTCCCCTTACGATGTTACTTACCAGTTTGCCGGTACATCTACTCCTATTACTCAAATGAGTATTGGTGATGTAATTAAACACCAGGATGGTATGAAGTCTAACCAAGGAGCTTCACCTGTTGGTGCATTCCAGATTAACCAAGCTACACTGAAAGACTTCGCTCCCAAAGTTCTTGGTTCAGATTGGCAAAGCCAGCCCCTTTCTGCTGAGAACCAGGATAAGATTGGTAAGGCTATCTTCGAGTCTCGTAAGAATGGCAACCTTAAAGATACCTGGGCTGCCCTGCCTAACTCTACCCCAGGTGCTTATAAAGATATGACTTGGGAAGAGATTAAACCTGTTATTGCCCAAGCTGAAGTAGGGGCTGACCCACTTGCTATGGTTCAGAATAATCAAGGTAATCAGGCAGTATCTACTCTGGCTCAGGGTATGATTGGTACACGTTCTATGCAGGATAATACCGGTAGTCTTAATACTGACTTCCTTGGTACTGTCACTGATAATACCCCAGTAGGTGAGATTGCTAACCGTTTGTTGGAAGGTGATTTTAAAGGTGCTGACCGTAACTGGGTACTGAACCGACTGAACGATATTTCTCAGCGTGGGAATATGTCACCAGCTATGGCTGCTGCTGTTATGCAACGTGCACAGACTGGTGTACCGGAGGGTTATATTAGTCGTGCTATTGATGCAGTTAACCCATTCATTACCAATGAAGCCGGTAATGGTATGCGTCTTAATGACCGTCAGGTAGAACAGTTAATTGAGGGTGTGAAACGAGGTGAACCACTGGAGGGTAGTGTTCGTAACCTAGGTCGTGCTCAGGCCATGCAGAATATTCAGGCAGCACAGACTGCATATGATGCTGCTGTAGCTGCACTGGCAAATACCCAGAATAAGATTAATACCGGACAAAGTGGTCTTACTGCACTGTTACCTGCACGTCAGGAGGCTGTTAATAAAGCTGCTGCAATGCTCCAAGCTGCACAGGCACAAGTACAGACTGACCCAGTTAACCTGGCTCCACGTAACTTTCAATCTCAGGCCTCTGTAGACCGGGCAGTTGAAAAAGAAAACAAGGAGCGTGCTGAACGATACCTACGTCAGGCACAAGGACTGCCTGAGTATATGCAACCAAGACAAAATCGGTAATACTAATAAAAGCCCTACGGGGCTTTTTTCTTTAACTGGCTTACTGTAGAGTAAGTTACCTATATACGATATAAGTTTGAACAGGAAACATGCTATGTCAACATTTGACCGTCTGGCAGGTTTCGCAGACAGCATCACTAATGCTAAGCAAGTCGATGTCTCTACTGCAACCTCCCAGAAGCAAGCTGCACAAGGGCAAAGCCCTTTCCAATTAACCCCAGAGAATGCTTACAATCTCCAGACCGGACGAGTAGGTAATCTTGGAATCGGTGCATTCGAACCTGGTTCACTTCAGGCAGATTTCACTCAAGCCTCCCCCTTAGAAATTATTAATAAATACGGTAATGAGCAAGGTCTACAAATTCTTAATAGCCGAGCTAATGCTGCTGATGCTGTACGTCAGGACTTATCTAAACAACGTACTAACGCAGAAGCATTTGGCGATACTCTTTCTGGTGTTGGTCTTGGTGTTGCTAATACCCTTGGGGGCATTGCTGCTCTTGGCACTGGTCTGGTCAATGATAATGCCGGGGCATCCATTGCTTCCGGGATGGATTGGTTGAATGAAGGTGTACACAATTTACAGTCTGATGCACTGAATGCTACCCGTAAAGTTGTTCAGAATCAGAACCAGATTTCTGCTCAAAAGAACCAGAAACTCTATGAACAAGACATCAAAAATGGGGAGAGCGATTTGGTTGCCTCCCTGTCTCGCATTGGTCGTGACGCTTTTGATTCTGTTGCTAATACACTTGATAATGGTATGGCTGCTTCCGACGGACTGAGTGAAGGTGTTGGTTCTCTCTTTACCGGTGGTCCACTTATCCGTGGTGTATCTGCACTTGGTAAAGTAATGGTTGGTGGGGATAAAGCTGTTAAGGGTATTACCTTAGCTGCTGAGTTAGGTTCACGTCCTGCACAGGTTGCATTGTCTGCCGGTCGTGTTGCTGCACCTGCTATTGCAATTGGTGGTATGGAAGCTGGTGGTGCATACCAACAGACTGCTTCTGAAATCATGAAGATGCCTCATCAAGAACTGGCAAGTAAGTCTCCTGTTTACCAACAACATATTGCTGATGGGTTATCTCCTGATGAAGCACGTCGTCAGACTGCATCTGAAACGGGTATCATTGCTGCTGGCTTAACTGCTCCAGTTGCTGCTGCTACTGGTCCACTGGTATCCAAGTTTGAACTTAATCCACTTAAAGTAGGTTCACTGGCAGGTGCTGGTTCTAATATGCTTCGTGAGACTGTAGAGGAAGGTATTCAGTCAGGCTTTGGTCAGTATGCCCAGAACCGTGCAATAAAGGAAAATGTTGATGCATCCCGTGACACACTCAAAGGTGTGGGTGAGCAAGCAGGTCTTGGTGCACTCTATGGCTTCGGTAGTGCTGGGGTTGCTCAAGCTCCTGGTGCAACTGTTAAAGCAGTTGGTGCTTCTGCTGGTCCTGCTCTTCGTACTACCCTGGCTGGTGCTTCTATGGTTGGTAAAACATTAGCAAAAGCTGCGTCTCCTCTTACTAACATCCTGGTTCAACGTGGGGAAGAAGTTGCTAAGCGTAATGAACAAGCATCCCCTGTAGCTGATGCTACGGTTAATGCTGCTGCACAGGAAGCTGCTGCTCAGGCAGAGCAGGCACAAGCAACTGTACAGGAAGCAGTAGATGCAATGGATATCACTCCAGAAGAGAAAGCTGCTGCTACCCAGTATGCTGCTGATTTAACTCAGGTAATGAAGTTTGACCCGGTAGAATTGGAACAAGCTAACCCAGCAATCCGTGAAGCTGTTTCTGGTTCCACTAACCGTGTAGAAGCTATTCAGAAGATGGCTGACTTGGTTAATACTGCTGAAGATCCTAACGTTCAAATGGAAGCTGCAATCCAGATGTATGACAATATCATGTCTATGGATAGCTTCATTAACCGTGACCCAGGTGCTCTGGCTAATCTGGAACAAGGTTCTCCTGCTGCTACTATCGTAGACCAGTTCTCCGGCCTGATGGCTAACGTACAGAATACCCCTAAAGTACTTCGTGCATTCCGTGCCATCCATTCCATGATTCAGGAACAGGCTGAGGCAGGTAAGCTGAAAGCTACTGAAGAAGCTAATCAAGCCCAAGCAAACAACATTGCTATGGCTGCTGATGTATCTCCAGAAGTACTGGATGCAGATTCAGTAAACATGGTTCTGAAACATGCGAGTGAAGGTAAGATTACACTTGGGAATCGTCAACGTGCTGCCCTGCAATCTGCTGCTGCTTTGTTACAGGGTGCACGTGAGTTCGACGCTAAAGCAGAAGAACTGGGCTTACGTCCTCAAGACATTGTTAGTAAACAAATTAAAACCGATGAGTCTCGTTCTAACGAAGGACAGTACTCTGCGTTGCAACATGCGAAACGCATTCGTTCTGCGTATAACTCTGGTAACTTCGATTTGGCCTCCGCTTATCTGAGCGACTTTATGAAGTTCGCCCAGCACATGCAGAATAAGGTCGGAGCGTTGAATGAGCATCTGATTTCTGGGAATGCGGATAAGAATAAGTCTGTTCATTATCAGGCTCTCTCTCCTTCCCGGGAATGGGTACGTAGTCGTACTGGCCTCGGTGTCAATCCTTACGATACCAAGTCTGTTAAGTTTGCCCAGCAAGTAGGACTGGAGGCCAAAACCGTAGCTGATATTGCTAATGCACTTGCTACGGCTTACCCGGAGCTTAATGTTTCTCATGTGAAAGTTACCTCATTGGATTCACGTCTGAACAAACCAGCTGCCCAGGTAGTTAAAGAGTTCCGTCAAGGTGGTCTTGATGCCACTCAGTCTCAACAGACTAATGAACCAGTGAATCAGGTTGATGAATCTCCTGCACCAGTGCAAGAGGCCACTACTACTGTACAGCCTAAAGTTAAACCTGTGGTAGAAAATAAGACTGCTCCTACTAAGGAGACTAGTCCAAAATCAGAAAAAGTCTCTGCTACTGAATCTGAAACAGTAGCTGCTACCCTCACGAATGAGGATACCATCCAGGAAGTAGCTGAAACCAAAACAGAAATGGAAACAGTGTTCCCTGTCTATAATAATGAAAAGACACCGAACCAGTTCCTGAAAGCATTTACTCTACCGGAAGAACCTAAGTCCCGTACCATTGGTTCTGAATCTCCTTTGGCTGATATTAAGCAAGCACTGTCTTCTGCTGCTCGCTTTGAAACGTTCACTCAAAAAGAAAATAACGCTCTCACTAGTGATGTGATGAAACGTTATCAGGACTTGATGGACTTTGGGGAAACCCTGAAGACTACTCTGTCTGAACGTCTGGCTAAGTTCCTTGCTAACAAAAATGTTGGTAAACGTTTTGCAGAAGGTACTGAAGCTAACCGTTGGGTAGGTGGCAAATTACTGAATATCGTTGAACAAGATGGGGACACCTTTAAGTTCAATGACCAGTTGTTAGAGACTGCTGTACTGGCAGGTCTGCAATGGCGACTGACTGCTACTCAGAATGCTGCTATTAAAGATATGAAAGACGTAGCTGCTATTACTGGCGTAGAAGCATCTCTGTTACCAGAAAGTATTCTGGCTGAGTTTGAGAATGCCCAGACTCTGGTTGAAGCTACTAACTCCCTGGCTCAGAAGATTGAATCCTACTGGGGTTTGAATCGCAATCCTAATGCACCACTGGGTTATACGAAAGGTATCCCAATGGCAATGGCTACAGAGATTCTGTCTTCTCTCATTGAGATGGGTGCAGTTACTGAGTCTATGCTGGATGTATCTAAAATTGACCCGGACTCTAATAAGACTATTGGTCTGTACACCATTAATAAGCTGGCAGATAAAGACCCTATTAATGATTTTCCTACAGCAATTGAGGAAGCTGTGTTGGTAAATCCGGAAGAGAAAATGTACTTCGGTGATGACATTCCTTCCGTGGCTCAAACTCAGTTACGTAACCCTGCTGTTAAGAATACTCCAGAACAGAAAGCTGCTCTGAAAGCTGAACAGGCTACTGAGTTCCGTGTACACATGCCGATGGTTAACTTCTATGAAGCAATGGGACGCGACAACATTCTGGAACTGATGGGTGCTGGTACTCTTAATCCTGACTTACTGAATGAGAACACTGCTAAATCTCTGGAAGGTAAAAACCTGTCCGTGTCTATGGCATATGATTCTCTGTTCGGTTTAATTAATCAGATACGAGAGCAAGAGAATGGACTGGATACACCTATCCACTACGGTTACAACATGACCCGTGTAGGTCGTATGCAGATGCTTGGTAAGAACAACCCACAATCCAGTAAACTGGTTCGTGAAGCAATCCTACCAACCTTCTCTACTATTGATTTGAGTAATGAAAACAGCCAAACGTTCTCTGACTTCCAGCTAGGACTGGCTCAGGCATTGGGCATCAAGGTACATAACATGTCTCGTGAAGCTATGTCTGAAAAGTTGACCAAGGCTCTGGAAGGTAATCTGAAACCTGCTGTTGATATGATGGTTGAGTTTGATAAGTCTGGTCACTTACCTGCTGATGCAGTAGATATTCTGAAGACTTCTCTGGGTGGTGATAAATCCTTCGTAGCTCTCATGGCTCTGATGGAATATGCCCGTTACCTGAACAGTGATGACCGTGCCCACTTTAATACCCCACTGTACGTTGAAGCTGATGGTGTAACCAACGGCCCAATCAACGCAATGGTATTAATGACTGGTGGTAAATTCACTCCAGACTGGATTAAGAATACTGCCAAAGGTGGTTTGTTCTTCGGCAAAGCTGGTAAGACTATGAACGAACATCGTTCACAGGATGATAGTGTTGACCTGTATGAAGCATCTACTAATGGTCTGCAACAAGCCCTGAATGAGTTACGTACTGCTTACCGTAACAACGTTCCAGTTATGAGCCAGATGAACCATCTTCAGAAGTTAATGGACCTGTTCATTAAAGACTTCAACCTGAATGAAGACGGTACTCTGGACCTGAAACGTGGTATTGCTAAAAACCCACTGACTATTACCATCTATGGTTCTGGTGCTCGTGGTATTGCTGGCAAGATGGTCAGTGCAATTACTGACACCATCTATGAACGCCTCAGTGACGTTCTGAAAGCCCGTGCTGCTGACCCTAGTATTTCCCCAGCTATGGCAATGTTTGGTAAGGAGGCTGCGTCTGAGGCTGATGCTCAGGCTATGCTGGATACTTTCCTTACCTCTATGGAGGCACTGACTGGTAATGTTCCAGTTATGCGAAAAGGTGAATTGTCTATTCAGCAAGTAGATGGTGCTCTGACTGGTAAGTTAGACCCTCAGAAATTTACTGTATCTGGTAATGCCCTGAAGAACTTACAAGAGAACATGCTCCACCTATTCGTTGAACCAATGCGTACCGGTATCCGTAATACTGTTGGGGAAGGTCTGATGCATTCTACTGAGAACTTGCAGAAGGCTACCCAGATTCAATCTCTGGTATTGCAGGATATGTTCCAGCAAGCAGTACAGGCTAAGCTGGCAGAAAAAGAAAAAGACCCAACCTGGAAGAAGGGTGATTTCTTAACACAGAAAGAACTGAATGAAATCCAGGAATCATTATCTCCACTGGCTCCAATGATTGAGACTGGCTCACAGACTTTCTATATTGCTGGTAGTGAGAATACTGACGTTGCTAACCAAGTACTGGCTACCAACTTAGATGACCGTATGCGTGTGCCAATGAGCATCTATGCTCCTTCGCAAGCAGGTGTTGCAGGTATTCCATTTATGACCATTGGTACTGGTGATGGCATGATGATGCAGACCCTTTCTACTATGAAAGGTGCACCGAAGAATACCCTGAAAATCTTTGACGGTATGAACATTGGTATCAATGACATCACTGATGCAAGCCGTAAAGCAAACGAAGCTGTATACACTTCTTGGCAGGGTAATCCTATCAAGAATGTTTATGACTCCTACGCTAAGTTCATGAAGAATGTAGATTTCAGCAAACTATCTGATGAAACCAAACAGGCTATCGCTAAGTCTGCTCTGGAATATGACCAGCGTGAGGGTGCTACCGATGACTTGTTGCGTGCAGGTGCTGAACAGATTGAACGTAACCTACGTAACATTGCTCTGGGTGTAGATATTCGCCACAAAGTAATGAACCAGGTGCAGACCACTGTTGACCAGATGGCTGCTGTAGGTGCTCCTTATGTGAACAACGGTAAAATCTCTCTGGAAGGTCTGACTGTAGACCAGCAGGTAGCTAAGCTGAACGAGCTGTTCGATGCTGAATTAAATAAGCGTCGTGATGCAGTACGTGCTGCTAAAGCAGAACCAGTGAAAGAAGTACCAGCGATGGAACAGGTCGGTCGTGTACTGAAGTCTGGTGTACGTCTGCTGTCCAATACTGCTATTGCTAAGTTGGCTAAAGAGATGTCTCCTGAACAGCAAGCAGTATTGAAAGAAGTACAGAAATCCCTTGCTGCTAAAGACTACAAGGTTGTTTACGGTACTCCTGCTCAACTGGATGCTTATGCTATTGAGAAGAACATTACTCGCCCAGCACCGGAAGATATTGAAGCTGCCGAAGCAGGTAATGCATACGGTTGGACTAACTTCGATGATAAGACCATCTACTTAGTTACCCCTTCCTTAGAGACTCTGGTTCATGAATTAGTACATGCTTCCACTTTTGAATCTGTACTGGCTCACTATGAGGGTACTCCTAACGAAGCAGTCCAGAACATTGAAGACCTGATGAATCAGTTCCGTACTCTGGATGTTAAGAATGAATCCTCAGCAGTACGTGAAGCATATGCTGATGCACTCAATACCATTAATGGTCACCTGTCTAATGGCTTCATTGAACCAGCAATGGCTAAAGCTGCTGCACTGAATGAGTACATGGCATGGGGCTTAACCAACCGTGAACTGATTGGTAAGCAGAAGAAGACCACAGCATTGAAAACTATGGTTCAATCTGTATATGAAGCAATCAAGCGTCTGGTATTTGGTCGTAAGAAAGCTCCTGCTAATGCAGATGATATGTTCTCTGGCTTACTGTTTAACTCTGCTGTAGTTATGCGTGGACAAGCTCCTACTGCTGCCGTAGCCAAGGATACTACTCTATTCCATAGCAAAGCATACGGTGACAATGACCGTCTGTCTGAGCTTGGGCAAACCTTTGATAGATTGATTACTAACTACATTGGTTCAGAACCAGTACAGCAAGTAGTTCGTAAAGGTAAGTTCTCTGATGCAGTAGTAAATGCAACTAAAGTAACCCGTGATGTTCAGGCTCATGGCTTTACCATGAATATGCAGGAACAGCGGCTGTTTACTAATATTGTTGCTGCTTTGGCTACTGAAGCTGCTATTAGTCCTGCTGCTCTTTCTCGTGCACAGGAATACTATGCACATGTTACTAAGAACCTGACTGTTGAAGCATTCATGGCTGACCCGGATAGTACTAACCCTGCTGACCGATACTATGCTCAACAGAAGTTCGATACCATCATGGGTGCTAACAATATTGAGTTTGATGCACAAGGTCGTTCTTCCTTACTGCCTACTTTTGTTGGTCTGGCAATGGTTAGTGAAGAAGTACGTAATGTACTGGCTAACATTCCTGTTATGAAAGCAGATAAGCAATCTGGTAACACTGTTGATGAAATGCTGACTAACATTGGTACTGCTGCAATGTCTAGCCTGAATGCTCGTGTAGCAGGTGATACCAAAGCTACCAACGTACAGGAAGGTATGGATGCACTGGCTCAAACAATCATGCAGACAAGTCTTAATGCGCAGTCATTCTATGATTCCATTGCTACTCCTAGTGGTAATGCTATTGACCGAGCTAACCAGTATCTGGTGGATTCTATTGATGCACTGTCTACCCGTGCTTTAGAAAGTGCTCGTGAAGTTGCAGCCAATACCAAGAACCCGTTGGTTAAGGGTGCTGCTCATGCTGCACAACTGGTAGCTGCCATTGCTACTGAGAAGAATGGTGCAATCGTAGCTGAAGGTGTTATGGCTGCAATGAACCAGGGTAAGGTATGGCAACCTTTTCATGACTTGGTTAATGACCTAACCGGTCGTACTAAGAGCAATGCTTCTGTATATGATTTGATTAAAGCAGTTCGTGCACAGGTACAGACTGACCGTCAACAATTCCGTGAACACCTGCCTACCACTATCGCATCTAAGTTCAGCCGTAAGCTGACTAACGATGAGTGGAAAGCAATGCACACTGGCATGGGTAAAACAGATTTAGCTGTTCTACGTGACACTATGTCACTGGCTGAAATCCGTGACCTATTATCTAACCAGAAGATTGTTGACCGTGAAGTGAATAAGCTGGAAGCAGATTTGCAAAAGCAAGCTGGTCGTAACTGGCCTCTTATTAGTCGTAAATCTAAGCAACTGGCTCAGTACATGATTAACGGTACAGTCGGTAATAACCTGCTGCGTAATGCCACTGCAATCTCCCGTATGCTAGGTGAACGTCCTTCTGCTCGCTCTACTGTAGATGTAGCTCAACTGGATAAGCTGATTACTCTGTATGCACTGGAAGCTATGAACAAGTCCGACCGTGAGATGTTATCTTCACTGGCTCAAACAGAAGTTGATGGAATGGACTTTGCTACCTCTTACCTGGTTGGTCAGCGTAAAGATGAAATGGCTAAAGCCAAATCTGATATGCGTGCAACCTTGAACCAGTACAAAGGGCATATCCCTAGCGAGACTAAACAGGGTGTTAATCTGATTGTTGCTGAAGATAGTCAGTTTGGCGATTTGATTGAGAAGTCTTATGTCCGTCTGGGTACTTATCAAGGTAGCTCTGCTAACCGTGGACCAGCACGTAGCTATTACTTTGCACCAGTGCAGGCACAGGCTCCATTCTCACAGGGTATTCTACAGAACGTTCGTGATACTGCTGGTGGTGTAGATCTTGGTACAGGATTTACGGTAGGTTCAATGGTAGCTGGTCGTATTACTGACAAGCCTTCCGTAGACCGTATTACTAAAGCACTGGCTCGTGGTGAGCGTGGTAATGAACCACTCCTGCCTGTATATGATGACAAAGGTAATGTAGTTGCCTATGAGCAATCCATTGACCCTAACATGCTGAAGCATATTGAGGGTGAGAACCATCTTGCACGTGCAATTGGTGTATGGCGTGGTCGTCAGGTGGAAGAAGCTAAGGCTCAGCGTTTCAACGATATGCTGATTGAGAACCTGCACAGCATGTATGAGAACGACATTAAGATGTCTCCCTCTAACAAGTCCCAGTATGTGAACCTTCTTGGTTCTAAACTGGACCCAGTAACTGCTGATGCTCTTAAGCTGATGAACAGTGAAACACGTCAGAAAGCAGAGAGTTTGTTCGGTGAAGGTGAACTGTGGGTGCGTCGTGACCTGCTGAATGATGCACTTGGTTATCGTGCAGCTTCTGTAGGTGATGCCTGGTCTGGTAATTCTCGCTGGTCTCCGGAAACCCTGAATACCTTCAAAAAAGCTATGTTGGGTGTATTTGGCAATAGTGCCTATAAGTACACAATGGGAGGTGAGAATCTGGTTCAGAACTTAGTTAAAGAAGCTAAGACTCTGATTGTAGTTAAGTCAGTAGTCGTACCTGCTGTTAACTTCTTGGCTAACCTTTATCAAATGGTTGCCCGTGGTGTACCGGTTAAGAATATTGCTAAGAGTATTCCACAGAAAACTGCTGAGATTAATCAGTACCTGAAATCTCGTCTGCGTCAGGTAGATGCAGAAGCAGAATTACGAGCAGCTACTAATCCGAACCAGATTCGTAAACTTAAGGCTGAGATTCAGTCCATTACTGATAGTCATAAGCGTATGAGTATCTGGCCTCTGTTGGAAGCAGGTGAGTTCTCTTCAATTGCAGATGCTGGTATTGGTCGTGATGATATTCTGATTACTGAAGGTAAACTCCAGGAGTACATGAGTAAATTGGCAGATAAGTTACCCAAGTCAGTACGTACTGCTGGTCGTTATGCACTTATCACCAAAGATACTGCTTTGTTCCAGGGTATCCAGAAGACAGTTGAATACTCTGACTTTATTGCTAAAGCAATCATCTATGATGAATTGACTCAGCGTAAAGGTAAGACTCGTGAAGAAGCACTGGGACGTGTGACGGAAGAGTTCGTGAACTATGACCGTTTACCGGGTCGCTTCCGTGGGTATATGGAAAGTGTTGGTTTAATGTGGTTCTACAACTTTAAGATTCGTTCAGCTAAGGTTGCAGTGTCCATGATTCGTAATAACCCAGTACATGCAGCAATGGCGATGCTGGCACCAACTCCTACTATGTTTGGTAACGTTGGCTTACCTATTCAGGACAACATCTTTAGTATTGCTGCTAGAGGTGGACTGGATTACTCTTGGGGCTTTGGTCAGGGGCTTCGTGCTTACAACCTGAACCCTTGGATGAACCTGGTAAACTAAAATAAAAAAGCCCCTCATTAGAGGGGCTTTGTTTTTAGAAGTCAGGGTGTTTTCCACATTTTAGGCTTACGCCCTTCACTTGGAAATTTACCAGTCTCTTTAATCTTCCGTAATGTTTCTTCCGTAGGGAACCACAGGAAAGTGAAGTAAAGTTTCTTAGCTACGTAACGAGTTACTCCCAGCTTCTCTGCGATTTCATCGAAAGAATATGTACGGACGGTATTGTTGAGAATGGCTTCACGAACAACAGAGGTAATAGATACTTGTGTCATAATAGTTTCCTACAGAATTACCCAGTCTTCAGCTAATACATCCGATTGGGATGGAACCCAAGGCATAAACTGGTCATCAACAGTTTTGATGCCCAGCCATGGGTGAGGCTTCAGTTCATCAGCAAATCCTGGACGCTCTGAGCTACTGCTGTTCCATTCATCAGCGGCAACGTACACAATGTACATTCCTTTACCATTCCAGCCTTTACGGGTTAGTTTGAAGCCTGTTTTGAGAAGATCTACGGCATGACCAAAAGTACAGCCCTTAGTTACGTCACAATATGCAGCCTCAAATGCAGCTTTAGGTGACCAGCTAATATAACCACGGAACTGTTCATGATTGGATTTAGAATCTGGGTACTCGACTAGGTAACCTTCTTCTAATGGGCTTTCATCTGCTGGTACTTCCCAGCCACGAAGTTTGCAATATGTTTCTTTATTCATCGGGAAACCATTTACACACTTGGTTCCGATGTAATTGGTGAAGTGAACTCTAATTTCTTCTGACATAACTACCTCAAATGATAAAGCCCTCACTAGGAGGGCTTGTTTTGTTTTGGCTTTTAGAGCCTTACCACATGTCGGGTAGTTCTGTACCTTTCGGTAAAAACTACCATATACCTGTTTGTTAAATGGTGCAACCACCACTAACTTTTATTTAGAATATTGCCCTTTCATATACTCAATGAAGTATCCGAACTTAGTTTCATACTCTGTAGTGGGATGTTTGCTTACATGGTGTTTAGCCATACTAAGTAATTCCTTTTCCAACTTATTTACATTGATTGTATCTGCTGTTTCCCCAATGGGGAACTTATGATAGTAAGCTGGTTCAGTAGTAATTTTTCCGCTTTTAGCTAAAACTTTAACAGAAGCAAACCCAACTTTAGGGTCTATATCCATTAGATTTTACAACCCCCACCTTCACATTCATTATTTTCCAGGAAGCCCTTTAACATTTCCTGGCTCTGGGCTTGCTCATGCAGGTTCTGCTTCAGCAAATAGCCTTCCAGTTCCCACAGTTTTTCTACAGCATTCTCATATGCGTAGAGTTGGCCTTTCATCTCGTCATACAGACGGGGGTCTACACAAGCAGACTTACCCTGAATGACAAAGCCATTATTAAGGATAAGCACACATACAGTAGTAAGTGAGGTCTTCTCAATATGCTCGATAGAAGCATCAGGGCATTCAGCAGCAATGGCTTTACCCAGATTGAAAAAGTACTTCTGCTCAATACGAGCTTCGATTTGTTCGATAGTAACCTTATGCATTGGTTCCCTCGTAGAGTGGTTTGAGTTTGTATTTAAACATGACTGCGTTGTTATAGGCTACGCTACCTGCAAACACCAAAGACTTACGTCCTCGGTTATCCATTACCTCATAGGCATATGGGGTTAAGATTAGGTCAATCATATGAATCGTCCAGTAAATAGTCCTCAAATAAAAAAGTCCCCCAGAGTGGCGGCTCTGAGGGACTTAGTACTATTTACCCATAGCTGGGAGGCTTGTATGAATATGCATTATTGCCAGCTTCAGGGGTCTGGTCGTCCCGTCTCTCGTGATTGATAGTCACATATTGCAATACTCAGGCTAGGATTTTAGGAGTTCCTATTCTCCAGCGAAATTCCCGTCTAGGGGAATAACAATACATTAGCAGCCACTGGACTGTCTTACCAGTGTTGTCTTTAGAGTGCTATGCAATCAGGACTATGTTACTGCCAAATTGGTGAGTCATGCCAGGCTCTAACTGGCTCCTTCTTCGCAATCCTTACATACCCCT
>JACXXQ010000108.1_pt1 | contig 58539 bp, 61 predicted proteins | sample 8621361 | NCBI WGS metagenome assembly JACXXQ01 (sample SAMN15503820, study PRJNA645414) | gut metagenome | isolation source: feces | host: Bos taurus | place: USA | collected 2016 | reverse complement strand
ATTTTCCTACATCAGGGGGTCTTTTGTCACTGTCCGTTTTTACTGGACCTGTTCAGAAAAAGAGCCGGGGCATTTTTGCGGGCAGGCAAACCTGCTTATTCTTCAAACAGATCCAATAGATAGCCGTAGCCTTCCGCTTCCATTTTTGCGTAGGGGATAAAGCGCAGCGAGGCGCTGTTGATGCAGTAGCGCACCCCGTTGGGAGATTCCGGGTCGCCGGTGAATACATGGCCCAGATGGGAGTCGCCGGAGCGGCTGCGCACTTCGGTGCGATGCATACCGTGGCTGTCGTCCGGCAGTTCCACCACGGCGGGCTCCTCAATGGGCTTGGAGAAGGCGGGCCAGCCGCAGCCGCTCTCGAATTTATCGGTGGAGGAGAACAGCGGTTCACCGGTGACCACGTCCACATAAATGCCCTTTTCAAACTGGTTCCAGAACTCGTTGGCAAAGGGGCGTTCGGTGCCGTTTTGCTGGGTGACCCGGTACTGCTCACTGGTCAGCTTGTCCCGAATGGCTTCCGCCGCGGGCTTCTGGTAATCGCCCGGGTCGATACGCAGGCTGGAAAACAGCTTCATTTCCGCAAGGGGGATGTGGCAGTAACCGTTGGGGTTCTTTTCCAGATAATCCTGATGATACTCTTCGGCAGGGTAGAAGTTCACCAGCGGGCCGATCTCCACCTTGAACTGGCTGCTGCGGCTGCGCTCAATCTCTGCAATGCGTTCCACCGTCTCCTTTGCCTTGTCGTTTGTGTAGTAAACGCCGGTTTGATACTGGGTGCCCACATCGTTGCCCTGCCGGTTTTCCACCGTGGGGTCGATCACATAGAAGTAGGCCAGCAGCAGTGCGTCCAGACTGACCTGCTCCGGGTCGTATTCCACCCGCACCGTTTCCCGAAAACCGGTTTTCCCGGTGGATACGGTGGGGTAGTTGGCGTCGGCCTCGCCGGTGCCGTTGGCGTAACCGCTTTTGGCGTCGATCACGCCGGGGATGGACTGCATCAGCTGTTCGATGCCCCAGAAACAGCCTCCGGCCAGATAAATCACATTTTCGGTGGATTCCATTTTCATAACCTCCTGTTCCGGTTCGCTTTGCGGCGAGCCGTTTTCACTGTTTGCGGGCTGCACTGCGGCTTCCGCCGGACGGCTGCAGCCGCTTAGCAGCAATGCTGCGGCAAGCAGGCTTGCCAATACCCTTCGGTGCATGGCAGGATCTCCTTTCCTTCCGGCGCGGTCGGAAGCGAATACACCGCTTTTGTACCGGGATGAATGAGATAATTATACTATAATGATAGGAAAAAGAAAAGCCCCCCTCTTTTCGCGATCCGCGGGGCAAAACCGCGCAGAAATCGCGAAAAGAGGAGGTTGGTTCATCAAACCGTCTCCCAGAAACCCTTCAATTGGTCTGCCAGCTGGGCCGGGCCATAAAGCCAGCGGCAGTGGGCCCAGTGGCTGGGGAAGAGCCGCCGGTATTCCGCCCGGCCAAAACGGCTGTCGATCAGCAGCACCACCCCCTTGTCCTTCGGGGTACGGATGACCCGCCCTGCCGCCTGCAGCACCTTGTTGAACCCCGGGTACTGGTAGGCGTAGGCAAAGCCGCTGCCCCGGCTCTCCTCAAAATAATCCCGAAGGATCTCCTGCCGGGGATTCACCTGGGGCAGCCCCACTCCCACGATGGCGGTGCCGATCAGCCTCTCGCCCGCCAGATCCACGCCTTCGCCAAACACGCCGCCCATCACGCTGAAGCCCAGAAGGGTCTCGGTGGCATCCGGCTGGAAGGCATCCAGAAATTCTCTGCGGGCCTGCTCATCCATGCCGGGCTGTTGCACCAGCGTACGCACCTCAGGAAACAATTCCTCAAACCGCTCCAGCACCTGAGTCAGATAGCTGTAGCTGGGGAAAAAGGCCATGTAATTGCCGGTGCGGCACCGGCACATTTCATAGAGGTACCGGGCCACCGGTTCGATGCTCTGCTGCCGGTCTTTATAGCGGGTGCTCACGTCCGCTGCGCAGAAGAGACCAAGATTTTCGGTGGGGAAGGGGCTGGGCAGGGCGGCACAGCGGGCTTCGGTGCAGCCCAGAATGTCCCGGTAGTAGTCCATGGGAGAAAGGGTGGCGCTGAACAGCACCGCGCCCCGGCCGCTGGAAAAGCTCTGATCCAGGAAGGCGCTGGGATCCAGGCACAGCTGGCTGATGCGCACGTCGGTGCCAAAGGCCGCCGCCTGGGTCACATAGTGGTCGTCGTACTGCTCGGCCACCCGCAGATAGGCCCGCAGCTCGAAGTAAAGGGCAAGGATCAGGTCGTGGGCCGTGCCCTCCCGGTGCTCGGTGAGCCATTCCTCCATGGGGCCGGTCACCCGGCCGATCACCCGGTTCAGGCCGGTGCGGGCCTCCTTTTCAAAGAAGGTGCGGTTTTCCGCTTCGTCGCACTGGCGGCGCAGCTCCACAAACTCGTCATTCAGCTTGCCCAGAGCGGTTTTCAGCTTGCTTTTGCCCTTGCCCAGCGCCTTGCGGGCTTCCAGTACCTGACTTTTCAACAGACTGGCCGAGTGCATCTCCCGGGCCCGATCCGGCAGATTGTGAGCCTCGTCCACCAGAAACAGGTAATCGCCGCCACTCTCGAAGAAGCGTTTCAGGCTGACCACCGGATCGAACAGATAGTTGTAATCTCCTACAATCACATCGCACCAGAGCGAGAGATCAAGCCCCAGCTCAAAGGGGCAGACCGTGAACCGCCGGGCCAGATCTTCCAGCGCGGCGCGGGTGAACTCGTTTTCGTCCAGTGCCTGCCACAGGGCGTCCCGGATGCGGTCGTAGTAGCCGTTGGCGTAGGGGCAGGCCTCCGGGGTGCATTCCCGCTGTTCCAGCATGCAGATGGTATCCTTGGCGGTGAGAGTGATGCTTTTCAGGGCAAGACCGGGCTGATTTTTTCGCAGCAGTGCCAGCGCATCCTCCGCCGCCTGACGGGTGGTGGTGCGGGCAGTGAGATAAAACACCCGCTCACCGCAGCCCTCGCCCATGGCTTTCAGGGCAGGGAACAGGGTGCTCATGGTCTTGCCGATGCCGGTGGGCGCCTGACAGAGCAGGCGGCCCTTGTCCCGCAGGGTTCGATACACTGCGCCCGCCAGCGCGTACTGGCCCGCCCGGTATTCCGCAAAGGGGAATTGCAGCGCCCGCAGGGCTTCGCCCCGGGTCAACTGCCAGGCGGCGGCCCGCTTGGCCCAGGGGGCATACCGGGTCAGCAGATCCAGCACAAAATCCTCCAGCTGACGGGCAGTGAATTCCCGGCGGAAATCCACCACCACCTCGTCGTCCACCTGGAAATAGGTCAGCCGTACCGCGATGCTGTCCAGCCCATGCTGCCGGGAATAGATGGCCGCGTATACCTGCCCCTGCGCCCAGTGTACCGGGTTCATGTCCTCGTGGATCTGGTCGGTGGGGATGGTCACGGTCTTGATCTCATCCACCACGGTCAGGCCGTCCTCATCGGTGAAGATGCCGTCCGCCCGGCCATCCACCAGATAGTCCACCTCGGCTGCGGTGTATTCCTGCTTCAGGTAGACCTCGGCCTCGTAGCCGGGCCCGGCCTGCTTTTGCAGCCGCCGGTGGATGCGCGCACCCTCGTTTGCCCGGTCAAAGCCGGAAAAGCGGCTGTCGATGCTGCCGGTCTGCAGAAGAAACTCCACCAGCTGCCGCACCGAAAGATGGATCTGTTCCATGAAAATGCCCCTCTCGTGATACAGACTGCATCTATTGTATCACAAAAGGGGCGTCCGGTCACGCAAACAGGGTCTCGGTCAGCCGGGCGGCGATCTCGTCCAGCTGGGAGAAATCCGCCGCCGTGCGGTAGTAGCTTTCCAGTTCATCGTGGCTTGCCTTGGCTTGCCGCTGGGCCTCGCTGGCAAGCTCCAGCAGTTCGGCCGCAGCCCGCCGGTCGAACCGCAGCCGGGCTCGCTGGCTACGCAGTGAGCCTTTTTCCAGAAAACGGGTGCAGTGCACGTTCTGTCGGCCGTCCAGATTCATGGGGTGCCAGGAATTGCCGGTCAAAAAGGTAAGGCGCAGCTCGGGAATGAACAGATGATCAATCACGCCCGCCCGCAGCGGGCAGGGGCAGGTAATGATGGAGTAGCCTCGTTCCAGCGCCATTTCCCGCAGCAGGGCCAGCGCCATCGGAGCCGCCGCGCCCTGCTCGTCGTGCAGCACGATGAATTCGCCGGCCAGCGCTTTTACCGTGTTCAAAAAGACCATCCGGCCCTTGGGGGTCACCGCGCTCAGCAGGCGAATGCTCTCGCTGCCGGGGTGATCGGTGCGGGGCAGTCTTCGGGCTCCCAGCCGGCGGGCCCAGCCCAGCAGCTTTTCCTCGTTCACCAGCGGCGCGGTGATGCGGCGGCTGTCCTCCAGAAGGGCGGCGGCCGCCCGGATGGATCGGCCCGCCTGCTCCTGCAAAGCAGAACACCGGCGGAACAGGGCCACGATCTCGCCCCGATGGGCGGTCAGATAATCGTTGTCCAGCACATGGTGCAGATCCACCACCTTCTGCACCGCGCCGGGGTAGGCAGGTTCCACGGTATGGGGAGCGGTGGCGTCGATGATGGCTGCCCGGGGCCGGGAGAAAATCACACCGTCCAGACTGTCCGGGTCGGAGGAGCAGTGAATCCGCTCCACCGCCAGAGGGCTGGCCTGCGCCAGACGATTCATCAGAGTACTTTTGCCGCAGCCGGGGCCCGCCTTGATCAGATACAGCGGTACCTGTTCCCGGGTGTCCAGCCAGTCGAAGTAGCCCTGGAAGCCCTTTGGCCCCAGAGCACCCATAAAGAAATCCACATGGTTTGAAAGCTTTTTCATCCCGCAACACCTCACTTTTTGGCCCATCCTATGCGGCAAAGGGCAGGGGTGTGCGGCCGCCGGCGTTGCAAAGCGTTCTTCGGGCTGGTATAATCAGAAAAAACAATTTGTCGAAACGGCGCAAACGCCAATTTTCAAAATGAGGTGGATTTATGGATCGTAAAGCAACGAACATTGTGGCATACATCACGCTGGTGGGCTGGCTGCTGGCTTATTTTGTGGGCGACCGGTACAATTCCCGGTTTCATCTGAATCAGGCGCTGGTGCTGAACCTGTTTTTCCTGGCGCTGCGGGTGGTTTCCTCGGTGGTAAGCTGGGTTCTGGGCTGGATTCCGCTGGTGGGCTGGATCGTAATGCTGGCGGTAAATGTGGTAAGCCTGCTGGGGCTGGTGCTCTGGATTCTGGGTCTGGTTTATGCCGTGCAGGACAAGGAGCAGCCGGTTCCTCTGCTGGGCTACATTCATCTGCTGCGCTGAGAAAAATTCCGGGAATTCCCTCTTGACAAGCAGCCGGGCGGGGTGCTATTATAATACCCGCCGAAACGCCGGGAATTTTTGACCGGCAATTAAATATGCGAAAAACCGCAGGGCTATAAATTTTCCTGTTTCTGATTCACAAACAGGGGATTGTAGCCCTGTTTTTTTGTGCCAAGGAGGAACCGGAATGACCGAACGAATCAACCAGAATCCCATGGGCAGCCGACCGGTGCTGCCGCTGCTGGTGAGCATGTCGCTGCCGCCCATTTTGTCCATGCTGATCCAGTCGCTGTATAACGTGGTGGACAGCATCTTTGTGGCCCGCCTGAGCAGCGACGCGCTTACCGCTGTTTCGCTGGCCTATCCGCTGCAGAATCTGGTGCTGGCGGTGGCCGTGGGCTACGGCGTGGGCTCCAATGCCTTTGTGGCCCGCAGCCTGGGCCAGGGCGATCAGCGCAGTGTGGACAAGGCCGCCTCCATGGGCATGGTGTTCACCGGCATTCACGCGCTGGCTTTTCTTTTGATCGGCCTGTTCGGCAGCGAGCCCTTCCTGCGGCTGTTCACCACCGATGAGCAGGTGCTGAGCATGAGCCTTGTGTACACCCGCATCGTGATCTGCCTTGCCTTCGGCAGTCTGTTCCATATTTACATCGAAAAGCTGCTGCAGTCGGTGGGTAACATGTTTGTGCCCATGATTCTGCAGGGCGTGGGCGCCATCGTGAACATCGTGCTGGACCCCATCCTGATCTTCGGTCTGCTGGGCGCCCCCCGCATGGGCGTGGCCGGTGCGGCTGTGGCCACCGTGGCCGGTCAGCTGACCGCCTGCACCATGGCAATGATTTACTTCTTCTGGGCAAAGACCGGTATGCACATCACCCGCAGAGACATGAAGGTGGACTGGAACATTGCCCGCAAGATTTATGGCGTGGGCGTTCCTTCCTGCCTGATGACTGCCATGCCCAGCCTGCTGGTGGGCGTGCTGAATGCCCTGCTGGTGGAGCTGCACGAGCTGGCGGTGGCGGTGTTCGGCCTGTATTTCAAGCTGCAAACCTTTGTGTATATGCCCGCCAACGGCCTGATTCAGGGCATGCGCCCCATTGTGAGCTACAACTACGGTGCGCGCCAGAAGCACCGGATGCATTCCACCATCCGCTGGAGCCTGACCCTCACCGCTGTAATCATGGCGCTGGGCACCCTGATCGCCTGGCTGCTGCCGGAGCAGATCATGGCCCTCTTCGACGCAAACAGCGCCATGGTGGCCATCGGTGTGCCTATGCTGCGCATCACCAGCCTGGGCTTTCTGATGTCCACCTTCGGCACCGTGCTGGGCGGCTGCTTTGAGGCTCTGGGCAAGGGCATGCAGTCGCTGGCGGTGTCGCTTATCCGGCAGCTGGTGGTCATCCCGCCGCTGGCGCTGGTGCTTTCCCGCTTCTGGGACTTGAACGGCGTGTGGGTCGCCTTCCCGGTGGCGGAGGCTTTGGCCGCGCTGGCTGCGGTTGCTTTCTACCGGGGCATGATGCGCCGAATCGATGGGGCCATGGAATAAGGCAAAATACAAACAGAAAGCGCCCGCGCGGCTGCCGGTCTGGCAGCTTGCGCGGGCGCTTTTTATATGCCCTGAAAACAGATTTTTCGTTTACTTCTTTTCGGGTACAATCTCCAGCCAGTAACCGTCCGGGTCCTGAATGAAGTAGATGCCCATGGCTTCGTTCTCAAAGCAGATGCAGCCCATCTCCTTATGCAGGGCGTGAGCGGCGTCAAAATCCTCCACCTGGAAGGCCAGATGAAACTCGCAGTCGCCCAGATTGTAGGGGCGATCCATGTCCCGCATCCAGGTCAGCTCCAGCTGGAAGTCGCTTTCCCCGTTGGCCAGATACACGATGATAAAGGAGCCGTCCGGCGCGGTGATGCGCCGCACTTCCGCAAGGCCCAGAGCCTTCTCATAAAAGGCTTTGGAACGGTCCAGATCAAAGACGTTGTAGTTTTCGTGGATCATTTTAAACTTCATTGTGAAAAATTCCTTTCTGGAATGGATTGATAAGAACAGCTGCTCAGCTCTGCCACACCTCTTCCACGTGAATGCGGGAAAGATAGGGCGCAAGCTCCGGCCGCTTCAGATAGGCCAGCATTCCGGCACGGTTGTCGAAGCAGTGCATGGGGAACACATTGTCGCAGCGGCAGGCATTTAAAAAGTCCACAAAGCCCCACCAGGCGTTTTCCTCCTGCCGGGGATCCAGCGGAACAAAAGCCGCGTCGAAAAAGCGGCCCCGAATGCGCTCCAGCTCCTCATGAAAGGCCTTGTCGTGCCAGGCGTTCTGTTCGTCCGGTTCACCCTCCCAGTGCCACCAGTTCAGATCACCCGCATGGTAGAACCAGAGCCCCTCGGCCTGCACCAGAAAGGCGCAGCCCTCGTCGGTGGAGCGCAGAGTCTCGATGCAAAGACCCTGCCAGTCGTACCGGCTGCGGGGCGCGGCGGGCAGCACATTGGCCGAGCGCCGGGCGGGAATGTTCTCGTCCAGCACATAAAACACATTGGGGTGGCTCTCGCTCAGCTCCCACACAGCGGGGGAGTAGTGGTCGTGATGCCGGTGGGAGGAAAAGACGAACAGCGCCTTTTCCGGGGCCAGCACGGGCAGCGGGCCCTGAAAGTAGTCGAACAGCAGCAGCGTGTGAGAAAGCTCTACCAGAAAGCAGCTGTGGCAGATGTGGGTAATCTTCATAAAAGCTCCTTGAATGTGGGGTTCGCGCTCCGGGTTACAGCAGCTGGCGGCGCAGCTCCTCGCCGCTCAGGGGGCTGAGCAGGGCGGGGGGAACGTCCAGAATGGTTTTGCTGCCGGTCTGCCCGGCGGTATGCATCCGGTGTACGGCACGGGCGCAGGCGGCCAGTACGCTGGCGGTGAATTCCGGGTTGGAATCCAGCTTCAGGCTGTATTCCACTGTGGCGGTGTGCTCCTCGTTCCAGCCGGTCAGGCCGCTGCGCAGCACACTGCCGCCGTGGGGCAGGCCGCTGTGCTCGGCGTGCAGTTGTTCCAGGCTCACAAAGGTGACGGTGGTGTCGTAGTCTGCAAAATAGTTGGGCATGGTTTTGATCTCCTGCTCGATGCGGGCAAGATCTGCCCCGGGCTTTGCGGCCACATAGCATTCCCGGGTGTGCTTCTGCCGGGTGGTCAGGGTGGGGCGCTGCCCGGCACGCACCTGCTCCAGCGCCTCGGGTACCGGTACAGTGTACTGGCGGGCGTCCTCCACGCCTTCAATGCGGCGGATGGCGTCGGAGTGGCCCTGGCTCACGCCCTTGCCCCAGAAGGTGTAGGTGCCGCCCTGGGGCAGAATGGCCTCGGCATACACCCGGTTCAGCGAGAACAGGCCCGGGTCCCAGCCGCCGCTGATCAGGGCAGTGGTGCCCGCAGCCTTGGCGGCGGCGTCCACCGCGGCAAAGTGCTCGGGGATTTTGGCGTGGGTGTCGAAGCTGTCCACCAGATTGAACCAGCGGGCCAGCTTGGGGGTCTGCACCGGCAGGTCGGTGGCGCTGCCGCCGCACAGGATCATCACATCAATCTTACCGGCCCAGTCAGCGGCATCCTTTGCCGCCACAACCGGCACGCCCTCGGTCAGGGGAGAAATGCTGGCCGGATCCCGCCGGGTAAAAATCGCAGCCAGCTCCAGATCCGGGTTCTGGCGCACCGCACACTCGGTGCCCCGGCCCAGATTGCCGTAACCAAAAATACCAATCCGAATCGCCATAAGTAAGCTCCCTCCATTGGTTTTATCAAATATTGGTTCTATTATACCATGAACCGGCGGAAGTTGAGAAGTAAGAGAAGCGGGAGAAACAGAAAAGCCCTATGTGCCAAAGAACGGCACACAGGGCGATTGCGTGTTTCAAAGAGAATCCGCGGCGCGGTTACAACGGCTGAAAACAGCTGTCCTCACTGTACAGAAGGGCAATCCGCTGGTCGCTCAGGCTGCGGGCGCTGTTTGCGGGGGAAGCGTCTGCAACGGTGGGCGAAGTCTGCCCGTTCTGCGTGATGCGGTCCTGCAACAGGGCCACCAGTGCGTCAAAGCTGCCCTCTGCCGGTGCCTCGCTCGCGGATTCTTCTGCGGCGGGCTGGGGTTCCCCGGCGGCAGTCTCATCCGGCCGCTGATCCGGAATGACTTCGGTGGGCACATCCAGCAGCAGCCAGGTGATGTTCCGGCCATAGACGGTGGCGGAGTAGTAATCAAAGGCGAGCCCCTGATTGGCGGCGGCCTGCTTCAGCGCCACCAGATAGGAAGCGGCTTTTTCCAGCGTGACCTCGGGCGGTTCCCGGTCTGCACTGTGGAAGTCCGTATACAGCACGGTGGGCAGGGGAAGGCTATCGGCGGAAAACTCCATCCCAACCCGGAACAGAGGATTTTGCGAATCGAATACCCGGTCGTTGTTTTCCGGGTAGAAGGTAAGGGTGGTTTCATAGGGGGAGCGGCCCTTCAGATCCCGGCACAGCCGGTTGGTATCCAGCTGGTCGGCCAGCTCATTGCGCAGCCGGTTGGAGGTGTTCAGTCCGCTGTCCACCGTCAGGGCGCGATTGGTATAAACCTGGCCGCCGCTCACATAGGCGGAAAAGCCCACATCCTCTTCTCCGGTCTGGTGCACCGGGCAGACATAGCGGCGCTTGCCGTCCGCGTAGGTGTAGCGGGCATTGCCCACCACATAGCCCTCACCGGGGTATTTGGTCTGTAAAGCGTCATTGATGGTGTTCACCGTCCACCGGGCGGATATGGGGTTACCCACCTGCCGTTCCACCACCAGCACCAGAGCGGCGATGAGCACCAGTGCAAGCAGGGCGGCGGCAATCCGGGTGAGCGGGGTCTGCCGGATTTTGGGAAGAGCCGGCCATTTGATTTTATTCATCCAAAGATTCCTCCTTTGGGTCGGATTGGCCCCGGCGCAGCCCGCCGAAGGCGAAGTGCAGCAGTTTGGCGATGAGCGCGCCCACCAGCAGGGCGGCCAGATACAGCCCGGCCTGCATCAGGGAAGTGCGGTTTGGTGTGCTGACCAGCAGCACCAGCGCCATGGGAATGGCGCTGATGATGGCTGCGAACCAGACGCTGCGGCGCAGGAATACATAACCCAGTGCACCCAGCGCAGGCAGGCCCCACGCCAGAAACGGCCCGTTTGCCAGCGCAAGGCACACCACAAATCCGGCCACCGCCATCAGGGCGCTTTGGGCCAGCAGCTTGCGCTGGATTCGCCCCAGCACCCGGGCAGCGTCCGGTTCCGGCGCGGGCAGCTGGATGCCGCCGGAATCCAGATACGCCTGGCAGGCGGGGCAGTGGGCCACATGAGCGTGTACCAGAGCTTCACTGTCCTCGCTGGCGACGCCGTCGGCCACCAGCGGAATCAGATCCCTGCATACGTCGCAGGAAATGTCTGACACGATGCCTTTGTTCATTGCATCGATCCCTCCTCTTGTTTCAGTTGATCCCGCAGCCAGTTGCGGGTGCGGAAGCTCAGCATCCGGGCGGAATTCTCCGTGATGCCGCATGCCTGGGCGATTTCGGCAAAGGAATAGCCCTGAGCCCGCATCAGCAGAACGGTGCGGGCATTCGGTTTGCACGTCTCCAACAGCTGGCGTGCCCGGCGAGCCAGATCCCGGGTGTCGCATTCCTCCTCCAGGCCCCGGGGGTTCGGCATATCCTGCTCCAGATAGCCCGCCAGCATATCGTCGTAGGAAAGGGTGGGCCGTTTGCGGCGCAGTGCATCCACCCACACGTTGCGTGCAATGGTGAACAGCCAGGTTTTTATGCTGCTGCGTCCCTCGAAGCGGCCGAAGGCACGCACTGCCTTTAAAAAGGTTTCACTGAGCAGGTCCTCCGCCCAGACAGGGTCATGGGTGAGCCCGCAGAGATAGCGATAGATGTCCGGGCTGTAAAGCTGATACAGTTCTTCCAGGTCCTGCAAGCGCACCTCTCCTTTCCGATCTGCCCATTTTTCGGGCAATGAATGTAAAACAGCCGTTTCGCTCTATTAGACGGCTGTATCGACCGTCCGTTACAGAAAATACAAAAAAATTCCGCCGGGCCCGGAAAGCTCGGCGGAATGGGTTATGCAGTGGGTTTTGCCTTGCTGTTCAGCTGCTGCAGCAGCTGGGGTAAAAAGTAAACGGCCTGCTTTGCCCACCAGGGCCAGTCGTGGCTCACATCCTCGCCCCAGTAATCCACAAAGGCAGGCATGCGCCGGTCGGTCAACGCCTGGGCCATGGCCCGGGTGTCGGCCAGGAAATCATCCTCGTAGGGGCCGCGGCCGCAGCACAAAAACAGGGGAGCCAGCCGGGTGGAGGGCAGGCCCTCGGTATGCAGCAGGGGCAGATATTCCAGCGGGCTGTTGCGCAGGGTCAGATCGTCGTGATAGGGGCCAAACCAGGTGGCGGCAGAATAGCTGCCAGACAGGCAGATTGCACCGCATACCAGCTCCGGCCGCCGCAGATACAGGTTCAGCGCATGGCCCGCACCCAGGCTGCAGCCCAGCAGAGCTACCCGCGTATGGGTGCCGCCGTTCAGCGCCAGTACCCGGGGAATCAGTTCGCCCGCCAGATAGTTGAACCAGCGTTCCTGCGTCTCGCTGCGTGCCCGGCCCTCGCCGCTGCCCATCCAGCTTTCCGCGTCCACACTGTCTGCACAGAACAACTGGATGCGGCCTGCGTCGATCAGCGGAGCCAGCGCGGCCACCATGCCGTGATCCTCCCAATCGTAAAAACGGCCTCCCTCGCAGGCGAAGGCAAGGCAGGGAAGGCCGGAATGGCCGAACACCTTGAACTCCATCTCCCGCTTTAAAAAGCGGCTGGGTTCCTTGTAATACTGGATCTCCAAGCAAAATCCCTCCCAAGCAGTGAAAAGTTACCGCGAATTGCATTACCTTCATTATAGAATGGCCGGACGAACCGGTCAAGCAGGGCAGAAGAGCAGAACACAAAAAGCCGGTCATCCGAAGATGACCGGCAGTTTTTGCGTTGAAAATCAAACAGCGCGGGTAACCTTGCCCGAGCGCAGGCAGCGGGTGCAGGCGTAGATGTACTTGGGAGAACCGTCTACAATAGCCTTAACACGCTTCACGTTCGCCTTCCAGGTGCGGTTAGACCGACGATGAGAGTGGGAAACCTGGATGCCGAAGGAAACGCCCTTGCCACAACAATTGCACTTTGCCATTTGCTGCACCTCCTCGATTTAATTTAAGTCGCTAGAATATAATAGCAAGCCGGAAGGGAAAAATCAAGGGTTTTTTAAAAATATCTTTGAAAAACTCTTAAAAAATCCCATTTTGCTTGTGGGTGGCCCCAAAAAACGCTATAATAAAAAGCAAACTGCCAGATATGCCCTGTGTTTGCACCGGGCAGCGCGCAGTGTTTGTATGCAATGTATTCTACCTTATTTTATATAAGGCGTCAAACGAACAAAAAGGGAGAGTTCTATGGGTCTGATCAGTCCTGCCCAGCTGCTTGTCTGGGTGATGCGCGGGCTTGCCATGCTGCTTGCCATTCCTGTGCACGAGTCCGCTCATGCCTGGGCAAGCGCCAAGCTGGGTGATCCCACCGCAAAAAATATGGGTCGGCTTTCGCTGAATCCCATGGCGCACTTCGATTTGCTGGGTGCAGTGTGTATGATTGTGGCCGGTATCGGCTGGGCCAAACCGGTTCCGGTGTATCCCCAGCGGTACAAAAACCCCAAGCTGGGTATGGCCCTCAGCGCGGCGGCCGGGCCGCTTTCCAATCTGGTGCTGGCGTATCTGTCTATGATGCTGTATAAGCTGGCATACTATTTCCTGCCGGCAGGCATGGCGGCGGAGCTGGTGCTCTACTTCCTTTATTATATGGTGGCAATCAATGTGTCGCTGGCGGTATTCAATCTGCTGCCGGTGCCGCCCTTTGACGGCAGCCGCATCCTGCTGCTGGTGCTGCCCCGGCATCTGTATTTCAAGGTGATGCAGTACGAGCGGCAGATCTTCATCGGCATGTTCCTTTTGCTGATGTTTGGCGTGTTTGATGTTCCCCTCTACTGGCTGAACAACGGCATGTGGGGCATTCTGAACAATGCCACCGCCTTCATCGACCGGGCGGTCTACATGGCCGCGGGTGTTGCGGTGTAAGGAGGGGAAAGCATGGAGACTTTGACCTTCCATCTGGAGGAATTCGACGGCCCGCTGGACGTGCTGCTCTATCTTGTGAGCAAAAACAAGATGAATATCTACGACATCCCCATTCTGGAGCTGATCGACCAGTACACCAGCCTGATCAACGGCCTGCAGGAAAACCGGATGGAGGTGGCCAGCGAGTTTATCGAGATGGCTGCCCGTCTGGTGCAGATGAAGAGCTTTCTGCTTCTGCCCCGCAGCGAGGAAGCGGAGCGGATGAAGGAAGAGCTCACCGGCCAGCTGATCGAATACAGCGCCTGCAAGGAGGTGGCCCGCCAGCTGGGCGAACAGGCCGCCTGCCATTGCAGCTTTGTGCGCCCACCCATGGAGCTGGAGCAGGACAATACCTACCGCCTGACCCATGAAGCGACCCTTCTGGCCCAGGCCATGGAGCTGCTGCTGGGCAGAAGCCGGCGCCGCAAGGCCGCGCCCAACCAGCAGAGCTTTGAGCCGCTGGTTACTGCGCCCTTTGTATCGGTGGCCAGCCGGGTGGTGCATGTGCTGCGCAGCATTGTTACAGGCCGGGTGGCAAGCCTGCGGGGGTTGTTCAATCGGGGCGGAAGCCGCAGCCAGACGGTGGCAACCTTTCTGGCGGTGCTGGAGCTGATCCGTGCGGGACGCATCGAGATCGACGATCAGGAAACCCTCACCGTGCGCCGGGGCCGGATGAAGAAACAGGAGAGTTGACAAAAGGCATGACACAGAAGGAAAAGGAATATAAGGCGGCTGTGGAGGCCATCCTGTTCGCCCATGGCGATGCCATCGGAGCGGACAAGATTGCCGAGGCGCTGGAGATCCCGAAGGATCAGACGGTGGCCATTCTGGAGCAGTTGCAAAAGGAATATGAAAAGGCGGACCGGGGCCTGTGCATCCTGCCCCTGGGCGACAAATGGCAGATGGCCACCAAAACCGCCGTGCAGGAACCGGTGAAGCGGGTGCTGGACAACCGGCGCAACACGCCACTTTCTCAGGCGGCGCTGGAGGTGCTGGCCATCATCGCCTACAATCAGCCGGTATCCCGCGGCTTTGTGGAGCAGGTGCGCGGCGTGGATTCCTCGTCCACCATTGCAAAGCTGATGGAAAAGGGGCTGGTGGAGGAAGCCGGACGGCTGGATCTGCCCGGCCGGCCCATCAGCCTGTGTACCACTGAGGTGTTTCTGCGCACCTTTGGTCTGGCTACACTGGAACAGCTGCCCCCGCTGCATGAGGGCGACGGCGTCCAGCTGGAGATGGCAGGCAGCACAGGCGAAGCACAGGCCTGATTTATCTACACGCAACAACGGGTAAGGAGGCGAGCCGATGGTCGTTGTATGGCTGATTCTGAAGGGGATCGGGTGGATTCTGCTGGTGCTTCTGGCGCTGCTCATCGCCGCACTTCTGGTTCCGGTGACAGCCGAGCTCTGCTATGAACAGGGCAAATTCACTGCCGCGCTGCGGGTGCTGGCGGTGCGGGTGCGGCTGTATCCCCGCCCGGAGAAACCGGAAAGGCCCAAAAAACAAAAGAAGCCCCGAAAGCCCAAACAGGGAAAACCCGGGCAGGGGCAACCGAAGCCGACGCAGACGGCGGTTAAACCGGCGGAGGAAAAATTGGCAGCTCCGGCGGAAAAACCGGTGGAACCGGTAGCTTCTTCCGTGCAGGCGGAGCAGAAAACAGAGCCCGCACAAAAAGAGGGAACGCCCCAGCCCGCCGCCCGGCAGACCGGAAAAGCCGCCGCCCAGCCGCCGCAGAACAAGGCGGACAAGACCCCGCCAAAGCAGGAAGCTCCGAAAAAACCGGAAAAAAACCTGCAGGAAACCGTGGACTGGGTGCTCGCCTGGGTGCGCACTGGCGGCCAGATTCTGCGCCGCCTGCTGGAAGGCTTCAAGATCCACCATATCCGGATTTATCTGCCCGTGCACCGGGAAAATGCCGCATCCACCGCACTGGCCGTGGGCGCGGTGCACGCGGGCCTTGGCGCCAGCTTCGGTATGCTGCAGAACTTTCTGGATCTGCGCATGGAGCAGCTGGTCATCGAGCCGGATTACACCGGCGAACATCAGGGGCAGGAACATTTCTCTTGTAAAATCACGTCCCATCTGATTATAATGGTAATAACAGGAGTCTGGGCGCTGCTTCGCCTTCGCAAGGAGAAGCTGATCTGACGGCCGCCCGGCTCAGACAGAACCACAACGAAACACCCCGGCTTTGCAAGGCCGGTTGCATCACAGGAGGGAAACGACTATGGCTGAACGTCCGCTTGAGGGTATGATGAGCGTTACCCTGGACAAGATCCGCGAGATGGTTGGCTCCAACACCATCATCGGCGAACCCATCACACTGGAAGGCACCACCATTCTGCCGGTGTCCAAGGTCACCTTTGGCTTTGCGTCCGGCGGTTCCGACTTTGGCGCAAAGACCACCAAGGAGCTGTTCGGCGGCGGAAGCGGCGCGGGCGTGTCGGTCACCCCGGTGGCCTTCCTGGTCATCAAGGACGGCAACGTGCGCACCATCCAGCTGGCGGATCACAACAGCACGGTGGACCGGGCGCTGAACATGGTGCCTGAGCTGGTGGACAAGCTCACCGGCCTGCTGAACAAGGGCGAGGCCGCCGCGGCCGACCCGGCACAGAAACAGTGAACCAGGTCGGGCGGCATGTTCAATCTGCCGCCCGCTTTTTCTGCAATCAACCAACAGAGAATATGAGGAACGGATTATGGCATTGGAACGAGTACAAAAGGTAATGGCCGAGCAGGGCATGTGCTCCCGCCGCGCAGCGGAGCAGATCATTCTGGAGGGCCGGGTGAAGGTGAACGGCCACCCGGTGAATCTGGGCGATAAGATGGATGTGAATCGCGATACCCTGAGCATCGACGGTCAGCGCATCCGACTGGAGAAAAAGCAGGAATATCACTACCTGATGCTGCACAAGCCCCGTGGCTTTGTGACCACCACCAGCGACGAGCGGGGCCGCAAGACCGTGATGGATCTGCTGGCCGATTACCCGGTGCGGGTATTTCCGGTGGGCCGTCTGGATAAGGACAGCGAGGGCCTGCTGCTGCTCACCAACGACGGCGGCTTCGCCAACCTGATGATGCACCCCTCCCATGGTGTGAGCAAGCTCTATCGGGTAACTGTGCGTCCCCGCGCAGACGAGAGCCAGATCATTGCCCTGAGCAAGGGCGTTACTCTGGACGACGGCAGCGTGACCCAGCCCGCGGTGATCAACGTGGTGGTGGATGAGCCGGGCCGTACCGTGATGGAAATGACCATCAAGGAGGGCAAGAACCGGCAGATCCGCCGCATGTGTGAGGCGGTGGGTCTGGAAGTGATTCGCCTGCGCCGCAGTGCCATGGGCGCGGTGAAGCTGGGCACGCTTCAGCCCGGCCAGTACCGGGAGCTGACCAAGAGTGAGGTGGCCGCCCTGCGCGCCGCCGCTCAGAAGGGCAAGGCCCGCTCCCAGACCCAGCGTGCTCAGGAGGCTGCCGAGCAGCGCCGTGAGCACCAGAAAAAGCGCACCACCGCCCCCTCCCGGCCCAGCCGGCCCCGGCGCGGTTGATCGCACCCTGAATTCATGAAAAAAGGCCCCCGGCCCGCCGCGTTCTGCGGCAGGCCGGGGGCCTTTGCTGTGCTTGCTGTTCTGTGGGGAGAAAAAGAGGGTTATTCGCCGGAAACGGGCTGGCCTTTCAGCAGGCTGCTGCAATCCCGGTAGCTGGTGTGCAGCATCTGCTCGGCCATCTCGCTGAGGGGCTGACCGTAGAATTCCTCGTAGACCTGCTTGATCTCCGGGTTCTCGTGGCTGGTGCGCAGCTCCATGGAGCCGTCCCGCCGGTAAAGGGCGGCGATGCGCTGTTTGCGGGTTTCGTCCGCATCCCGCATGATGTTCTTGGGCTGACCGCCGCCGCCGATGCAGCCGCCGGGGCAGGCCATGACCTCCACGAAATGGTACTGCCTGCCGCTTTCCTTCATGCGCTGCAGGAAGGCCCGGGCGTTGGCAGTGCCGTAAACCACCGCAACCTGAAGCGTCTGGTCGCCGATTGCCACCTGAGCCTCCCGCACGCCCTCGTACCCGCGAACCGGGGTCAGGCTCAGCAGGCTCTGGGGTGCGCTTTCGCCGGTGATGTAGGCATAGGCGGTGCGCAGGGCAGCCTCCATCACACCGCCGGTGTTGCCGAAGATCACGCCCGCGCCGGAGGCCTGACCCATCAGGGAATCGCAGGCGGAATCCTCCAGCGTATTCCAGTCCACGCCTTCGGCCTTTGCCCAGCGGGCCAGCTCCCGGGTGGTGATTACCTGATCGGTGTCCCGCAGGCCGGGAATGCCCAGATGATCCGCGGCGCCATGCAGCTCTCCGCGACGAATTTCAAACTTCTTGGCGGTGCAGGGGGTGAGGGCCACATGCACGATTTTTTCCGGATCCAGTCCCATCTTTTTTGCAAAATAGGTTTTCACCGTGGGGCCCTGCATGCCGATGGGGCTCTTTGCGGTGGACAGATGGGGCAGCAGCTCGGGGGCATACATCTCAGCAAAGGGTACCCAGCCGGGGCAGCAGCTGGTGAACTGGGGCAGGGGGCGATCCTTTTCGGTGATGCGGCGGATCAGCTCGCTGGCCTCCTCCACAATGGTCAGGTCGGCGGCGAAGTTGGTGTCCAGCACATAGTCGGCCCCCAGTACGCGCAGCAGCGCCACCATTTTGCTTTCCACAAAGGCGCCGGGCTCCATGCCGAATTCTTCGCCCAGTGCGGCGCGAACCGAGGGCGAGGTGCTGACCACCAGCACCCGGTCGGGGTCGGCAGCTGCCTGACGAACCTGGGGGCATTCATCCCGCTCCACAATGCTGTCCACCGGGCAGACGTTGGCGCACTGGCCGCAGTAGATGCAGATGGCGCGGTTGCCGGTTTCTTCCAGCGTGTAGCTGCCGTGCACCCCCATCAGGTTGGTGCAGGCCTCCTTGCACATGCCGCACCGGATGCAGGCGTCTTCATGGCGCAGGATGCTGGGATTGTCCTCCTCAATGGGGACGCGGACGGATAAGGGCAGGTGGTTCAGTTTCCTCACATTCCTTTCTTTATAATAGGTTATGTATTCTTCCTTCCAAAATCCGGAAATAGACGGGTCTTAATTATAGTAATAATTATCAATAATATCAACTGACAAAGCAGACAAAATATATACCCACCTTTTGGAAGGTTCGCACACAAGCGGAATGAAGGTGGCCCCGGACACAAAAAAGCGCCCTTTTCGTTTGGAAAAGAGCGCCGCGACAAAAAACAAAATTCAGTTTACAAGGCAGAACGGAGATGAAGGTGAAAGAAACATCAGGCACACTGCCATGCACAAAGGCTGGTGCACCAGATAGACCGGCAGGCTTTTGCGGCCCAGCCAGTCCAGCAGGGGAAGCCGCAGCCGGGCCACCTTTTTTACGTGCTCATTGGCGAACAGTAACGGCCGGGCGAAGTAGCCAGCCAGGAAGAGAAAATACCAGGGCAGAATGGAAAAATAGTCGCTGGAGGAAAAACCCGCAAAGGGGAAGCCCGGCACCGTGAGCAGTCGGGAATGGTAAAGCGCATCCGGCAATTGCCAGAGCTCCAGCGGGCCAATGCCCAGCCAGCCACGGTTCACCGGCCAGAACACCGCCAGCAGCACAAGACTCACCGCAAGGCCGACCACGGCCCACCGGCCCTGCAGCAGCCGGTCCACCGGGATGGTGAGCAATGTGGCGCAGCCCAGAAAGGTGAGCACCCCGCACCACACTGCCTGCTCCTGCAAGGCGATCAGGGTAACGGCGGTGATCAGCAGCCCGCAGCCGTTGAGCACAAGGCCACGGCGCAGTGCGTGCCGCCTGCCCCAGTGCCAGCACAGGCCGCTGATGAAGATGAAGGAGCAGCAGATGCACCGCTCCCACACCCGAACCGGCCAGCGGGCGGTCCAAAGCGGGTCAAAGCCCCAGATCACATAGACATCAAATAAAAGGTGATACAGCACCATGTTGGCCAGTGCCAGGCCCCGCAGGCCGTCGATCAGATGCCAGCGTTCCCCCGTTTGCATGAAACCCCTCCCCCAAAAGCCGGAAAATCAACGCATCCATTGTAATATAAGGCGGCGGGCAAAACAAGGGCAGGAGGGTCAGGAATGATAAAAAACTTGCAATGAAGCGCCAAACCGAGTAGAATAATAGCATGTATATTTAAATGGGGAAATGTGTCTGCGGCCGGATCAGCAGCGTGCGCAGAGCCATGCCGGCCGCTTTCGGCGGCATCCCCGAACAATCCAAGGAGCGATCCAACAGGGAACGAGGTGCCTTTATCAATGGCTTTGAGCATGACCGGCTACGGCCGCGGCGAAGCGATCCTGAACGGGCGGGATATCACCGTCGAGATCAAAAGCGTAAACTCCCGTTATTTTGAGTATTCCTCCCGCATCCCCCGCAGCTGTGCCTTTCTGGACGACAAGCTGAAAAAGCTGCTCAGCGAAAGCATCAGCCGGGGCAAGGTGGAACTGAGCCTGCAGATGCAGAGCGTGGGCAGCCAGGATGTGGCGGTGGAGGTTGACCTGCCGCTGGCAAAAAGCTACGCCGACGCGCTGGCCAAGCTGGCCGATCAGCTGGGCGTGAAGAACGACGCCACCGCCGGGCTTATCGCCCGCTACCCGGATGTTCTGAGCGTGCGCCACGCGGATGTGGACGAGGAGCAGCTGTGGCAGGATGTGAGCACGGTCTGCCGCACCGCGCTGGAAAACTTCGTGGCCATGCGGGCAAAGGAGGGCGAAAAGCTGAAGGCGGACGTGATGAGCCGCCTGGCCACCATTGAGGCCAACGTGGGCAAGGTGGAGGAAGACAGCGCCGAGCGGGTACAGGCCTACACCCAGAAGCTGTACACCCGCCTGCGGACCATTCTGCAGGATCAGAACATCGACGAGGCCCGCATCCTCACCGAGGCTGCCATCTTCGGCGATAAAACCGCCGTGGATGAGGAAACGGTGCGCCTGCGCAGCCACATCGCCCAGTACCGTGAGATTCTGGAAAGCGACGGCCCGGTGGGCCGCAAGCTGGACTTTTTGACCCAGGAGCTGAACCGGGAGACCAACACCATCGGCTCCAAATGCCAGGACATCGCCATCACCCGCATTGTGGTGGACACCAAGGCCGAGATCGAAAAGATCCGCGAGCAGATCCAGAACATCGAATAAGGAGAGCCAGAGCATGAAACTGATCAACATCGGCTTCGGCAACATGGTCAGCGCCAACCGGCTGATCGCCATCGTGAGCCCGGAGTCCGCGCCCATCAAGCGCATTGTGCAGGAAGCGCGGGACAAGGGCGCACTGATCGACGCCACCTACGGCCGCCGCACCCGTGCGGTGATCATCATGGATTCCGACCATGTGATCCTGTCCGCCGTGCAGCCGGAGACCGTGGCCAACCGCCTGAACGACAACGACGATGCCGACGATGAAATGGAGGACGAGCTGGACAATGAATAAAGAACGCCATCTGATCGTGATCTCCGGGCCTTCCGGCTCCGGCAAGGACACGGTGGTCAAGCGGCTGATGGAGCTGCACCCGGAGATCGAGGTTTCGGTTTCCGCCACCACCCGTGAGATCCGCCCCGGCGAAAAGGACGGGGTGGACTATGTTTACCTGACCCGTGAGGAGTTCGAGCGCCGCATTCAGGCGGGCGAAATTCTGGAGTATGCCGAATACTGCGGCAACTACTACGGCACCCCCAAGTCCGAGGTGGATAAGCGCATCAACAACGGCACCACCGTGATTCTGGTCATCGAGGTGATCGGCGCGGGCAACGTGAAGCGCATCTATCCCGGCGCGGTGACCATCTTTGTGCGGCCGCCGAGCTATGGCGAGCTGGAAGAGCGGCTGCGCGGCCGCGGCACCGAGAGCGAGGAGGACATCAAGAAGCGTCTGGCCCGCGCGGTGGAGGAGATGGAGTACGCGGTGGACTACAACGAGGTTGTGATCAACGACACCGTGGACGAGTGCGCCGAGGAAATCTACGGCCTGATTCAGAAGTATCGGCAGGAAGAAGAGTGACCCGCCCCCGGCGGGCGGAAGGGAGCGCGGCACGGTGCTGCAAACAGTCCAGGTGGCAGTAAGCGGCGCCACGTTTCATTTTGACAACCTCTATACCTATCTTGTGCCCCCCACACTGGCCCATCCGGTGGTTCCGGGGGGCATGGTGCTGGTGCCCTTTGGCCGGGGCAATAAGCCCCGCATGGGCGTGGTGCTGGCCACCGGCCAGCAGGAGGAAGCAGGCCGCTGTAAGGAACTGTTCGACGCAGCGCCGGAAAACGCCCGCCTCACTGACGAGCTGCTGGGTCTGGTGCGCTTTTTGAAGGAGCGCACCTTCTGCACCTGGTACGAGGCGGTGAAGGCCATCATCCCCTATGGGGCACAATATAAACCGGTGGTAACCGAGAATGGCCCCCGGCTGCAAAAGCAGCTGGTGCGCCACACCGAACCGGAATATTCCCTTGTGGGCGCTCTGCCCGAAAAACCAAAGCCCACCGCCAAGCAGCAGGCGGCAGTGGCGGCGCTGCAAAACGGCCCGTTACCCCAGAGCGCGCTGGCCCAGCTGGGCCTGAGCCGTGCGGTGCTGGATAACCTGTGCGAAAAGGGTGTGCTGAAAAAACGGCAGGTGGACAAGGTTCTGGATCTGTTCAGCCATATCCCGCAGACAAACGACCCGATCGTCCTCAGCGAGGAGCAGCAGCAGGTGTACGACGGCCTGTGCGCCCAGATGGACGAAAAAAAGCCCAGCGCCGCCCTGCTTTACGGGGTGACTGCCAGCGGCAAAACGCTGGTGTTTCTGAAGCTGATCCAGCACACGCTGGAACTGGGCAAAACCGCTCTGGTGCTGGTGCCGGAGATCAGCCTGACCCCCCAGATGATCCGCCGCCTGAAGCAGACCTTCGGCGGGCGGGTGGCAGTGCAGCATTCGGCGCTCAACCACACCGAGCGGCTTCTGCAGTGGCAGATGATCCAGTCCGGCGGGGCCGACATTGTGGTGGGCACCCGCAGCGCGGTGTTCGCGCCGCTGAAAAACATCGGCCTGATCGTGCTGGACGAGGAGCAGGAGCACACCTACCGGTCGGAAAGCGCACCCCGCTTTGACGCCCGGGAGGTGGCCAAGCGCCGGGCCGTGGATCACGGCGCGCTGGTGCTGTTTGCATCGGCCACCCCCAGTGTGGAGAGCTATCAGGCCGCGCTGGAGGGGCGCTATACCCTGTATAAACTCACCCGGCGCTATGCGGGCCAGCCGCTGCCCGCGGTGGAAATGGTGGATATGCGGGCTGAGCTGGCCGCCGGCAACTCCGGCAGCATCAGCACTGAGCTGGACGGGCGCATCCGCCAGACACTGGCCCGGGGCGAGCAGGCGATTCTGCTGCTCAACCGACGGGGCTACAAGACCGTGGGCATGTGCTCCGGCTGCGGGCAGGTGATCAAATGCTCCAGCTGCAGCGTTCCCATGGTGTATCATAAATCGGAAAACAAGCTGCTTTGCCACTATTGCGGCAAGGCGATTTCGCCGGTGCCCACCGTCTGCCCGGAATGCGGCGGAAAGGTGCGCTATACCGGCTTTGGCACCCAGCGGGTGGAGGAGGAGCTGGCGGAGCTGTTCCCGAACGCCCGGGTGCTGCGCATGGATCAGGACTCCACCAGCCAGAAAAACGCCCACGAAAACATGCTGGCTGCCTTCGCCCGGGGCGAATACGACATCATGCTGGGCACCCAGATGGTGGCCAAGGGCCTTGATTTTGAAAAGGTGACGCTGGTGGGCGTGCTGGGCATCGACTCGCTGCTCTTTTCGCAAGGGTTCCGGGCGGTGGAGAACGTGTTCTCGCTGGTGACCCAGGTGATCGGCCGCTCCGGCCGGGCCGGGGCCGCAGGCCGGGCGCTGATCCAGACCATGGACCCGGAGAATTCCACCCTGAATCTGGCGGCGGCCCAGAACTACGAGGCGTTTTTCGATCAGGAGATCATGTTCCGCAAGATCTGCCTGTATCCGCCTTTTTGCAGCGTCTGCATTGCCGCCTTCAGCGGCGCGGACGAAAACCGCACCATGCAGGCGGCCGCCCGCTTTGCCCGGCTGCTGGGCATCGAGGCAAGCGCCCATCCGGGCATGCCGCTGCGGATTTTAGGCCCCGCACCCATGAACATTGTCATGGTCAAGGACCGCTATCGCTACAAGCTCACCATCAAATGCCGCAACGACCGGGCCTTCCGTCAGGTGCTGGGCAGGGTGCTGGCGGCTTACAGCGACGAGGGCCTGCCGTCCAAAGCGTCGGTGACGCTGGACTTCAATTCCGACGGCGACTGACCCATCGGGCACATTTCATAAACCAATCTCGCCGGCCATTCCCGCCGGCTCATTTTAAGGAGGATAAACTACTATGGCTCTGCGTACCATCGTGCAGGACGGCGATCCCATTCTGAAAAAGGTCTGCCGCCCCGTGACTAATTTTGACGACCGTCTGGCAACCCTGCTGGACGACATGAAGGAAACCCTGATCGACGCGGGCGGTCTGGGTCTGGCCGGCCCCCAGGTGGGCGTGATGCGCCGCCTGTTCATCGCTCTGGATGAGCGCGACCTGCCGGAGGATGGCACCATGCCCGAGGGCTACGAGCCCAAGTTCATCGAGTGCATCAACCCGGAGATTCTGGAGGAGTCTGAGGATGAGGTGACCCTGTACGAGGGCTGCCTGTCCTTCCCGGGCCACAACGGCGCCATCAGCCGCCCCCGCAAGGTGAAAATCCGCGCTCAGGATCGCCACGGCGAAACCTTTGAAATGGAAGCCGAGGAGATGCTGGCCCGCTGCTTCTGCCACGAGACCAACCATCTGGACGGCATCACCATCATGGATCTGGCTGATCATTTCTATGAGGACGATTACCCGGACGAGATCGAAGAGGACGAGGAATAATGCGCATTCTGTTTATGGGCACGCCGGACATTGCCGCCGCCAGCCTGGCTGCCGTTCTGGAAGCGGGGCATGAGGTGTGCGGCGTCTTCACCCGCGAGGATAAGCCGGTGGGCCGCAAGCAGATTCTCACCGCCCCGCCGGTAAAGCAGCTGGCTCTGGAGCATAATCTGCCGATTTACCAGCCCAAGACCCTGCGCACCGAAGAGGTGCGGCAGCAGATCCGGGAGCTGGCCCCCGAGCTGATCGTGGTGGTGGCCTACGGCCGTATTCTGCCGCCGGAGGTGCTGTGCGTGCCGCCCAAGGGCTGCATCAATCTGCACGTTTCGCTGCTGCCCAAGTACCGGGGCGCCGCGCCGGTGCAGTGGTCGGTGATCAACGGCGATAAGGAGACCGGCGTCTCCATCATGTATCTGGACGAGGGCCTGGACACCGGCGACATCCTGAACGTTGCCCCGGTGACCATCGGCCCCGAGGAGACCAGCGGCGAGCTGTTCGAGCGGATCACCGCGCAGGGCGCAAAAACGCTGGTGGAGACCATTGCCTCCATCGCCGCGGGCACTGCCGTGCGTACCCCCCAGGACCACAGCAAGGCCACGCTGGCCCCGCCCCTGACCAAGGAGATGGCCCGCTTTGCCTTTGATCAGCCTGCTCAGAAGCTGCACGATCTGGTGCGGGGCATGAATCCCTGGCCGGTGGCCTACTTCGAGCAGGAGGGCAAAAAGATCAAGGTGCGCAAAAGCCATGTGGCCGCCGGAAGCGGCGCGCCGGGCACCGTACTGAGCATCAAACCTCTCACCATCGCCTGCGCCGAGGGCGCGCTGGAGCTGGATGAGGTGGTGCCGGAGGGCTCCAAGCCCATGGCGGGCTCCGCCTGGGCGGCGGGCCGCCGCCTGAAAGCGGGCGACCGGCTGTAATTTTACCATTGGAGGAACACGTTTATGGATAAAGCCCGCCGCATCGCGGTTCAGGCACTGGTTCGCCAGGAGGAGAGCGGCTTTGCCAATCTGGTACTGAACGCAGTTCTGGAGCATCAGAATCTGAACGGCCGGGATCGGGCCTTTGTGAGCGCCCTGTTCTACGGGGTCACCGAGCGGCTGCTCACGCTGGACTGGGCGCTGGCGAACTGCCTGAGCCGCCCGCTGAGCAAGCTGGATCCCCAGGTGCGGGCCATTCTGCGTAGCGGCCTGTATCAGGCCCGTTACATGCAGGTGCCCCGTGCGGTGGCGGTGAACGAGTCGGTGAGCCTGTGCCGGGCGCTGAAAAAATCCAGCGCCGCCGGCCTTGTGAACGCGGTGCTGCGCAAGGCCGTTGCACAGGATCCGGCCGCGGCCACCTTCAAAACCGAGGCCGAGCGGCTGAGCATCCAGTATTCCGTGGGCCTGCCGGTGGTAAAGCTGCTGCAAAAGAATTACCCGGAAGAATGCGAGCAGATTTTGCAGGCATTCTTTGAAGCGCCCCGGGTGGCCCTGCGGTGCAACCCGCTGAAAACCACCCCCGCCCAGCTGACCGGATTGCTGGAAGCGGAAGGGGTGGAGGTGGAGCCCGGCTGGCTGGCGAACACGCTGCTGGCGAAATTCACCGGCAGCCCGGCGGCCACCGAAGCCTTTCAGAAAGGGCTTTACCATGTGCAGGGGCAGGCCTCCCAGCTGGCGGCTTACAGCCTGCAGGCCAGACCCGGCGAGAAGGTGCTGGATCTGTGCGCCGCGCCGGGTGGCAAAACCCTGACCATCGGCCAGGACATGGAGAACACCGGCACCCTCATCAGCTGCGACGCGGTGGAAAGCCGCCTGACGCTGATCGAAAAGGCCGCCGCCCGTGCGGGCCTGACTAATGTGAAGGTGCTGCACAATGACGCCTCCGTCTACCGGGAAGAATTTGCCGGGGCGGATCGGGTCTTATGTGACGTGCCCTGTTCCGGCCTTGGCATCATCGCCAAAAAGCCGGACATCCGCTACAAAACCATGGACGGTGTGGAGCAGCTGCACGGGCTGCAGGCGAAGATTCTGGCCACCGCCGCTCGTTATGTGAAGCAGGGAGGCCGCATCGTGTATTCCACCTGCACCATCGACCCGCGGGAGAACCAGAACATCGTGCGGGCCTTTTTGGAGCAAAACGCTGATTTCCGGCTGGTTTCGCCCCCCTTCGTGCCCGAAGGCGCACGGGTGGAGGACGGCATGCTGACCCTGTTGCCGGGCAAGGCCGGGCCGGACGGATTTTTCATTGCCATTATGGAGAAGTTGTGAACCATGCAGAAAACCTGTATTTCATCCTACACCCTTGAGCAGCTGGCCGAGCAGCTGAAAGCCATGGGCCAGCCCGCCTTCCGGGCGAAACAGATCTTTCACTGGCTGCACCAGAAGCTGGTCACCGAGTTTTCGGCCATGACCGACCAGCCCAAGGCGCTGCTGGCCAAGCTGGAAGAGGAGTACTACATCGCGGCTCCCATCATCCAGCGGCGGCAGCAGTCCAGGGACGGCACGGTGAAATATCTTTTCCGTCTGGCGGACGGCAACTGCATCGAGACGGTGGTAATGCGCTATAATTATGGTAACACCGTGTGTGTGTCCACCCAGGTGGGCTGCCGCATGGGCTGCCGGTTCTGTGCCTCCACCCAGGCAGGCCGGGTGCGCAACCTGGAAGCCGGGGAGATCGCGGCGGAAATCTACGCCGCCCAGAAGGACATCGGCGAGCGCATTTCCCACATTGTGCTCATGGGCATCGGTGAACCGCTGGACAACTTCGACAACGTGATGGATTTTCTCACCATCATCTCCAGCCCCGAGGGTGTGAACATCGGCATGCGAAATATCAGCCTGTCCACCTGCGGCATTGTGCCTCAGATCGACAGGCTGGCGGAAAAGAAGCTGCAGCTCACTCTTTCCATCTCGCTGCATGCGCCCAACAACGCCATGCGCAGCCAGATGATGCCGGTGAATGACGCATACCCGGTGGAAGAACTGATCGCCGCCTGCCGCCGCTACCAGAAGGTTACCGGCCGGCGCATCAGCTTTGAATATTCCATGGTGCGGGGCGTGAACGACAGCCCCGCCACCGCAAAGGAGCTGGCAAAGCTCATCCGGGGAATGGGGGCTCATGTGAACCTGATTCCCATCAATCCGGTGGACGGCAGCCCCTATTCCGCCACCGATGCGGAGAATGTGAAGCGCTTCCAGAATATGCTCACCGAGCTGGGGGTGAACGCCACCGTGCGCCGCCGTCTGGGCAGCGACATCAGCGCTGCCTGCGGCCAGCTGCGGCGGGAGGCAGCAAAGGAGGAACAGCCATGAAACTGGCCGGCAAAACCGATATCGGCAGCTGCCGCAGTGAAAATCAGGACAATTACCGGGCCGCCCGCCTGCCGGACGACACCGTCTGGGCCGTTGTGTGCGATGGTATGGGCGGTGCGGCATCGGGTCAGCTGGCGGCACAGATCGCCACCGATACCATGGAGTCCTGCTTTGAAAGCGGGCTGAAAAACCTGCCCAAGGGGCAGGAGCGGGCCTTCCTGATGCACTGCGTCACCCAGGCCAACCGGGCCATCTACGATCAGGCTCAGGCGCATCCGGAAAACAAGGGCATGGGCACCACCGCCGTGTGCTGCCTGGTGCGGCACGACACCCTGCATGTGGCCCATGTGGGCGACTCCCGGGCCTATCTCTGCCGGGAAGGCCAGATCAGCCAGCTCACCCGGGATCATTCCATGGTGCAGGAGCTGGTGGAAGCGGGTCGGCTGACCACCGAGGAGGCCGAGAACTATCCCCACAAAAACCTCATTACCAAAGCGCTCGGAGTGGAGCCGGGGGTTCGGGCTGATTATTCCAGCATGCCCGCCCAGCCCGGCGACGTGATCCTCATGTGCAGCGACGGGCTTTCCGGCGTGGTGCCGGACGGCCAGCTGCTGGCCATCATCCAGCACAATCCGTTTTTCACGGTGCCGCGGCGGCTGGTGGAGCAGGCGCTCCAGGCAGGCGGGCAGGATAACATCACCGTCCTGCTGATCGAGGTAGAGCAAACGGAGGACTGAGATGGATCAACTGATAGGCAAAAAGCTGGACGGCCGCTACCTGCTGGAAGAGCTGGTGGGCGTGGGCGGCATGGCCAATGTGTATAAGGGTGTGGACCTGAAAAACCAGCGCGTGGTTGCGGTGAAGGTCCTGCGGGAGGAATTCCTGGAAAATCCGGAGCTGGTCTACCGGTTTAAAAATGAGTCCAAGGCCATCTCCATTCTGGACCATCCGGGCATCGTGAAGGTGTTCGATGTGTCGGTCACCGACAAGCTCCAGTACATCGTGATGGAATACATCGACGGCATTACTCTGAAGGAGTACATGACCCGCCGGGGCGAACCCCTCACCTGGAAAGAGGTGGTGCATTTCACCGAGCAGATTCTGGATGCACTGGATCACGCCCACCGAAAAGGCGTGGTTCACCGGGACATCAAGCCCCAGAACATCATGCTGCTGGCGGATGGCAAGGTCAAAATCATGGACTTTGGCATTGCCCGCTTCTCCCGCGCCGAGAGCCAGATGGTGAGCAACAAGGCCATCGGTTCGGTGCATTACATCAGCCCCGAGCAGGCGAAGGGCGACGTGACCGACGCCAAGGCAGACATTTATTCCGTGGGCATTATGCTGTACGAGATGCTGTCCGGTAAGCTGCCCTTTGAATCGGACGATGCGGTCTCGGTGGCCATCAAGCAGATTTCAGACAAGGCTGTCCCTCTGGGGCAGATCGCACCGGATGTGCCGCAGGCATTGCAGGACATCACCGCCCGGGCCATGGCGAAGGACCCGAACCGGCGATATCCCAGCGCCCGCGCCATGCTGGAGGACATTGAGGAATTCAAACGCAACCCCGGCATCCGGTTTGAGTATGAGTATTTAACAGAGGATTCGCCGTCGAGGTATATTGACAAGGTGGTTAAACAAAGCAGATCCGGCTCCGGTCAGAACGATCCGCGGCGCACTGGTCAGCGCACTGGGCGCACCGGCAGCCAGCAGGCTTCCCGCAGCGGTCAGGGCCATACCACAGGTACCCGCAGCCGAAAAAAGAAGAAAAAACGCATCGGCCTGCTGCCGGTGCTGGCAGGTATGGCCACGGCCTTTGCTCTGGGCTCCGCCATTCTGTGCTTCATGATCTTCGCAAACTCCACCAACCCGCTCTTCAGCAGCAAGGAGGACGTGGAACTGCCGGACTTCACCGGTATGAACTGGGAGGAAGTGAAGGCCCAGTACAGCGATACCCTCAGCCTGACCGCGGAAATGGTGAACAGCAGTGAGACCGAGGAAGGCATCATCATCAGCCAGTCTCCCCGCGGGCCCCGTACCGTGAAGGAAGGCCAGAAGGTCACTCTGAAGGTGAGCATCGGCACGCTGTATGTGAATATCCCGTCGGTGAACGGCTGGACCGCATCCGAAGCGGAGGAGGCTCTGAAGAACGAGGGCCTGCAGGTACGCCGGGTGAATGAGGCGGACGACACCGTACCGGAGGGCAGCGTAATCCGCACCGATCCCGCCAACGGCGAACAGGTGGCCAGCGGTTCCACCGTGACCATGTATGTGAGCCAGAAGAAGGTGGATCTGGAGCGTTCGGTGCCCCAGCTGATCGGTCTGACCGAGGCGGACGCCCAGAAGGCTCTGACCGCCAGCAACCTGCGCACCGGTACCCGTACCGAGGCTTACAGCAGCGAGTATGAAGCGGGCCGTGTAATTGCCCAGACCTACGAGTCGGGCACTTTGGTACGCATCAATACCACGGTGGGCTACACCGTGTCGCTGGGGCCGGAGCCCACCCCGGAACCGACCCCGGAACCCACACCGGAGCCTACCCCGGAACCCACGCCCAGCCCCACCCCCAGCGCAACACAGCCGCCGGTGGTGGTCACTCCGGATCAGGGCAATTCGGATACCATGCAGAATCAAGAGGACGATTGATTCTGGCTGAAATCACACGTCGTTCGGGCCGGGCCGTGGCATCTGCGGCCCGGCCTTTTGAACTGGTACAATCAAGGGAATGCAGGGAAAGGAACGCATTACTATGCCGGAAGGATACATCAAAAAAGGAATCGGCGGGTTTTACTATGTGCAGTGCGGCGATGAGCTGCTGGAATGCAAGGCCAAGGGCATCTTCCGCAAACGGGGCATTACCCCGGTGGCGGGCGACCGGGTCACGGTGGAGGTGGAGAACGGCGGCAATGTGATTGCCGAGATCGCGCCCCGCCGGAATGTGTTCGTGCGGCCGCCCATTGCCAATCTGGATGTGCTGTTCATTGTGGCCAGCACCACCCAGCCGGTGCCCAGCACACTGGTGCTGGACAAGCTCACTGCCATCGCGGTGGACAAGGAGGTTCAGCCGGTGCTGGTGTTCACCAAGGGCGATCTGGCCAGCACCGAAAAGCTGACCGAAGCCTATGCGCTGTCCACCCTGCCGGTGGTGGTGATTGACCATGCCACCGGCGGCGGTCTGGAGGAGATCAAAGCCATGATCCGGGGCAAGCTCTGCGCGTTCTGCGGCAACTCCGGCGTGGGGAAGAGCACTTTGCTCAACGCCCTTCTGCCCGACCTTGCCCAGCAGACCGGCTCCATCAGCCAGAAGCTGGGCCGCGGCCGCCACACCACACGTGAGGTGGAAATCTTCGAGGCCTTTGGTGGCTATGTGGCCGATACTCCGGGCTTTGCCAGCCTGGATACCGGCAAAGCCTGCTACATTCCCAAAGAGAATCTGCAATACGCTTTCCCGGAATTTGCGCCCTATGTGCACGAATGCAAGTTCACCGGCTGTGCTCACCGGGCCGAAAAGGGCTGTGCGGTGCTGGAAGCCCTGAAGGAGGGCAAAATCAGCCAGAGCCGATACGACAGCTACGCTGCCATGTACGACGAAGTGAAGGACATCAAGGACTGGGAGCTGCGCTGACCGTTTCTCTGATAAACAAAAAATGCCCCGCGTGTGCCGGAAAACGGCAGGTGCGGGGCATTTTGATGGGGAGAAAGAGGATGGGTTGAATTTGTGCCGCAGAGGAGGTTTTGCCCCGGCGGAACAGCAGACGGAACAAAAACTGAACCAGCGGCCCGCAGAAAAAGATCTGCCAGAAAAACGCCATGGGGAAATTGCAGGCAACGGTCTGCAGCCAGCAGGGTATAAACTCCCAACCCGGCTGCTTGAAAATAACCGTGGCCCAGAAGCTCATGATGGGGCACATGAACGCCACCGTGATGCTGGCACGGGCCAGAATCACAAAAATTGGCCGGTCCACCGCCGGATCCACCAGACGGAAGGCGATGCGCGGAGCGAACCGGTCCACAAAGCAGAAGCCCATCACAAAGCAGATGGGAAAGATGATCAGCGTTTCCGGCAGTGCGGCCAGAATCCCCGCATTGGTCAGCCCGCCCATGCGCAGGCCGGTGTTATAAAGCTCCATGGCCAGCACCATGAACAGGGTCATCAGCAGGCCATACACCAGTTCTTCCAGTTTTGTCTTTGGCATGATAGAAAACACTCCTTCTTAAAATAAGAAAACGGCCCAGTCCATCGGATGAATAGACTACGCCGTAACGACTTATTTCTATTGTGCCAGACTCATGGCAGTTTTCTGTTTGAATGTATTATACCACTGTTTTTTCCAAAAGGCAAAGGGCGGTTTGCATCCCAGGCGGCAGTGTGGTACAATCAGGCGTAAGCTCTGCCGCCCAAAGGGGGGGCGCGGAAAGGAGAATCGTATGCAGCAAACACGATGTGTGATCGTGTCGGCCGCGCCACTGGCAGCCTCCATGAAGGAGCTGCTGCGGCCCGGCGACTATCTGATCGCCTGCGATGGCGGCTACCAGAGTACCCGGAAGATTCTGGGGCGGGAACCGGATGTGATTCTGGGGGATTTCGACAGTGCACCTGAGCCGGAAGGAACCGGCGCTGTGGTGCTGCCCCGGATCAAGGACGACACCGACACCCACTACGCCGCGAAGCTGGCGGTGGAAAAGGGCTTTTCGCAGGTTTTACTGCTGGGGGCGCTGGGGGGCCACCGGCTGGAGCATACGCTGGCTAACATCGGTACCGGCCTCTGGCTGGAAAAGCAGGGCGTGCAGGTGACGCTGGCCGACGAGGACAGCCTGCTCTGCTACCTGATGCCCGGCGGGCGTCTGGAGCTGCCCTACGAGCCGGAGGAATACTTTTCGGTGCTGCCGCTGGAGGGCAGAGCCGAGGGCGTGTGCGAGCAGGGCGCCAAATACACACTGGAGGACGCTACCCTCACCACGGTGGATTTCCCGCTGGGAGTGAGCAACGAGACCCTGCCCGGCGGAGCCGTTATCATGGTGCGGGAGGGCGCTTTGCTGGTGATTCGCACCAGAAAGGATCATCAGCTGGGCCAATGATGCACAAATCCCGGGGCGGATGGATATACTGAAGCAAAACCATCAGTCACAAGGGAGGGAAACGGCAATGCAAGTGATCGTGGTCAAAAGCCCCAAATGCCTGGCAGGAGTGCTGCGGGCGCTGTTCAAAATCAAGAAGGAAAACGGAACCTGATCTCATTGAAGAAGGGCCCGCTGCCTGTGTGTTTGCAGGCGGCGGGCCTTTTTGCCTGCAAAAAGGGGTATGGCTTGCCCACAGCGCGCATATACATGGGACTAGAAACGCGCGAAAGGGGCGAAAAAATGGAATTGAAGGTATTCAGGGATTCGCTGTCCTCCATGGGGAGCCTGTGTGAAACCAAGGCAGAGCTTCCGGTGGAGGCGGAGATCCTTATTCCGGATTATCTGCCGCAGGTGTTCAAGATCATAAAATGCTTCGTCTACCTGGTGCCGCTGCAAAAACAGATCACGGCCGGCCGCCTGACCGTGGACGGCTACCTGCGGTGTGTGGTGTATTATCAGGCCGAAGAGGATCAGAGCCTGTGCCAGACCGAACAGAAGCTGCCCTTCACCCGGGCCATGGATCTGCCGGAGGGGGATTATTCCGGTTACAGCGTTCAGGTGGGCGGGCAGCTGGAATATCTGAACTGCCGGGCGGTGAACCAGCGCCGGGTGGATCTGCGGGGGGCCTATGCCCTCAGTGCCCGGGTGGCCTGCCGAACCGATCAGGAGGTGATCACGGCTCTGGCAGACTGCGGCATCGAGCAGCGGATGGAATCGGTGGAGGGCGCCAAGTGCCTGGCCAGCCTGGACAAGATGATCACAGCAGAGGAGCAGCTGCAGTTTGCCCAGCCGCCCCAGGCCATTCTGGATGTGGCCGGCGTGGGTCAGGTGGAGGAGGTGAAACTGATTTCCGGTAAGGCGGTGGTGAAGGGCGCCATTCAGGTGAGCCTTTTGTACCGCACCGGCCCCGGCTATCAGATGGAACAGACCCAGCAGCGGGTGCCCTTCAATCAGATTCTGGATCTGGAGGGCGTGCCGGAGGACAGCGAGTGCTTTGCATCCGCCGAACTCACCGGCTGCACCGTGATGGCCGCGGCGCAGGAGGGCGGCCACACCATCACCGCCACCGCGGCGCTGCATCTGCGGGTGTGGCGTAAAAATGAGTGCTATCTGGTCAGTGACGCCTTCTCCACCCGGTTCGAAACCCAGGTGAGCAGTCAGCGCATCCTCACCGAGCAGCTGTTCCAGACCCTCGCGCAGGAATGCGAGGCCCAGACCGGCGGCGCGCTGCCGGACGAGGAGGCCCAGATCATCCACTGCTTTGTGCTGCCCGGTCTGCCGGAGCTCACAGCTGTGGGGCAGGGGGTACAGCTGACCGGCCGGGCCAGCGCCCATGTGTTCTGCATGAACTCGCTGGGGGAGATCGACTGCTACGACAAGAGCTTTGAATACACCCTCAATCCGCCCTGGCCGGGCAGCCCGGAGGAATATCGCTGCGAGTGCTGGCCCACCGTTACCGACATCGACGTGCGTAAAAACGGGGCCGAGATGACCCTGAGCGCCCGCATTCGGCTGGACGGACTGGTGTTCAAGCGCAGCTGGCAGACAGCACTGGAGCAGGTGGAGTGCGGCGAAGCACTGGAGCAGCCGGAGCCGGACATTGCCCTGCGTATCTACTACGCGGCTCCCGGCGAGGACGTATTCGAGATTGCCAAGCGGTACCATGTGTCGCCGGCGGCCATGCTGAAAAGCAACCAGCTGGAGGACACCCGCATCACCCAGGCAGCCCGGCTGCTGGTACCGGCCAGTATGTGAAAGGAGGGGAGGAATCCAATGGAAACCCAGGGCGTATACAAGGACATCGCGGCCCGCACCGGCGGCGATATTTACATTGGTGTGGTGGGGCCGGTGCGTACCGGCAAAAGTACCTTCATCAAAAAATTCATGGAGGAGCTGGTGCTGCCTCAGCTCACCAGCCCGGCGGTGAAGAACCGGGCGAGGGACGAACTGCCCCAGTCCGCTGCGGGGCGCACCATCATGACCACCGAGCCGAAATTCATTCCGGAGACCGCTGTTACCATCGAGCTGGAGGGCGGCGGCAGCTTCAAGACCCGGCTCATCGACTGTGTGGGCTATATGGTAGAAGGAGCCATGGGCCACGAGGAGGACGAAAAGCCCCGCATGGTGAAAAGCCCCTGGTTTGAGGAGGAGATCCCCTTTGATCAGGCGGCCCAGACCGGCACCCGCAAGGTGATCCGGGAGCATTCCACCATCGGGCTGGTCATTACCACCGACGGCTCCATCAGCGACATTCCCCGGGAAAAATACCGGGCGGCGGAGGCCCAGGTCATTGCCGAGCTGGACGAGATCAACAAACCCTTTGTGATTCTGCTTAACTGCGTGGATCCCCATAAGCCGGATGTGTACCAGCTGGCCCAGCAGATGGAGCAGGAATACGGCCATACGGTGATTCCGGTCAGCTGCCTGGATCTGGACCGGCCCGCCATCGGCAAGATTCTGCAAAGCGTCCTCTATGAGTTTGAGGTGAAGGAGATCGCCTTCGCCATGCCCAAATGGATCACCATGCTGGAGCCGGATCACTGGCTGCAGCAGCAGGTCTACGCGGCGGCCCGGGAATATGCGGACTCGGTGGCCCAGATGAAGGATGTGGCCTGCCGGGAGGACCCGGTGCAGTGCGAGGCACTGAAGGCCTCCCGCATCCGTTCGCTGGAGCTGGCCACCGGCCGGGTGGTGCTGGAATTGGAGCTGCGGCCGGAGATTTTCTATCAGGTTCTGGGCGAGACCACCGGTCTGGAAATCTGTGACGAAGCCAGCCTGATGCCCTGTATCATCGGGTTGGCCCGTGCCAGGCGGGAGTACGAGAAGATTCGCAGCGCGCTGGAGCAGGTGGAGGCCACCGGCTATGGCATCGTGATGCCCACCATCAGCGAGCTGCGGCTGGAGGAACCGGAGATTGTGCATCAGGGCGGCCGCTATGGGGTGCGGCTGCGGGCCAGCGCGCCGTCCATTCATCTGCTGAAGGCTACCATCAACACCGAGATTTCGCCCATTGTGGGCTCGGAAAAGCAGTCGGAGGAGTTGGTAGTCAGCCTGCTGCACGATTTTGAACAGGATCCGCTGAAGATCTGGCAGTCCAATATTTTTGGCAAGAGCCTGCATGAGCTGGTAAACGAGGGGCTGCAGAACAAGCTGCTGCACATGCCCCAGGAGGCCCGCGCCCGCCTGCAGGAGACGCTGGAACGGGTGATCAACGAAGGCTGCACCGGTCTGATCTGCATTATTCTGTGACAAAAAGGAGATTCTGAAAAAAGCCGCCGTATCGGCAGAATACGGCGGCTTTTTTGTGTAAAAACGGTGCAAACTAACCCCAACCGGGCGAACCGGGCGCAAAAACATTGATTCTTTGGTGAAAATAGTGTAAAATTACAAGAAAACACAAGGGATAACACTGCACCATTTACGCTGCATTGCGAAGGCGGCGTAGCTGCGCCGAATATGTCGGCGCTTTCCAAGCGTGAAAAGGCGGGGTTATCCGGAACAATGGGGCATGGTGTCCTGTGGATCGCCGGCAGGGCACTATTTGTTGTGCCTTGGGTCCGGCTGAAAACAAAAACAAAGTTTGGTGATAGAATTTGTCAATGAAGATCGGTGCGATCCTGAGCAGATTCCGCAAGCAGATCCTGATGCTGTTCGACATCTGCGCCCTTACGGTCTGTTATCTGGCGCCCTGGGTGCTGATCAGCGGACGTGCGCCCTACGCACAGTATTCCAGCCTGCTGGTGGCCAGCTGTTTTCTGTTCGTCAGCTGCTTCGAGATCGTCTACGGCCTGATGGGCATGTACGACAGTCTGTGGCGTTACGCCGAAGTGGTAGAGTTCTTCCGGCTGTGTACCGGTTCGGCCATTGCAATTTTTCTGTTTGTGGCCAGCTCCATGCTCATTTTCCGGGGAACAGGCAGTCAGGTGCCCCTTTCGGTCTACTTCCTCAGCGCCATGTTCTCGGCGGGTGTGACCATGTATTCCCGCCTGGTGTACCGGATGTACCGGAACGTGAAGCTGGGCAAAAAGGGCGGCCAGAAAGCCCGCCGTACCCTGCTGATTGGTGCGGGCGATGCGGCCAGCACTCTTCTGCATGAACAGTTCAAAAAGCCCAGCCCGGATATGAACATCATCTGCTGTGTGGACGATGCGCCGGAAAAGCAGGGCCGCTACATCATGGGCATCCAGATCATGGGCACCACCGAGGACATCCCCGAGATTGTGGAGCAGTGCGAGATCGAGAGCATTCTGCTGGCCATCCCCACCATGGACGAGGAAAACAAGCGGCGGGTGCTGTCCATCTGCAATAAGACCAAGTGCAACATCAAGATCCTGCCGGACATCGTGAAGATGATCACTGACGGGCAGGATCTTGCCTCCCGCATCCGCGATGTGAAGGTGGAGGACCTGCTGGGCCGGGAAGAGGTTCAGCTGTCTGTTCGGATTGCGGAATTCCTGCGGGGCAAGCGGGTCATGGTCACCGGCGGCGGCGGTTCCATCGGTTCCGAGTTGTGCCGTCAGATTGCGTCCTGCGAGCCCAAGGAGCTGCTTCTGGTGGATATCTACGAGAACAGCGCCTACGCCATCCAGCAGGAGCTGCGCCGCAAATATGGCGACAAGCTGGATCTGCAGGTGCAGATTGCCTCGGTGCGCGATTCCAAAAAGATGGATGCTCTGTTTGAGCGCTACCGCCCCGAGATTGTGTTCCACGCCGCCGCCCACAAGCATGTTCCCCTGATGGAGGACAGCCCGGAGGAAGCGGTGAAGAACAACGTGTTCGGCACCTTCAACGTGGCCAGCTCGGCGAACCGGTACGGGGCCGAGCGGTTTGTGCTGATTTCCACCGACAAGGCGGTGAACCCCACCAACGTGATGGGTGCCACCAAGCGCGTGTGCGAGATGATCGTGCAGGCCATGGCCCAGCGAAGCAAGACCCGGTTTGCGGCGGTCCGCTTCGGCAACGTGCTGGGCTCCAACGGTTCGGTAATCCCCCTGTTCAAGGAGCAGATTGCCTGCGGCGGCCCGGTCACGGTAACACACCCGGACATTGTGCGCTATTTCATGACCATCTCCGAGGCAGTGAGCCTGGTGCTGGAGGCCGGTTCCATGGCCACCGGCGGCGAGATCTTCGTGCTGGACATGGGCAAGCCCATGCGCATTCTGGATCTGGCCGAGAACCTGATCAAGCTCTCCGGCTTCATTCCCTACAAGGACATTCAGATTGTGTTCACTGGCCTGCGCCCCGGCGAAAAGCTGTTTGAGGAGCTGCTGATGGACGAGGAGGGCCTGCGCAAGACCGAAAACCGGAAGATATACATCGGCGCGCCCCTCAAGCTGAACAACCAGACCTTCTTCGATCACCTGATGACTTTGAAGCAGATCGCCTACACCAACAACAGCGACAATCTGGTGCAGGCGCTCATCGACATGGTGCCCACCTTCCACCACAAGACCAACTGTGGGCAGGAACCCGCCTGACAGGGCGAGACCAGCTAGGAGGAATGTTTCATGTATCGCAATGTGATCAAGCGTGTGATTGACTGGGTGCTTTCGCTCTGCGCCATCGTGGTGCTGTCGCCGCTGCTGGCGATTCTGGCCCTGTGCGTCAAGTTTTCGTCCCCGGGGCCGGTGCTCTTCTGCCAGAAGCGGGTGGGCAAGGGCAAAACCTACTTCCAGATTTATAAGTTCCGCAGCATGCGCACGGATACCCCCAAGGATATGCCCACGCATCTGCTGGAAAATCCGGATGCCTTTATTACACCCATCGGACATTTTCTGCGCAAGACCAGCCTGGACGAGCTGCCCCAGCTGTTCAACATCTTCAAGGGCGAAATGAGCATCATCGGCCCGCGCCCCGCGCTCTGGAATCAGGACGACCTGATTGCCGAGCGGGACAAGTATGGTGCCAACGACTGCGTGCCCGGCCTGACCGGCTATGCCCAGATCCATGGCCGCGACGAGCTGCCCATCCCCAAAAAGGCGGAGCTGGACGGTTATTACGTTCAGCATCTGAGCTTCGGGCTGGACGTGAAGATCTTTTTCGGCACCATCCGCAGCGTGCTGCATCACGAGGGTATCGTGGAAGGCAAGCAGCCCTGAATTTACAAAAACAAAGAAAAACCGCCGCCGTGCAAGGTAAAATACACGGCGGCGGTTTTATTTGCGTTCGGTACAAAAGGGAAGGGGAGCACGTCAGCCTCTGGCGGTGCTGTCCGGCTCTTCCTGCCGGGTGGAATCGGTGGTCATCGTTTCCAGAAGCAGGGCGTAGATCTCGCTGCCCTTTTCGATGAAGGCGTTCTTCACCATTTCAGCGGTCAGCGGGTCGGGTAAGGTGAAGGAAAGGCCGAACACCTCGCTGCCCAGCTCGTTGATGGAACAGTGCACCACATAACCCTGGTCGGTTTTGGTCACCTGAGTCTGGTGCTGGGCGGCCTTGCGCACCCACTGCTGCGCCCGGATCACCGCCCGGATGGCGGTCTCCCGCACACTGCGGGGCAACAGGTCAAAGCCCAGCTCGTCGGTCACCGAAATGCCCTTGGGGGTGATGTGGTAGCCGCCGTTTTCATCCACGGTCACAAGGCCCTGATCCTCCAGATCGGCCAGGCTCCCGGCCAGCTCAAAATAATTCACCAGCTGCTCGCCCAGCAGCGCGTTTTCAATATCCTGCCGGCACAGAGGCGCGGCGGTGCGGATCAGGTAGCACAAAAGGATGCTCACCTGGGATCGGTCGGTCAGGCCGCCCGGCTTTACGCCAAAGGTAAATGCATTTCCGGCCACAGCAAACACTTCCTTTTCTTAGGTGTACTGTTACTATTATAAAAGGATTTGTTCGCCTGCGCAAGGCCCGGCGGCTGCCCGGGCTTCGGTTTCAAATTCTGTTTCAATGTGCTTGCGGCTGAAGGGGGTGGAATAGACCCAGCGGTCGATGTGACCCTCGGTTTGGGTGTAGGGCAGGGCAAAGCGCAGCGGCTCGCTCAGCTCCCGGTTTACGATCACCAGCTTCAGCTTCATTTTATCCGGCAGAATGCTCTTGATGTAAACGCTCACCGGCTGGCCCAGCCGCAGCCCCTCGGTGCGCTCGGCAAGGCCCGCCAGATTGGGGGCGATCTCGATGAACACCCCATAGTCCTCGATGCTTCGCACAATGCCCACCACCGTTTCGCCCACGGCAAACCGGCCCGCGTTTTCCTGCCAGGTGCCCAGCAGCTCCCGCAAGCTCAGCACCAGCCGGCCCTGTTCGTCCCGGCTTTTGATCACGCAGAACAGATTCTCCTCCAGCTGTACCCGGTCCGCCGGGCTCTGGATGCGGGAGACGGAAAGGCAGTCGATGGGCAACAGGGCGCTGATGCCGCAGCCCACATCGCAAAAGGCCCCGAAGGATTCGATATGGGTCACCCGGCAGGGCAAAATGTCTCCGGGCTGCAGCCGGTTCAGATACTCCTCCCGGCAGCGGCGCTGGGCCAGCCGACGGGAAAGCCGCCAGGCCCCGTCCGCCCCCGGGGCTCCGGTGATCACAAAACAGGTGGGCCGCCCCACCCGGGTGAGCACCGCAATCTCCCGCACCTGGCCGGAGTCGATGCCGTCGGCGCAGTCGTCGTGCTCCATGTAGGCGGGGTGGCCGTTCAAATCCAGCCGCAGCCGCTGCTGGCGGTCGAAGGCAAGGGCCGTGGCCTGCAGCACCTCGCCCCGGGTCAGCGCCTGGGCCAGCTGGGCACTGCTCAGTTCACACGCGGGGCGGCAAAGCCCCTCCGGTTTATATTCCACCATGAATCCTCATCCTCATTTCTACTGGTTTCAGATTGCGGCCGCGGCCGCTTAAAAAAATATATGCACCCGTCGGGTGGGATATTTGCAAATTCCGCAAGATGGGGTATAATGTATTAGTTAACGGCTGTATGCCGGAAAAACACAAAAGGAGGCCGCCTATGGACGTTCGCGTTGGGGATCAGATCCTCACCAAAAAGCCCCATCCCTGCGGAGCAAGCTGCTTCGATGTGCTGCGTGTGGGCATGGATTTCAAGATCCGCTGCACCGGCTGCGGCCGCGAGGTCATGGTGCCCCGGGCCAAGATCGAAAAGAACATCAAAAAGATCCTGCGCGGCGAAGAATAGCGGCTGGCGTTTCTTTTCATTTTTCACAAAAAGGAGAAACTGCCCATGCTGGAAAAACTGCGCGATGTACGCCTTCGTTACGACGAGGTGAACCGCCGATTGCAGGACCCCGCCACCGTCAGCGACAACAAGCTGTTCCGGGATCTGATGCGGGAATACAAGAATCTCACGCCCCTGATCGATGCGATGGACGAATACGAGCAGGCCGAAGAAGCCTGCCGGGAGGCGAAGGAACTGCTGGACGAAGGCGGCCTGGAGCCGGACTTTAAGGAAATGGTACAGCAGCAGCTGACCGAAAACAAGGAAAAGCTGGAACCTCTGGAACAAAAACTCAAGCTGCTTTTGCTGCCAAAGGACGAAAACGACGGAAAAAACGTGATTGTGGAGATCCGCGGCGGCGCGGGCGGCGAGGAAGCGGCCCTGTTCGCCCACAGCCTGTTCCGGATGTACAGCATGTATGCCGCCACCAAAGGCTGGACCTACGAGGTGCTGAGCCTGAACGAGACCGAGCTGGGCGGCATCAAGGAGATTGTGTTCTCGCTGCAGGGCGAGGGCGCTTACAGCCGCCTGAAATTCGAGAGCGGCGTGCACCGGGTGCAGCGGGTGCCGGAAACCGAGACCCAGGGCCGCATCCACACCTCCACCGTCACTGTGGCGGTCATGCCCGAGGCGGAAGAGGTGGACTTGGAGCTGGACATGAACGATCTGAAGATCGACACCTTCCGTTCCTCCGGCGCCGGCGGCCAGCACATCAACAAGACCTCCAGCGCCATCCGGGTGACCCACCTGCCCACCGGCATGGTGGTGGAATGTCAGGACGAGCGCAGCCAGTACAAAAACAAGGACAAAGCCCTGAAGGTACTGCGCAGCCGCCTGCTGCAGCAAAAGCAGCAGGCCCAGAAGGACGCCATCGACGCAGATCGCCGCAGCCAGGTTGGCACCGGCGACCGCTCCGAGCGTATCCGCACTTATAACTTCCCCCAGGGGCGGCTCACCGATCACCGCATCGGGCTGACCCTGTACAAGCTTGACAGCATCATGGACGGCGCGCTGGACGAGGTTCTGGACGCGCTGATCACCGCCGATCAGGCGGAAAAGCTGAAAGCGGCAGAAAAGGAATGAGCTCCATGGAAACCTTATTGGAAAAAGCAAACGAAGCCTCCATCGCCAAAGCGGCGGAGCTTCTGAAACAGGGTGAAATCGTGGCGATTCCCACCGAAACGGTGTACGGCATCGCCGCCAGCGCCTTCGACGGCAATGCCGTCAAAAAGATCTTCGAGGCCAAGGGTCGCCCGCAGGATAATCCGCTGATTGTTCACATCGATCGGACGGAAATGCTGGACGGTCTGGTAAGCCGGGTGCCGGAGGGGGCCAGAAAGCTGGCCGAAGCCTTCTGGCCCGGCCCGCTCACCATCATCATGCCCCGGGGCGACAAGGTGGCGGACGAGGTCTGCGCCGGGCTGGATACTGTGGCCATCCGCATGCCCAGCCATCCGGTGGCCCGGGCGGTTATCGCCGCCAGCGGTCTGCCGCTGGCAGCGCCCTCGGCAAACCTTTCCGGCAGCCCCAGCCCCACCTGCGCTCACTATGTGATGAGCGATATGGACGGCCGTCTGCCCCTGATTCTGGACGGCGGCGACTGCCAGGTGGGCGTGGAATCCACCGTCATCACGCTGGCGGGGGACACCCCCGTGCTGCTGCGCCCCGGCTATATCACCAAGGAGCAGATGGAGCAGGTGCTGGGCGAAGAGGTTGTTTTGTCCGGCGCGATTCTGGCAAAACTGAAGGAAGGGGAAACGGCCCGTTCCCCCGGAATGAAGTATAAGCACTATGCCCCCAAGGCGGAGGTGACCATCGTCAAGGGCGATCTGGCCGCCTTTGCCGCCTATGTGGAGCAGCACAAGGCCGAGCATACCCTCTGCCTGTGCTTTACCGGTGAGGCAGGGCAGCTGCCGGTGCCCTGCGTGGAATACGGCGCGCAGGACAGCGGGGCAGAGCAGGCACATGCCCTGTTCACCGCCCTGCGCCGGCTGGACGAGCTGGGGGCAAAACAGGTGTTTGCCCGCTGCCCGGCGGATACCGGCGTATCGCTGGCAGTGTATAACCGGCTGCTGCGCGCCGCCGCCTTCCGGGTGGTGGAAGCATGAGAACCATTGGCATTACCGGCCGATCCGGCTGCGGCAAATCCACCGTGTCGGCCCATTACCGGGCCCTGGGCTACCGGGTAGCGGATGCGGATCTGGTGGCCCGGCAGGTGTTGGAACCGGGTTCCGCCTGCATCCCGTTGCTGGTGGAGCAGTTCGGCGCGGATATTCTGGACGAGGCGGGCGGCATTCAGCGCCGCCTGCTGGCAGATCGGGCCTTCGCCCGGCCGGATGGCTCCCAGCGTCTGGTGAGCATCACCCATCCGGAGATCGTGCGCCGTCTGCTGCAGGAGGGCGAAGAGGCCCGGCAGGCAGGGCAGGATGTGTTTTTTGTGGATGGTGCGGTCATTGTGGGCGCACCCTTTGAACCCTACTGCGATGGGATCATACTGGTCAGCGCACCGCTGGAGGAATCCGTCCGGCGCATCTGCGCCCGGGACGGCATCTCCGAAGAATCCGCCCGCCGCCGGTTGGATGCCCAGCTGAGCGAGGAGACCCTGCGGGCCGCCTGCGACTGGGAGATCCGAAACGACAGCACACTGACCGGCCTGCTGGAGCAGGCGGATCGGGTGCTGGAGCACCTGAAAGGTGGGATGTGATTGTTGAAACGATACGGCAAGGCTCTGCTTTTCTTGGTGATGGGCCTTGTGGCAGCTGTATTGCTGGTGCTGCCGCTGATCCGTGCGGGTTTGCACAAGCTGGATCTGGCGCGCTACCCCCAAAAGTATCAGGAGCTGGTGGAGCAGTATGCTCTGGAAAATCAGGTGGACCCGCTGGTGCTGTACAGCGTGATCCGCACCGAAAGCGGGTTTGACCCGCAGGCGGAGTCCAACGTGGGTGCACGGGGCCTGATGCAGATTACGGAAGAGACCTTCTGGTGGATCAAGAGCAAGATTGCACCAAAGGAGGATCTGGAATTCAAGGATCTGTATGACCCGGAGACCAACATTCGCTTCGGCTCCTATTATTTCGCCGCCTGCCTGAAACGGTATGAAAACGATCTGGCCACCGCGGCGGCCGCCTATCACAGCGGCTGGGGAACGGTGGACGGCCTGCTGGAGCAGGAGGCCTATTCGGCCGACGGCGCAGTGCTGCACACCTTCCCCTATGAACAGATGAAACTGTATGTGTACAAGATCACACATGCGTTCCAAAAATATCAAACGCTGTATTCCAGCGTGGAAATCGAGGGATAACCAATGAGCAAGGAAAAGACCAAGGGCCAGCTGCTGGCCGACGAGCTGTTCTACGAAGCGCCTCTGGCGGCGGACAGTGTAGCCGGTGCCTTTGAAAAGGCGAATGCCTTCTGCGAGGGCTACAAGACCTTCCTGGACGAGGGCAAGACCGAGCGCGAGTGCACCAGCTATGCGGAGAAGATGCTGGTGGAAGCGGGCTACAAGCCCTTTGAGCCCGGCGTGGTGTACCAGCCCGGCGACAAGATCTACACCGTGAACCGTGCCAAGAGCATTCTGGCCGCCACCATCGGTACCAGGAGCATGGCCGAGGGTATGCACCTGAACATCGCCCATGTGGATGCTCCCCGCCTGGATCTGAAGCCTAACCCCCTGTACCAGAGCGCCGATCTGGCCCTGCTGCAGACCCACTACTATGGTGGCATCCGCAAGTACCAGTGGCCCACCCTGCCTCTGGCTCTGCACGGCGTGGTGTTCAAGAAGAACGGCGAGAAGGTGGAGATCAACATCGGCGAGAAGCCCGGCGATCCCGTTTTCTGCATCACCGACCTGCTGCCCCATCTGGGCGCGGATCAGAATGCCCGCAAGCTGAGCGAGGGCATCACCGGCGAGGAGCTGAACATTGTGGTCGGCTCTCTGCCCTACGAGGACGAGGAAGTGAAGGACCGGGTCAAGCTGCTCACCATGAAGCTGCTGAACGAGATGTACGGCATCACCGAGCGGGACTTCAACCGTGCCGAGATCGAGGCTGTGCCCGCCCAGAAGGCTGTGGACGTGGGCTTTGACCGTGGTCTGGTTGGCGCTTACGGTCAGGATGACCGCATCGACGCCTACCCGGCTCTGGTGGCGGAGATCGAGACCAAGAACCCTGCCTTTACCACCGTCTGCGTGCTGACCGATAAGGAAGAGATCGGCTCCGACGGCCCCACCGGCCTGGCCAGCATGTATGTGTTCCACTTCATGCAGCAGCTGTGCGCTGCCCATGGTGTGGACAGCATCACCTGCTTCAAGGCTTCCAAGTGCCTGTCTGCCGACGTGACCGCGGCTTACGATCCCACCTTCTCCAGCGCTTTCGAGCCCCAGAACAGTACATACGCCGGCAAGGGCGTGGCTCTGGCCAAGTACACCGGTTCCCGCGGCAAGGGCGGCGCCAACGACGCCAGCGCCGAGCTGGTAAGCTACTTCACCCGCATTTTTGACGATGCCGGCGTGGTGTGGCAGCTGGGCGAGATGGGCAAGGTCGATCAGGGCGGCGGCGGTACCGTTGCCAAGTATGTGGCGGCCCACGACATCGACACTCTGGATGTGGGTGTGCCGGTGCTGAGCATGCACTCTCCCTTCGAGCTGGCCTCCAAGGTGGATATCTACATGGCTTACAAGGCCTTCAAGGCCTTCAACGAGGCGCAGGAGTAATTCGCCTTTTGTGCAGCAAAACAAAAAGAACAGGGGTGCTTCCCGAACCGGGAAGCACCCCTGTTTTTCTGCGCCAAAAGCGGTGGAAGGTATGCGTTAAAAAGACTTATTTCAGCGTATAGGTGCTGATGCAGCGGCACAGTGCGCCCACATCGGTTCTGGCGGCAAATTCAAATCGAATTTTGCCCAGGCCGCTGAACCAGAGCTCCAGCTCACTGTCGATATCCAGCACACCGGCAGTCTCCACCGAGAAGGCTTGAATTTTGCTGTAGGGCAGGGAAGAGATGTCCTTTTTCTTGCCGGTCAGCCCCTGAAGGTTGATGGTGAAGATACGGCGGTTGGTGAACACAATGGCATCCCGCACTGTTTTGTAGGCCTGAATGATCTCTTCGTCCGGGATCATCATGGGCTGCAGCATTGCCAGATAGGCGGAAGGATCGGCAGCGGCAAGCTTGTAAGCAGTGGGATTTTTAAAATCGATCATGACCAGAACCTCCAATGTGTGAAAAGATGATGGGAAGAAGTTTCCCTTTTTCTCTTGATTACCATATTTTCCCGATTTCGTCAAGAGAAAATCAACGGAAGGTTGCGCCAACAAGCTCATTGGTCGGTGAGCACGCCGTCGCGCAGATGCAGGATACGGCTTGCAGCGGAGGCTACCGTCAGGTCATGGGTAATCTGGATGATGGTGTGCCCCTGCCGGTTCAGCTGGCGGAACAATTCCAGAATCTCCCGCCCGGTGCGGGTGTCCAGTGCGCCGGTGGGTTCGTCGGCCAGAAGGAGGGCAGGCTTGCCCACCAGTGCACGGGCAATGGCTACCCGCTGCTGCTGGCCGCCGGAAAGCTGATTGGGCCGGTGCCGAAGCCGGTCCCCGAGACCCATGGCGGTCAGACTTTCCACGGCCAGAGGGGCTGCCTGCTGATGGGAAAAGCCCCGCAGCAGCAGCGGCATCATCACATTTTGCAGCACGTCGTACTGGGCCAGAAGGTGATAGCGCTGAAAGATGAAGCCAATCTTCCGATTGCGCAGCGCGGCCAGCTGCCGGGCGTCCAGACGGAACACGTCCTCTCCGTCCAGCGAATAGCTGCCCCGGTCGGCGGTGTCCATACACACGATGATGTTCATCAGTGTGGATTTGCCGCTGCCGGATGCACCCAGAATCGAGATGAATTCGCCGGCCTGCACGGTAAGGCTTACCTGTTTCAGCACCTGCACCCGCTCTTCGCCCATGGGGTAGCTTTTGTCGATATCCTGCAGCCGCAGCATATCACTCATACAGAACCACCTCGGTGACCTGCCCGTTCTCGTTGACGAATACGCCCAGAATACTGCCCTTCTGGATATCGGTGAGCTGCTTTTCCTCGCCGTTTGCACCGGTGATCTTCAGACCGCCGGGGATCACCACGGATTTGCTTTCGCCGGTATAGTCCAGCTCGGTGCGCTCGCTGGCGCCGGTCTGACCACCGGCTTCACCGGCCTCCATGGCGGGAGCCATGACTGCGGCGGCCACTTCGCCGTCTGCGTTTTCCGGTGCGCTGGCGGCCTCGTCCTCGCCGGGCAGCTTGGCCAGATCCAGCGTCAATTCATTGCCGGCCACCTCACTCACCCGGCCGTACAGAAGCTCCAGATTCTGGGAAGAAGCACTTGCGCTGGAAGAACTGCTCTGAGAATTACTGCCGGGCTGGGAATCAGGCGCAGCGCCTTTGCAGGCAGTCAGGCAGGCGGCCATCAGGATGGACAGGGCAATGGCAAAAATCTTGTTTTTCATGGTTCAGAACTCCTTTGTGTTTTGTTTGTTTTATTCATAACTCAAAGCATCCACCGGTTTCAGGCAGGATGCTTTCCAGGCGGGATAAAAGCCGAACGCCGCGCTTGTGAGGATGGCGAACACAAAGGCTACAACCGCGCCCTGCACGGAAGGGGCAAGCGGCATGCCGGTGAAGCGAAGCGCCCAGAGACCTGCGGCGCTGCATACGAGCCCCCAAAGACCGCCTACCAGTCCAATGGATACCGATTCCAGCAGAAATTGCAGAAGAATGGTTTCGGCCCGTGCGCCCAGGGCTTTCAGCACGCCAATTTCCCGGGTGCGATCCTTGATGGTCACGAACAATACGTTCATGATGCCGATGCCGCCCACTGTCAGCACGATCATGGCCACCGAGATCAGCAGCATGCTCATGGTCCGCGCCGATCGGGTTGCCGCTTCAATGCGGCTGCCCGCGTTCTCTACCTCATATTTGTGGGCATCGTTCATGTAATAGTTCATGGTGCTTTGAATCCGCTTCATGGCGCTTTCCACCTGACGGATGCTCACGGCTTTGGCTGTGAGCTGCGGAACCGCGCCTTCACCACTCAGCTTGCAGTCCTCCATGGTATTCCAGGGCAGAGAGATGGCGTTGTCGTTGTCCACCCCCTTCAGCCCGTCGCCGCTCTGTTGCAGAACACCCACCACGGTAAACCAGTTTTCTCCGATGCGCAGTTTACGGCCCACGGCTTCGGCGGCACTGCCGAAATATTTTTCTGCGATCCTGCCGCCGATGATTGCCACCCGGCGGCTGCTGTCGAAATCCTCTTCGGTAAAATCGCCGCCCGCGGCGAATTCCAGCGAGAACACCTGGCTGTATTCCGGGGTTACGCCGGTCACGGTGAGATATTCCTCAGTGCGGCCCAGCTGCACCTTGGCGCTGGTCTCGTTTCGCAGGCAGAGCGAGGAGAGCGCAGGGTTTTCCTCGCGGATGGATTCCATCAGCTGCGGGGTAAGTTTTTCCAGGCGGCTGGTATCGAAGCTGTCCTGCATCTGCTGGTAGTCCAGATTCACAAAGATCGTATCGGCAGACATGCCGGAATACTGGGTTTCCGCCTCATCCTTCGCATCCTGACCGATGGCGGTCACAAGAACGATGGCGGCGGTGCCCACGATAATGCCCAGACTGGTGAGCAGAACGCGGCCTTTGTTTTGCAGGGCGTTCGTCCGCACCAGCCGGAGCAGCTCACTGATCCTCATACACTTCCTCCACCAGAGCTACGTCGCCGGCCTTCAATCCGCTCTGGATTTCGGTAAGGCGGCCGTTGGAAAAGCCGGTGGTCACCGGCTGGCGGCGCAGAGCATTGTTTTCGTCCGCCAGGAACACATAGCTTTCACCCGCATCAAACTGGATGGCTTTGTTGGAAACGGCAAGCACGTCTTTTTTCTCTTTTATGATCAGGGTGGCGTTTGCGCCCATGCCGTCATACAAGGGCTGCTCGCCCGGCTCGAAGGATGCGGACACCTCGAACTTTCCTGCGTCATTCTGAATCTTGGAAACCGACTGAACGGTGCCGGAAAAAGTGGCTTCCGGGTAAGCATCCACATAGAAGGTAAGCGCCTGGCCCGGCTGCACCTGACCCACATCCACCGGATCAATCTGCAGAACAAGGCTGCGCTGTGTCTCGTCACCGATCTTTGCCAAGGGTGTGGCCGGGTCGGCTGCTGTGCCGCCGGTTCCGCCCAATACGGTCACGATTCCCAGCCGATCCGCCCGCAGTGTGGGATCGTTGCACAGCTGCAACAACTCGTCATAGCTTTTCTGTGCCTTGTCCCGTTCCAGCTCGGCGGCTTTGCGCTGGCTTTCCAGAGTGGTCTGATCCGCCGCGGCCTGCTGCCGAAGTGTTTCGATCTGCCGATCCTCCTCCTGCCGCAAGGCCTGCCGGGCTTCGTCGCTTTCCCGCAGCTTTTGTTCCGCCTGATCCAGCTGGCTTTGCACCTGATCACCGGCGCTTTTGGCTTCGTCGGCCTGCCGCTGCTTTTCCGCAGCCTGGCCCTCATAATCGGCGGTGGCCGCTTCATCGCGGGTACGCTGTACGTCAGCGGCGTCCACCTCGTTCTGGGCAAGCTTGCGGCGGGCTTCCTGAAGCTGCTCCTCGGGAGCGCCCTGCGCGATCAGTCCGTCCAGCTCCTGCTGCAGCTGAGTCCGCTGTTCCTCCAGCTGGCTGAGTGGGCTGTCGCAGTCCGCAATCACCTGGGCACGCTGCTGCTGTTTGTTCAGCAGCGCCTCGGCCTCCTGCCGGGCGGTCTGCTCGGTCTGGCGGTGCCCGTTCAGCTGGTTTTTCAGCGTCTGCTTTTCCGTTTCCGGAGCTTCCTGCTCTGCGCTTTTCTGCTCGCTGCCCGAGGCACGCAGCTGGTTGATCTTCTGCTGCAGCTGTGCGTCGGCGTCCGTTTTCTGTTGGGTCAGGCGATCCAGCTCGCTCTGCTTCTGAGCCAGCAGGAGCTTGCTCTCCTGGGCCAGACGCTGCAAATCTTCCAGGTCATACTCCGCCAGAATATCACCTTCTGCGACCTGATCGTCCACGTTTACCTTGTATTCCTTCAGCTTTACCGCCACCGGTGCGAACTGTCCCCATTGCTGGGAGCGGATGGTGCCGCTGGCGTCCACGCCCACGGTGATGGTTTGCCGGCTGACCGGAAATTCCCGCCGCAGAGGCGGTTCTTCCTCCGGCTGCGGGAGTAAGAACCACAGGGAGGCCAGCGCACCGGCAATCAGGATGCATCCGGCTGCGATCAGCTTCCCGCGGGGGAATGATTTCAAATGAGTTGCGGTTTCTTCCACGTTTTCTGCTCCTTTCCGCCGCCCTCTGGGGCAGGCAACGAAAAAGAATATAGCACATCGGATGTTAAATCCGGTTAAACTGCATTTATGCGGATTTAATGCGGGCTGTGGTATAATGAACAGGCAGAAACAAGGAGGGGATGAAGATGCGCATTCTGGTTGCGGAGGACGATCTGGATCTGCGGGAATCGCTGGCGGAAGGGCTGGAGCTGGAAGGCTATGTGGTGGATACCGCGGCCCGGGGCGATGAGGCGGATCTTATGCTGTTCGATGTGGAATACGATCTTGTGGTACTGGATCTGAATCTGCCCGGGATGGACGGCATGGAGGTGCTGCGGCGGCTGCGGAGCTGCAACAAGCAGACCAATGTGCTGATTCTTTCTGCCCGGGGCGAATTGCAGGATAAGGTGGACGGGCTGGATGAGGGCGCAAACGACTATATGACCAAGCCCTTCCATTTTGCGGAGCTGCTGGCCCGTGTGCGCGGGCTGCTGTGCCGCCGCACCGTGCAGGAAAGCCGGGTGCTCCTGTTCGGGGCGCTGAGCATGGATACCACCAGCCGGGAGGTGTTTGTTTCCGGCCGGCCGCTGGCACTTACCGCCAAGGAGACGGCACTGCTGGAATATCTGTTGCTGCACCCCGGTCAGGTGGTGGATCAGGCCCGGCTGATTGAGCATGTGTGGGGCGAGAACACCGACGAATTTTCCAATTCCGTGCGGGTGCATGTTTCCACGCTGCGCCGCAAGCTGCGTGCGGCAATGGGCTATGATCCCATCCATACCCGCATCGGCGCCGGCTATTATCTGGAGGAGAAGAAATGAAACGGTTTCATCTTTCCCTGCGCTTTAAACTGACGGCTATCGTAGCAGGGGTTATGACCATCTGCTGCATGCTGCTTACGGCGGTGTCGATTTCCACTTCGGCGCGCATGGTGGACGCGCTGCCTCTTCAGGAGCCGATTGCCACAGAGGAACTGGCGGAAGAAACCACCGATGCGGTTCACTGCGAACCGGCGCAGCTGGCAACGCAGGCGCAGGAAACCTTTCAAATGCAAAATCTGGCGGCGATGGCACTGGTTATCGTTGCGGGCAGTGCGGCGGCGTATCTTTTGGTGCGCCGTCAGCTCCGGCCGCTGGAACAGCTGGCGGCCCGTGTGAAAACGCTGGACGCGGAACACACGGAGCCGGAAGCGGTGCCCCTGCCCAACACCCGGGACGAAAGCTATCAACTGGCCACGGCTCTTCGGGAGATGACCGGTCGGGTGGGCGGAGCCTACCGGATGCAGAAGGAATTTGCCGCCAGTGCGGCCCACGAGCTGCGCACCCCGCTGGCTGCGATGCAGAGCCGGCTGGAGGTTTTTCGGATGAAGGAGCGCACCCCGGAGGAATACAGGGCGCTGCTGGATCGTTTTGATGGGAATCTGGCGCGGATGAACGCTCTGGTGGAGCAGCTTCTGCAGCTGTGCTCCAACCGGCAGCCGGAGCTTTGCCGAAAGGTGGACCTTCGGCAGCGGGTGGAGCAGGCGGCGCAGGAACTCACCCCGGCCATGGAGCAAAAGAACATTCGTCTGGAAGTAACCGGCAGCACGTACGCCGACGGAAACGACGCATTGTATGGCCAGCTTGTGATGAATCTGCTGCAAAATGCCGTGAAATATGGAGGCAAAACGATTCGGGTCAGCCTGCGGAATGTTGAGCATCAGGCGGAGCTGCGGGTAGAGGACGACGGACCGGGGCTTTTGCCGGAAGAGCGGGAGCGGGTTTTCGAGCCCTTTTACCGCGTGGATCGTTCCCGGAGCAGAGAGATCGGCGGTAACGGGCTGGGTCTTGCCATTGTGCAGCGAATCGCCCGCCAATATGGAGGGAATGTACATGTGGAAACATCCGACTGGGGAGGGGCATGCTTTGTTGTTCGTTTGCCGTTTCAGTTAGTGGAATAACAAAATAAATGGAAAAAAGGAGCTTTTCTGTAGCTCATCAGGTTGACACCGCCCAGGATTACCGCCAGCACAATGGCCAGTGAAACCATGCAGGCGGCAATCAGTTTACGGCGCAGGCGTTTGATCATGACAGTTCCTCCAGTGAATATCCCGCGTTCCGGGTGGCCTTAATTTGAATGTCGGCACGCAGAGCCGTCAGCTTTTTGCGCAGATAGGCAATGTATACCCAAACCACGTTGGGTTCCACCTCGCTGTTATAGCCCCAGATCCGTTCCAGAAACCGCTCGGTGGGCACCAGCTGGCGGGGATTGCGCAGCAGCAGCTCCATCATCTGATATTCCTTGTTGGCCAGCCGGAAGCTGCCGGTGGGAGAGGAGAGTTCAAAGGTGGTCTGATCCAGAGTGACGTTTCCGAACGTCAGTCGGCTGGTTACCTGACCGGATTGGCTGCGGGTCATGGCCCGGATACGCGCCATCAGCTCGGCGGTGGAAAAGGGCTTGGTCAGATAATCGTTGGGCCGCTGTCCAGGCCGGTTACCTTGTCCTCAATTTCGGATTTTGCGGTGAGTAGCAGCACCGGGATGGCGTTGCCTGCAGCCCGCAGCCGGCGCAGCACCTCCAGTCCGTCCATGCGGGGCATCATGATAACGCTCCATACGGCGGAACCGCTGTTCCGGGGTTTCCTGCCGGGGCTTCCTCTGGCTCCTGTGGGGCGGCTCCTTGTCCTCATAGGGGACGGAAAACGCCTGTGCCAGCATGAGGGCGGCTTCCTTTGGGCTGACAGCTTCCAGACGGGAAACAAAGTCGATCACGTCCCCGTCTGCCTGACAGCCGAAACAGTGAAAGCGCCGGTCAACCTTCATGCTTGGGTTTTTGTCGGCATGGAAGGGACAGACGCACATCCCGTTTCGTCCCACCCGGACGCCGTAACGCTCGGCGGCCTGCCGGGTGGTAACAGACTGCTTGACAGCTTCAAATACATTCAACTCAATCCTCCTGAACATAAGAAAAGCGCCTGTCATTCTCGAAAAGAAAATGGCAAGCGCCTGTTAAAGTTCTATATCCTGTTTTTTCTCTGTGCGGGGCTGCTGGCGTTTCTCGGCCTGTTCCTCCCGGATACGCTGCGCCCGACCTTTGACTGCATGCTGGATGGACGGTTTCTTGCCCGGCTCGGCGGTCTGGCGGTACTGCTCGGACGGAAGCACCTGATTGAGCCAGTGGCGCACATCCCGGAGAATCTTCACATCCTCCTGCACCGCTGACAGGCGTTCCCTGTACTCGGCCACCTCTCCGGCAAGCTGCGTCCGTTCCTCGTTCAATTTCTTGGTGCTGTACTTGGTTCCCTCCAAATGCACCTTGAAATAGCGGACAGCGGCATTGTAGGCGTCCAGCTCGTCCCGATGGGCGGCGGCAAACTGTTCCTTTGGCTTCTTAAACCGGATGGCGGCATATTCCGCATGAACCGGCTTGTGGGCTTCAAAGTTGGCGATATGGGAAAGCATGGTGTCGATCTCCTTCATGCGTTTTTCCTTCGGCTTCATCTCTGCCCGGATGGAAACGGCCTGCTCGCTGACGGTATCCAGATAGGCGTCCAAACTCTCCACGGTGGACAGCTCCTTTTCCCGCAGATAGCGGATAGCGTCCATTACTTTGTTGAAGTCATTTACAGTGCCTTTGAGCTGGCCTTTGCTCGTCCAGCCGGTGCGCTCCTCCCGGCGCAAATCCAGATATTTGCCCAGCAGCTCCGGCAGGGTGGGTTCCTTCGCTTCCTGCAAGGCTTCCAGCAGAGCGGCCTTTTTCTCCTTCAGGTCTGCAATCCAGCCTTTCAGGTGGCGCACCATCTGACGGATCGACTGCATAAGCCGGTTGGCGGCGGTAATGTCCCGGTTCAGGTTGCCGATGTTGGTCTGTATCCCTCGTTTCTCCATCTGACTGACCGCTGGCCCCATGTGGACGGTGGGGATTTTATCAAGCCCCTGCCGCTCATAAGAACGAAGGTCAAGGCGTTCCGGGCGGTCATTGGCTTCCAGATAGCGGTTGGCAACAGCCGCCCAGCCCTGCCGCCATATCTCGCCGTACTTCTGGTCGTTCCAGTCCACAGTATCTTCCTTGTGGCTTTTCCAATTCCCGGATGGGAGCCGGATACGCTCGCCGTTCTCATCAAGGTCATAAACCTTCCGGCTTTTGGGAAGCCATTTTCCGGTTTTGTCCATTGCCCGCATGGTCAGCAGGATGTGGGCGTGGGGATTCCCATCCCCCTTATCGTGAATGGCAAAATCGGCAATCATGCCTTTGGAAACAAAAAACTCCCGGCAATAGTCCCGGATCAGGTCGGCGTGCTGCTCAGATGGGATTTCCCTCGGTATGGCAAGTACGATCCTGCGGGCAAGCTGGGAGTTCCATTGTTTTTCTTGTGTCTCGGCAGCGTTCCACAAGGTGTTGCGGTCTGCGTATGACCGCGGGGCGTGGGGCGGCAGCATGATTTCTGTGTGGACGATCCCTCTTTTCTCGGCATAGTATTTCTGCTTCTGGTCGTACTCGGAAAACAGCCGTTCGCCGCTCTGGTAAGCTGCGGCGGCTACGGCTGATTGGCGGTTGCTGCGCTGGACGATTTTTATATCATGGTGGGGACAGGGCATAACGGCTTCCTCCTTCCTGTGGTTAATTGGATGGGGTGGTGGTTTGCCACCTCATTTTGGGCAAAAGAAAAGCAGGAAACCGTTTCTGATTTCCTGCTCGGTGATGCCGCTGGTGGGCGGCTGGTATTCAGTTCTGAAAGTTCGGGTCAGGTTGGCCCGATGATAGAATATTACGATACACTTTTCTTTTTGTGCTTTTTTCCCAACAATAAATTTATGCGAATTAAGTTATATCGTTGTATCATCACGCAATAGAGATTGTGCAATAAAATAAGTAGTGCAATGACCTGTATCCACGGACGACCTACAAGCAATATAGCTGGTAGACAAACTAAAACGCCAACTAAATGAATTTTTGCATTTTTTATTAACTGGCTTTTCAGAAAAACAATCCCTTCTTCCGAATAGTCTTTCAAAAAATAATTATCTGTATCAGGCTTTCCTCGCCATTGGTCATATTTCTTCTTTACCTTGATAACAAACTTACGATACTGGTTTACGCCCAGTAACCGATACAATTTTTGTTCCATTTATCTTTCTCCCATATAAGCCTATTTCTCGCCGGTTCTATTATACTACGACCGGCTGCCTTTGGGAATAGATGAATTGCAAACTTGGTGGACGGGAGCAGCTTGCAACGCAAGGTGTTCCTGGGCGGCAAGTCCACAAAGGGGTAGCTGGCGCAGCCAGCGCAGGGGAAGCGTAGCGTCCCCTGTGATGATTGGAAGCAGCCGCAAGCGTGCTGGCAATCATCCGCTTTCCGCAGGAAGCCCACGGCAGGGCGCAACGCACCGGCTTGACCGGTGTATAGTTGCGCCCTTACTCCGTAAGGGGTTCCCCGGCTACCCGACCTTTCACGCTTTCCGCAACAGCTTCCTTCATACCAGTTTGGGAAAATGCCTGTTTCAGAATGTCCATCACATCATCGTCTGTCAGTACTTCCGGCCTTATCAGGAAACTTTCCAACATAGCCCCTCTGGTGCAGAGCCGGTGCGTCCGTTCCTTCCGGGTAAGCTGCTTCATCTGGTGTTCCAATATCTTTTGTTCGTGCTGCGCCCGCCGCAGTCTGGCTTCGCCTTTGGCAAGCTCCCGGTTGAGCTTTTCCAGCTTTTCATTCATCACGGCAGCCCTCCTTCTTGGGGAGCAGCGTGTAAATACGGTTCGGTTCTCCCACCCCCCGGCGCACCCGCAGGATCAGTCCGGCATCCTCCAATTCTTTCAAGGAACGCTTGACGGTCACGGAACTGCGGGACAAGGCCGCTGCCAGCTTCACAATGGGGAAACGGACAAACAGTATCCCGTTGGTATCCTCCGCACCTCCCGCAAGGGTGGCGTCCAGCAGGCGGGCATACATGACCTTTGCGGTACTGCTGACCGGCAGCCTCAGCATGGCGGTGGGAAGTGGCATACAGGGCGGCAGAACGGTGTCTGCGGTCATAAATTCAAAATCCATTTAGTCGGTTTTCTCCTTTCGCTTGGCTCGTTTGGACAGGTAACGGGGGCAGTCAATCACGACAGCCCGGAAGCTCTGTTTGCACTCATGCTGACACTTCCGGCACAGGTCGTTGTAGGTCACACGCCCCCGGTCATTGAGGAAGAAGGACAGCTCCAACTTCCGTTTCTTGCTCATTCTCGGCATGGTGCCTCATATCATAGAAAATCCGCCCATTTCAGCCGTAACGGTGGAGATGGGCGGATAGCGGTTTTTGGTGTCATGTTTCGGGGCGATTTTCAAGAAAAATACGGCCATAGAGCCGCTTGGAAAAGCCCCATAGTATCACGGACGGGGCAGACTACACCCTGCCGATTTGTCGTGTTTGGGTAGCGTTTTGGTGTCAGTTCTGCCGGGTTTCCCTGATGTCGTTCCTGCCCCTGAATCTCACAGCAGCGTTTCGTTCCCGTTGGTACGCTCGCTGCGGTCAAGGTTCCTCCAACTCCTTGCCGCAGGTCGTTGCGCTACATCGCCGGGGAGCATATCCCATCAGGCCGGTCATTCGATTGGAATAATCCATCGATGAACTGACTTAATCATAGCTCATTTTTGAACCCTTTCCCGTATGTCCAGAAAGTAGGAATACCGCCCCAAAATCGAAAATTTCCACGATTTCGGAACGGTATGGTATAATGGTTATATATGCTCGAAAACCACATGGAAAGGGAGTGACAAACCGATGAAAGACCATGTTTCCTTGCAGGAACGGTTGAAAGATTTACGGGTGGAAAAGGGGCTGAAGCTGGAAGAACTGGCGGAAAAGACCGGCATTTCAAAATCTGCTTTAGCCAGCTATGAAAATGAAGAAAACCGAAATAAGGAAATCAATCACGGCAACCTTATCACACTGGCAGACTTTTATGAGGTGTCCATTGACTATCTGTTCTGCCGGACAGAAAACCGGGAACAGATCAACACCCCGCTGTCTGAACTGCATTTGACCGATGAAGCTGTGGCGCTTCTGAAAAGCGGACGGATCAATACCCGGCTGCTGTGCGAGATGATGTCCCACGAAAAATTTGCGGAGCTGATGGCTGACGCAGAAATCTATGTGGACGGAATGGCCACCATGCGGTTCCATGACCTCAACAGTGCGCTGGCCGCTGTCCGGGTAATGATACTGGAAGAGCATCCCGAAGCCGCCGCAGACCGTTCCCTGAAAATTCTGGAAGCCGGTCAGATAGCGGAAGAAGATTTTTTCTGCCATGTGACACACAAAACATGGGATGCTATTCTTCACGATATACGCAAAGCCCATGAAAACGACATGGAGAGTGCGCCGGATACTACGCCCGCCGATGAACTGATAAAGGAAGTCCGAAAGGCCATGCAATCCCCCGGCGATAGGATACAGGAATTTCTGGAAATCTTCTGCAAGGCATTCCAGCTAAAATACAAGCGGCTCACAGACGAGGAAAGAACAACCCTGAAAAGGCTGTTCAAAAGATCGCCACTGATTAAAAATTCCGGGATCAACTTCCGGCGCAGGCCGTGGAAGTAGGAAACAGCCGTTGCGGGATTGGCTCCTGCAACGGCAGCTTTGAATCATATATGAATTTGGAAATCCCGAAACTCAAACAATCCATTTCCCTGTTTGAGTTTTCCGGCTCTCGATAATTGTGCAAATCCGGCTTCAATGTCAGCTATCAAAGAAACAGGAATATCCAACTGGTGGTGTCCGGGCAGAACTTTTTTTATTTTGTATTTCTGTATCCGCCTTATGGATTGATAGAATAACTGCGGGTCGGTAGTTGGGTAAAATGCGTCAAGGCTTCCTTTGTATATCAAATCCCCGGAATACAAATAGTTTCGTTTTGGTTCGTAAAAACAACAATGTCCCGGAGAATGTCCCGGCGTGTGAATAACCTGAATTTCTCGCTCGCCTAAATTTAAAAAATCGCCATCATGGAAGATTCTTTGTGGCATACCTTGAAAAATCTGATAAGCGTTAATATCAAAATCTTTTGGGAAATCACAAGGAAGCCTTGTCAAATTATTCTTCACAACTTGCAACGGTATCGGGAACCTGACCGATAACCAGTCCTTTTCCGCTTCATGTACGGCGATATTATCAAAATACTTATGCCCGCCGATGTGATCCCAATGAACATGAGTAGTAACTGCCATAACAGGCAGATCTGTTAGACTGTCCACAATTTTTCTGATGTTGGAAACGCCTAAGCCTGTATCAATGAGAATAGCGCATTTTTCTCCACATAATA
>JACXXQ010000104.1_pt1 | contig 60135 bp, 53 predicted proteins | sample 8621361 | NCBI WGS metagenome assembly JACXXQ01 (sample SAMN15503820, study PRJNA645414) | gut metagenome | isolation source: feces | host: Bos taurus | place: USA | collected 2016 | reverse complement strand
GCGGTCGGCGGGGCCATTGTGGCTCTTGACAGCGGATTGGGTCATATGAGCGAAAGCCCGCCAGAGCGAGCAATGTGCCTTGAAACAAGGCGGCATTGACCTTCTGGTCATGCCGCCGAAGTTGAAAGGCAGATTGCCGCTTTGGCGGGTTTACAGCGTCAACTGGTTACGCGGTTCGTAGAACCGCGTAACTCCCTAGTACATCTTTGCGCCGGCGGGGATGGAAGCGTCGAGTTGAATCAGGTTGAGACGCTCCTCGCCCTCCTCCTCGTGAATGGCGCTGATGAGCATGCCGCAGCTGGGGATACCCATCATCTTGCGTGGAGGCAGGTTGGTGATGGCGAGCAGAGTCTTGCCGACCAGGTCCTCGGGCTCGTAGTATTCGTGAATACCGGAGAGGATAGTGCGGTCGGTGCCGGTGCCGTCATTGAGCGTAAAGTTCAGCAGCTTCTTGGACTTCTTGACGGCCTCGCACGCCTTGACCTTCACGGCGCGGAAATCGCTCTTGGAGAAGGTGTCGAAGTCGACGAACTCCTCAAACAGCGGCTCGACGGCAATCTTGGAGTAGTCGAGCGTGGGCTTGAGCGACTTGACGAACGGGCTTGCGACGCTGCCGGCCTCGACAGCCTTGGCGGCAGCGGCACCGGACTGGAAACCCTTCTCGGGCTTCATGTGCGGGAACAGCAGGACGTCGCGGATGGAAGCCTGGTTGGTGAGCAGCATGACCACGCGGTCGATGCCGATACCGATGCCGCCCGCGGGAGGCATACCGTACTCGAGGGCGCGCACGTAGTCCTCGTCGTACTCCATGGCCTCGTCGTCGCCGCCAGCCTTCTCGGCCATCTGGGCGGCAAAGCGCTCGGCCTGGTCGACCGGGTCGTTGAGCTCGGAGAACGCGTTAGCGTACTCGTGGCCGGCAATAACCAGCTCAAAGCGGTGCGTCAGGCGCGGGTCGTCCTCAAAGCGCTTGGCAAGCGGGCTGACCTCGATGGGGTAATCGCACACGAACGTGGGATTGACGATGGTGTCCTCGCCCAGCTCATCGTAGATCTCGGCAATGATCTTGCCGGCGGTCCACTCGGGCTTAATCTCCAGACCCTTCTCGCGCGCAGCAGCGGCGAGCTCCTCAACCGGAGTATCGATGGTGACCGGCTTGCCGAGCACGTCGGAGACGATGTCAGTCATGGGACGGCTGGCCCACTCACCAGAAAGGTCGATAGTCTGGCCCTGGTACTCGATGACCTCGGGGTTGCCGATGGCCTTGTTGGCCGCCTTGATAACGCCCTGGGCGAGCGCCTTCATGCCCTCGAGATCGGAAAAGGCGCGGTAGGCCTCCATCGTGGTGAACTCGGGGTTGTGGGTAAGATCCATGCCCTCGTTACGGAAGATGCGGCCGATCTCAAACACGCGCTCAAAACCGCCGACGATGCAGCGCTTGAGGTGCAGCTCGGTAGCAATGCGCAGGTAGCACTCCTGATCGAGTGCGTTGAAGTGGGTAATGAACGGCTTGGCAGTGGCGCCGCCCTGGATGGTCTGCAGGATGGGGGTCTCGACCTCCATGTAGCCGTCGGACTCCATAAAGCGACGGAAGGTGGAGAGAATCTGCGAACGCTTACGGAAGGTCTCGCGAACGTCGTCGTTGGCGATCAGGTCGACATAGCGCTGGCGATAGCGGGTCTCCTTGTCGGAAAGACCATGGAACTTCTCGGGCAGCGGACGAACGGCCTTGGAAAGCAAGGTCGCGCTCTTAGGGGCAACGGAGAGCTGGCCGCGCTTGGTGCGCACGACCACGCCGGTCACGCCTAGGATGTCACCCAGGTCGAGGGCCTTGAGCGTATTCCAGGCAGCCTCGCCCATGTCGTTGATGCGGCAGAACAGCTGAATCTCGGCAGTCGCATCGCGCACGACGATGAACATGATCTTGCCCTGACCGCGCTTGGCGACCACACGGCCGGCGATCTTCACGACGTCCTCGGTGTCCTCGCCATCGGCAAGCTCGGCGTACTTAGCCTCGATGTCGGCGACGTAGTCCTCGAGCTCAGAGTGCTCGGGATAGGGGTTCTGGCCCGCCTCGAACAGGGCCGCGCGTTTGGCCAGGCGGGTGGCGCGCTCGTCGTTGAGCGTCGATGCCTGATCGGCGACGTTCTGGTTCTCTGCCATAAATTAGCTCCTCAAACTAAAACGCTCCCCAGGATTCGGTCCCAGGGAGCGAAAACATACCTTTACGCGGGACCGTGGTCTAGCGTGCGATCTTGGCGATGGTGTAGATACGGGTCTTGCCGGAAGGCGTAACGACCTCGACGGAGTCGCCCTCGCCGTGACCGATGATGGCGTGACCGACCGGAGACTCGTTGGAGATCTTGTGCTCGAGCGAGTTGGTCTCGGTGGTACCGACGAGCGTGACGTCCATGAGCTCACCGTTGGGATCGACCAGGGTGACGGTCGAGCCAATGGAGACGGTCAGGCCGCCCGTGCTGGCAGCGATCTGAGCGTTGGCGAGGATGGCCTGGATCTCGGCGATACGAGCGGCGTTCTGGGCCTGCTTGTCCTTAGCGGCGTCGTACTCGGAGTTCTCCGAAAGGTCGCCGAACGCGCGGGCTTCCTTGATGTCCTCGACGATCTCCTTGGCGTAATCGCCCTCACGCCAAGCGAGCTCCTCGACGAGCTTCTGGCGGCCCTCAGCGGTCAGTACGATCTGGCTTGCGTCCATACGGATATCTCCCCAACTCTGATCAAACAATCAACTGTCAACAAAACGAAAAAGACCGGCTAGCCTGCGGGCAAGCCGGTCAGGTGCTCACCCCAAAGGGATGGGACTACTCTGCGTCCGCGTCGCTGTCCTCTGCCTGCTTCTTCTTGGCAGCAGCGAGCTTGGCCTCGAGCTCAGCGATCTCCTTGTCCTCCTCGGACTGCTCGACCACGACCTCCTCGGCCTGCTTGGTCTCGGCCTTATCGTCGCCCTCCATGCCCTCACGGATATTCTTGACGGTGGAGCCGAGGGACTTGCCGAGCTTCGGCAGGTTCTTGGGCCCGAAGATAATCAGGACAACGACGAGAATAATGATGAGCTCAGGAGCCCTCAGTCCAAACATGTAGACCTCCACAATACAGCGAGACAAGCTCGAATGAGTATACCGCGGGTATCGCGGTATCACAACAATAGCTAAAAAAAGGGACCGCAAGAAGCGGTCCCTCCTCATGCTCTGGTCGGGTTGACTGGATTTGAACCAGCGACCCCTGCGTCCCGAACGCAGTGCTCTACCAAACTGAGCCACAACCCGTTAGCTCGACTATAGTAACAAAGATTTCCGTCGTGTGCTAGAGATATTTTTACTTCTTTGGCACTTCGACGCGAACCGTATTGGGAATGAGCTCCGTCACGCAGGACCACCAGCCGTTTTGCAGGGCAGCGTCGGCAAGCCTTTCGGCCGTGCCCGCGGTGTCGCAAATGGCAAACGAGCAGGCACCCGATCCGCACACATCTATAGCAACTGCGCCGTCCTGCTTACGTAGCCAATCGAGAACCGTTTGAATCTGCGGCTCCATCTGTGCGGAAATGACACCCAGGTTGTTATGGATGAGCGCATATGCCGTCTCGGCATCACCAGCACGCAAGGCAGATGCAATTGCGCCGGGCTTGTCCGCAGGCACCGGGGCCTCGTCAAAACGTCGATAGGCTTCGATTGTCGAAACGCTCGCGTCGCGCGGCTTGACCAGCACGACGGGTGTTGCGGGCAGCGCGGGGTACTCAGTTGCCAGTACGTCTCCCCCACCTACGTAGAACGCAGGGCTCGCGTGCAAAAAGAACGGGACGTCAGCTCCAATGCCCCGCGCAATGTCATCGAGCGCGGGATCGGTGCGATCAATGCCCCAGAGCTCCGCCAAGGCGACAATGACCGCGGCCGCATCCGTCGAGGGGCCGCCCAAGCCGGCGCACAATGGAATGCACTTCTCAATCGTCACGCAGATGTTTGCCTCGCGACCATAATGCTCGGCCATGGCAACCGCAGCCCGATACGCCGTATTCTTTTGCATGGGAAATTCTGATGCCGGAACCGTCTGGACGGTCAGCGCCTGCGCCGGCGTGACCGTCACGGTATCGGAAAGACCGACGGCCGCCATCAGGGAATCGACCCTGTGGTAGCCGCGGGCGTCGCGCTCGGTATGAACCCCCAGGTAGAGGTTAATCTTTGCCGGCGCGGCAAGGATGAGGGACCAATCGGTCACCGTTAGTGCTCCTCGAGCTGATTGCCGAGCGGGGTAAAGATATGTTCGCCGCTCTCGGGGTCGAACAGCTCGACCTGGCCGGTGAGAACATCGATATACTGGTAGGACTGACGCGACTTACGGCCGCGACGCTCCTCAACCTCGACGATAAAGACGGCGGGGTGGACGCTCTTGATGGTGCCCATGCGCTCGACGACGCGGGTGCGGCCCATGTTGGCCTTCACCTTGACGCGATCGCCCACCATATCGGTCAGCTTCTCGTGGATGTCGTCGACGTGATTGACTTCCATCTCTTCCATGAACAGGGCCTCCAGAAGGTGCAATTCAAAAAGGGGATAATACCCCTAAGATAGACAAAACTCTAATACTATAGCACTCTGCTGCAATCCTGCGCAAGTAGCTAATTTGGAACGGGGCTTTATTAGCTACTTCTGCGTCGGACAGCTATCCCCGTTTCAGAAAACCAAACGTAAGTCGCTAACAATAGCCCCATCCCAAATTAGCTACTTACAGGTTGTCGGTATCGAGGACGATGGTGAAGGGACCGTCGTTGACGAGGTCGACTTTCATGTCGGCGCCAAAGATGCCGTGCGCTACGTGTTCAACATCTTGGCGAACGAGCGTCAGGAAGTATTCGTAGAGCTCGTTGGCCACATCGGGGGCGCCGGCATCCGTAAACGACGGACGGCGGCCGTGGCGACAGTCGGCAAACAGCGTGAACTGCGACACCACGAGCACCTCGCCGTCGACATCGGCAAGCGCTAGGTTGGTCTTGCCGTTCTCGTCCTCGTTAATGCGCAGGCCTCGGAGCTTACCCCACAGCTTGTCGGCCTCGGCACGCGTGTCGTCGTGGCCCACGCCCAGCAGCACCAGGTAGCCACGCCCAATGCGACCCACGCACTCGCCGTCGACCGTCACGCCGGCGTTGAGCACGCGCTGCACCACTGCACGCATGGCCTACTCCTCCCCCGTCAGTTTGGCGGACAAATGCTCGAGCGCGTGGAAGCGATGGCTGATAGCGTTCTTCTCGTCAGCCGTCAGCTCGGCCATGGTCTTGCCCGGCGTGTCGACCGGCAGGAACAGCGGGTCGTAGCCAAAACCATGGTCGCCGCGTCCCTCGTGTGCGATGACGCCCTCGCAAGCACCCTCGCCGTAGGTGACCAGGCCTTCTTGGTCGATGAGCGCAACGACGCTCATAAAGCGCGCGGTGCGGTCCTCGTCGGCAACGCCTTCCAAGTTCACGAGCAGCTTGGCATTGTTGGCGGCATCGTCGCCGTGCACGCCCGCATAGCGCGCGCTATACACGCCGGGCTCGCCGTCCAGCGCGTCGACGACCAGGCCGGAATCGTCGGCGATGGCCATAAGACCCGTCTCTTCGACCGCGGCCTGGGCCTTGATGATGGCGTTCTCCAAAAACGTCGTGCCGTTTTCCTCGGGATCCTCAAAATCGCCCAGCTGGCCGAGCGCCACAAAGCGCACCTCGGGCATGACCTTGCCCAAAATGGCCTCGATCTCGGTGAGCTTATGAGCATTGCCGGTTGCCACGACGATGGTCGCCACCGGGTCGAGGGTGTCGATGTCGATCTTCTCAAGTGCCATGACTGGCCTCCTTGTCCTTATAGCAAAGCCGCCCAAGGGAAATTGGCCTCGAACCCTCACCCTCATTGGCGGCAGAAACCTTACAGCTCAACTTTTCCGCAGATAAAACCTACCAAAATAAACCTGTCCCTTTTTGGCAGGCTAGGCGAGGGCTTGGCGCTGGAGCTCGATGAGCTCGGCGATGCCCTTGTCGCCCAGGTCGAGCAGGGCGTTGAGGCGTTTGCGGTCGAAGGGCGCCTGCTCGCCGGTGCCCTGGAGCTCGATCATCTCGCCGGTGTCGCTAGCGACGAGGTTCATGTCGACCTCGGCATGGCTGTCCTCGGAATAATCGAGGTCGAGCAGGGTGTTGCCGTCGACAACGCCCATGGAGATCGCAGCAACTTGACCGGCGAGCGGGATGCGCTCGATCTTGCCGGCCTCGACCCACATGGCGAGGGCATCATGCAGCGCCACCCAGGCGCCGGTAATGCTCGCCGTACGCGTACCGCCATCGGCCTGGATCACGTCGCAGTCGACGGTGACGGTGTACTCGCCGAGCGCCTTCATGTTGACGACGGTACGCAGGCTACGGCCAATGAGGCGCTCAATCTCCATGGAGCGGCCCTTGCGGTTAGCGTGCTCGCGCTTACAGCGCTTGCCGGTCGACGCCGGCAGCATGGCATACTCCGCGGTCACCCAACCTGCCTTGGCGCCCTTGCGCCAGCCCGGCACGCCCTCCTCGATGGTGGCGGCGCACAGCACGCGCGTGTCACCGAACTCGGCCAGGCACGAGCCGTGGGCATGCTTCATGACACCACGGGTGAGCTTGACCGGGCGCAGCTCGTCGGCAGCGCGACCGTTGGCGCGGTTGACCTGCATATACTCCATAAAAATATCCTTTCGGCAAAAGATGTGGCGAAGGCTTTGGTGGCTGCCTTACATCTATTTGAGCTCGTCGATATCAATGTGTTCGATGCTCTTGAGCGGCTGACCAAAGATAAAGCTGCCCGCCACCGCAAACTCGGCAATGTTATCAGCCGTCGTGGCAAAACGATGCTGCGGCTCGGCGGAGTCGCCCGCCAGCTGCTCGCGGCGCGTGAGGATATCGGTCAGCTCGCGCGTGGTCTCCTCGGCGGAACTCACCACGCGCACGCCGGGTCCCAGTGCATGGCGGATAGGCCCCACGAGCAGCGGGAAGTGCGTGCAGCCGAGCACCACGGTATCGATACCGTGATCGCGCAGCGGCTCAACCGTGGCTCCGACCAGTGCGCGAACGGCCGGCGTATCGAAGATGTCCTCGTTCTCAAGCCACTGTTCCTGCAGATGTGCACCCGAGGCGAGCTCGTGCTCGACCACCTCGACAAAGCTCGAGGCAGGACAGCCATATACATCGACGCCGGCATCCAGGTCTTGGATGGCGCGCGTGTAGGCGCCCGAGCGAATGGTGAGGTTGGTGGCGAGCACGCCCACACGACGCGAGCGGGTGCTGTTGATTGCCGCACGGGCACCCGGCGCGATCACACCGATCACGGGAACGTCGAGCACCTGCTGGGCCAGACGCAAGGCTGCGGCGGTCGCCGTGTTGCAGGCGATGACCATAATCTTGACGTCGTGCTTCGAGAGCCAACGACCCGCCTGCAACGCAAACGAGCGCACTTCGTCCTCGGTACGCGTACCGTAGGGACAACGCTTGGTGTCGCCAAAGTAGTAGACGGACTCATGCGGAAGCGCCGTGGCGATGGCGCGCGCAACCGTCAGACCGCCCAGACCCGAGTCGAACACGCCAATCGGACGCGTGTCGCCAGCCAGATTCTCGATATCGGACATTGCCTCACCAGATTCTCTCGAACAGACAGGTTACGCGTAATGGCGCCGCTACGAACGGGCTGCGACGAGCAGCTCCGCCGTTGCGACCCAGCCGTCGACAATCTTGCCGCGCGTGACGAAGGCATTGTCGCAAGCCTCCAGGAACTCGGGTGCGCCGGCGCTGGTCAGGCCATTCTCGACCAGGCAGAACGTACTCACGTGGTCGGCCATGAAGAAGTCGGACTCAGAATCGCCGAGCGCCAGCGTCTCCTCGCGCTCGATACCCAGGTGCTCGCAGAAACGTGCAATGGCAACGCCCTTGTTGAGGCCCGCGGGATTGATGTTAAAAGCGCGACCGTCCTCGACGCGATCGAGCTCGAGCGTCGTCGGTTTGGACAGGTGCGTCAGATGGCCGTTGCAGGCCCAGATGAGGCCGCAGCCAGCCTCGTCCAGGATGGCCTGGACCTCATCATCGGGCACATCGCCGCGCATGCCGACAGTCACCTCGCGGTACTTATAGCCGGTCGACATGTCGTTGTGGTACTCGATCTTGTGCGGCCAGCGGGCGAGGATCTTCTCGCACACGCCGGTCTGCTCAATCACCTGATGCGGTGTGAGACCGCAGGCAGGATCGTAGGGCATGTCGCCGGTCAGATATTCCCAATCGTTGGCTTTGAGGTCGTACATGACCAGGCCGCCCATTTCGCCTATATAGGAGTTGAGGCCGAGCACGCGGGCGTCCTCGTGGATCATAGTGCGGTTGCGGCCCGAGGTGGGAACCACCTGAATACCGGCACGGGCGAGCGCCACGACAGCCTCGACGAGCTTGGTCGAGGGGTTGCCGTCGTTGTCGCGCAACACACACGAGCCGGGTGCGAGCATCGTGGCATCCAGATCGGTAAAGACATACTTGACCTTGGCGAGGCGCGCGCGCATCTCGCCCGAAAGGTCAGCGACGGTCGGCAGGGTGTTGTGGGACATGATCACTCCGTTTACGTAGAAGGGGCTTCTGGTCTTAGGCGACGCGCCTCGCTTGAGGGGAAACGCGCTTGCAACGGCAGCGCGCTCAGGACGCCGTCTTCATCGCAGTTCATTAGTCAAACTTGGTAACATCGATCAAACGATTGGCCAGCGAAAGGTCGCTCTCGATGGGCACGAACTCGTCGCCCACGTGCATGAGCTCCTCGTCACCCTTTGCCAGCAGCAAGACGATGGTGGGGGCATCGGGGTTGACGTACTCCTCGCGCGCTGCCTTGAACGCCGCGTGCACAGCGGCCTCGCGATCGAGGATGATTCTGTTCGGCGTATCGTCGGGAACATGCTCGGCAAGCTCACGGCAGACCTTCATCGGGTCCTCGTGAGCCGGGTCCTCGTTGGCAAAAATCATCAGGTCGGAATACGGTGCGGCCTCGCGCGGAAGCTGTTCGCGGCGCTCCTGCGCCTTTCCGCCGGCAGCGCCAAACAGCGCAATGACCGGGCTGGCGGGAAACGCGCGCTTGACCGACGAGAAAAGCGAGCGGAACGAGAGCTGGTTGTGCGCGTAGTCAACGACACAGATCACGCGGCCGTCCTTCGACTCCACGACCTCCATGCGGCCCGGCACACGCAGTCTGGAGAGGCCCTTCTTGATAGCCTCGATGCCGATGCCGATCTCACGCGCAGCGGCGATAGCGACCAGCGCGTTTTCCACGTTAAAGTCACCCGCGATGCCCAACAGGACCTTATCCCCCGCCTCGGGCTCGTCGGCACTCAGACCATGCAAGTTGAACTCGATGTTAAAGCCGACCATGCGCACGTCGCTCGCCCACAGGCTTGCCTCGGGATGCCCGACGCCAACGGTCACCAAGCGCTCGGCCGTCGACGCAGCTTCCAGCACGCGGTCAACCTCTTCGGTGCCCAGGTTCACCACGGCAGTCTTTGCCTGGTCAAAGATCCTGAGCTTGCTCTCAAAATAATCCTCGAAGGTCGGGTGCTCGATCGGTGAGATGTGGTCGCGACCGATATTGAGGAAGCACGCCACGTCAAACGGCAAGTTCTCGACGCGCTGGTACTTGAGCGCCTGGCTCGAGACCTCCATGACCATGGACTGGCGACCGGACGTGCGGCAGTTGGCGATATGGCGCCAGACCTCGGGGGCCTCGGGCGTGGTGTTGGTGCTCTCGTAGCACTCGATGCCATCGTCGGTACTCACCGAGCCGATCATGCCGCAGGACTCGCCCGCCGCTTTGATGATCGACTGGAGCATAAAAGCGGCCGTGGTCTTTCCCTTGGTGCCAGTAATGCCCACGATCTTGACGTCATGGTCGGGACGGTCGTAGACCTCCGGCGGCAACAGGGCCATGGCCGTGCGAACGCTGTCCACAACCAGCATCGCGGCACCGCTCTCCTTCGCCAGCGGCTCCAGAGACCCGACCAGCGACTCCTCGCACGCAAACGCGACGGCGCCCGCATCGAGCGCCATGCTCAAAAACGTGGGCTTAAAGGCAGCGCCCTTGCAAAAGAATACGTCACCTGCCGAGACCGCGCGCGAATCAAACGAGCAGCCGGTCACGGCACGCTCGTCAACCTGCTCCGAAGCGCGCAGCTCGCCGCACACATCGAGAAGCTTGGCTAGCGTATCGACCGTGGTCACAGTCGCGGAATCCGAATGGTGCATCTTCCACCTTTCTCAGCCATTTGGCAGGGACGGTTTTTATAGTAACTGAAACGCACCCACGCAAAAACGGCTCCCGGAGGAGCCGTTACGCGCAGGCGTTCGTAAGCCGAGGCTAGGCAGCCTGAACAGCGGGCTGGCCCTCGTCGATAAAGAAGCGCTTATACCACACCAGGAACACGAGCGGCGTATAGATCTTACGCTGGAAATCGCCCTTGCCCGCAAAGTGCAGGTCGAGCAGGTGCATGAGTTCGTCGGTGTCGAAGAACTCACTTGCCCACGGCGCGGTGAAGTACTCCTTGACGTAGTCGTACCACTTTTGCTCGCGCAGCCAGTAGACGATCGGCACCGGGAAGCCCACCTTGGGACGGGTGGCCCACTCGTCGGGCAGCGACTTGTTGGCGGCATGGCGGAGCACCTGTTTGTTGCCGTTCTCGTTGATGCGGTAGCGATCGGGAATGTGCTCGGCGAACTCCATGACCTTGCGGTCCAGGAAGGGCACGCGCAGCTCCAGCGAGTGCGCCATGCACATCTTGTCGGCCTTGAGCAGAATGTCGCCCGGGAGCCACATGTTCATGTCCAGGTACTGCTTCTTGACCAGCTCGGGCTGGCCCTTCACGCGTTCGTAGATGGGGGCGGCAAGCTCGAAGGCACCGTTGCCGGTGTTGTACTCGGGCTTGAGCACGCCGTCGACCTCGCGCTCCGGCCATACCAGAGCCTGTCCCAGGAACGACTTCTCGGGGATCTCGGCACCCTTGACCAGGAAGTTGTGGCCCTTGAAGTACGGCATGTGCAGCGCCAGGTTACCGAGCGCGCGACGGATAGACAGCGGTACCATCTTTTTGTACTTGCGTACCGGCACCGTATCCTCGTAGTAGGCGTAGCCGCCAAAGAGTTCGTCGGCGCCTTCGCCCGAAAGCACAACGGTGACGTCCTTGCGGGCCATCTCGGCCAAGAACCACAGCGGCACGGAAGACAGGTTGGACTGCGGCTCATCCATGTGATACTGGATGTCATCGAGCGCACCGAAGAACTCGTCGGCGGTAATCATCTTGCGAACGTTCTCGACGCCGAGCTTATCGGAAAGCTCCTTGGCGTAGTTGGTCTCGTTGAAGTTCTTGTAGTCGAAGCCCACCGAGAAGGTCTTGTCGGGCATGAGGCAAGCGGCGATGTAGCTGGAGTCGACGCCACCGGAGAGGAACGACGCGACCTTGACGTCGGCGATGCGATGGGCCTCGACGCTCTCGTGCACGACCTCGTCCAGCTCATCGACATACTCTTCGAACGGCTTCTCGACGGCTGAGTAATCGCAATCCCAGTAGCGCTCGATCTTCATCTTGCCGGTCGGGATATCGACGGTAAAGTAGTGCGCCGGCGGCAGCTTATAGACGCCCTCGAAGAAGGTCTCCTCAGTCGCCGAATACTGCAGCGTCATGTACGGACGCAGGGCCTTTTTGTTGACTGCCTTGTGAAAGTGCGGGTAATCCAGGAAGCTCTTGATCTCGGAACCAAAGAGCACGCCCGGAGCGCCGTCGCCTGCATCGGCCATGGGATAGTAGTAGAGCGGCTTGATGCCAAAGATGTCGCGGGCGCCAAAAAGCTTATTCTTCTTTTTGTCCCAGATGACGAAGGCGTACATACCGCGCAGGCGATCGAGGACGGCCTCGCCCCACTCCTCGTAGCCGTGCAGGAGGCTCTCGGTGTCGGCGCCGCAGTGGAACTTGTAGCCTTTGGCCTCGAGCTCGGAACGGAGTTCCTGGAAGTTGTAGATCTCGCCGTTAAAGACGATGACGACGCTGCCGTCCTCGTTGGCCATGGGTTGGGCGCCGGCCTCGGTCAGGTCGAGGATCGACAGGCGGCGGAAGCCGAGGGCAACGCGGCCGTCGATAAACTGACCGCCCATGTCGGGGCCGCGATGGACGATGCGGTCCATCATCTTGGTGAGCACCTCGGATTGGTTATCCGTCCCACCGACAAAACCGACAAAACCGCACATATACTATCCCCTCTGCTGTTGCTGGGCATCAAATCGAATCAGTAGCTTTTGAGTATACCCGAGGGCGTAAAGAGGGGCGGAATGTTCAGGCAATCTCAACTGAATCAGCTCCGCTGTGACACGCGCCGGTTACCTTTAATGGATATGAGATGAATGAGGCAATTGTTTTGCTATACTCTCTCCGCACGGGCGATTGGCGCAACGGTTAGCGCAGGTGCTTTACACGCACAAGGCTGGGGGTTCGAATCCCTCATCGCCCACCATTGATTTGGAGACGGTCCTCGCAAGGGGACCGTCTTTGTTTGGGCCCATTTCATGGGATTCGAACCCGACAGGGTGCGGAGCTGAGGAAACGCGAAGCGTTTTCCAGCGCAGCACGCGAGGAGCGGAGCGACGAAGCGGGGCGCGGGCGGCGCCAGCCGCACGCGGACATCCCTCATCGCCCACCATTGATTTGGAGACGGTCCTCGCAAGGGGACCGTCTTTGTTTGGGCCCATTTCATGGGATTCGAACCCGACAGGGTGCGGAGCTGAGGAAACGCGAAGCGTTTTCCAGCGCAGCACGCGAGGGCCGTAGGCCCGAAGCGGAAGCGGGCGGCAAATTACTCTTAGGTCGAACCGTACTGGCCAAAAAATGGCAAAAATGAGTACTGTCACCTTATTGGCAGCATATAATCTTTGGCATTTTATACTTAGTTACGCATCATATGTCCATTAACATGAGCGCCAACTTGCTGAAAACTGAACATCGACTACGATTTCATCGTGTTTTTAGCGTAATAGCTCAAAAATCGCTGCCACTAAATAGGTAGCAGTACTCATATTTGGCATTTTTTGACCAGTGGCATCCTGGCCCTTGCGGATCTATAGCAAAAAAAGGGTTCCAGACCGTCCAATCGTGCATCAAATGACGCGCCGACGATCTGAAACCCGTTCAACTGGCTATATCTTGCTCGCGCTAAGCCAAAACGTCCGACAAAATCTCGATCAAACTGTCCACGTCAGTTTCCTCGCAGACGAGCGGCGGCAGGAAACGCAGCGTATGGGCGCCCGTAGCGTTAATCACGGCACCCGCGGCCAGCGCGCGGGCAACAATATCATGTGCGTCACCCGCAGCATCATCCAAATCACAGCCGAGCATCAAGCCGCGGCCACGTACCTCGGTCACGTGCGGCAGCTTGGCGAGCTTTGCCTCCATATAGGCGCCCACCTTGGCGGCATGGTCGGCATAATCGCCGTGCACGAGCGCGGAGAGCGTCGCGGCGCACGCCGCGACGGCCAAGCAGCTACCGCCAAAGGTCGAGCCATGATCGCCCGGCTTAAACACGTCGGCGATCTCTTTCTTTGCCACGACGGCACCCATAGGCACTCCGTCGGCGATGCCCTTGGCAAGACTCATGATGTCGGGCTCCACGCCATAGGTCTGGAACGCAAACGGCTTGCCGGAACGGAAGATACCGCACTGGACCTCGTCGGCGATAAGCACGGCGCCAACCTCATGCGCCAGGTCGCGCGCTGCCGCCATAAACTCCTCGGTCATGGGGTGAACGCCACTCTCGCCCTGAATCGGCTCGAGCATCACGGCACAGATCTCGCTCCCCAGCTGCTTAAAGATCGCACGCAGCTCGTCGACATCATTGGGCGTGCAGGCCACAAAGCCGCCCGGCAGCGGACGGAAACTGTCCTGCAGCCAATCCTGCATGGTGGCGGCAATGGTCTCGAGCGTACGGCCGTGGAAACCGCCGCGCATACACACGATGGCGTTACCGCCGTTACCGGCACGCTTGGCGTACAGGCGCGCGAGCTTCATCGAGCCCTCGTTGGCCTCGGCGCCGGAGTTGGCAAAGAAGGTCTCCCAGACCTGCTCATCCGCAGCCGGGGCACCAAGAGCAGCTGCCGTGGTCTCATCGCCGGCGGCAATGGCATCGGCAAGCACGAGCGCGCCATCAACGTCGTCGTTCGCGAGCTTTGACAGCAGCGCCGCGACCTGACCGCGCTGCTCGATGTAGAAGTAGTTAGACACATGCAGAAGCTTTTTGGTCTGAGCCTCGAGCGCCGAGAGCACATCCGAGTTGCCGTGACCCAGGCTGCACACGCCGATGCCGGCAAGAAAGTCGAGGTACTCACGGCCATCGTCGCCGGTGAGCTTCATGCCGTGACCCTCGACAAACTCGACCGGAGAGCGGCCAAAGGTATGCATGACGTAATGGGATTCAAGTGATTGTTGAGCTGCAAGTGACATGGGATGCCTTTCGTTGGGCGCCGTGCGGCGCGGGGCTATGGGTGCAGGAACGCGACAACCGCGGGTCAGCTAGACCGTCTGAAGCTTCTCGACCTCGTCGAGGTTCTCGGTCAGGCGCGCCGCAAAAGTCGAAAGCGGATGCGGGTGCGTATCGAACTCGTAAGCCGTCTCGGTGGAGTGGATCACGGTACCGACGCCGGCATCGGTCAACAGCTCCAGCAGCAGCGAATGCGGCGTGGTGCCGTTGATGATGTGGGCTCGGAACACGCCAGCGGTAAGCGCATCGACGGCGGCGCGCAGCTTGGGAATCATGCCCTTGTCGACCTCACCACCGTAGAGCATCTCGTTTACCTCGTCGAGCGTCAGGTTGGAGATAAGCGAATCCTTGTCGCTAAAGTCCTTGTACAGGCCGTCGACGTCGGTCAAGAAGATGGCCTTGTGCGCATGGAGCGCCGCCGCAACGGCACCGGCGGCGGTATCGGCATTGATGTTGAAGAAGCCGCCGTCCTCCCCTGCCGCGACCGTCGCGATAACGGGGATGTACTCGCTATCGAGCAGGCGCTCGATATAGTCGGTGTTGACGTGCGTGACTTTACCTACGCGGCCGAGCTCGGGATCGAGCGGCTCGGCGATAAGGGTGCCGGCGTCGCTGCCGGACACGCCCACGGCCAAGTTGCCATGGTGGTTGATCGCAGCCACCAGCTCCTGGTTGACCTTGCCGCCCAGTACCTCGCGCACGATATCCATGGTCGCCGGCGTGGTCACGCGCTGGCCGTTCTTAAACTCGACGGGAATATCGTAGTGGCTGAGCGCCTCGTTGATGGCCTTGCCGCCGCCGTGCACAATGACGGGGCGCATGCCGATAATCTTGAGCAGGACGATGTCGCTCATCACGTCACGACGCAGCTGCTCATCGACCATGGCGGCGCCGCCATACTTGATGACGACCGTCTTGCCGGTCAGGTTTTTAATCCACGGCAGCGCCTCAAACAGCAGCTGCGCGGTTACTTCGTTGGATTCACTCGAGCGACAATCGCGTGCGAATTTCATAGTCTGCCTCGTCTTTCGTATAGCTATCACGCCGCGCCTCCCTGCCCGCAATTGCAGCGGGACGCGCGGCACATCATGAGTCTAGGAACGGTAGTCACCGTTGATGGAGATGTACTCGTGCGTGAGGTCGCAGGTCCACACGGTGGTGGCAGCGTCGCCCGCGCCCAGGTCTGCCGAGATCACGATCTCGGGCGCCTCAAAGCGTCGCAATGCCTCGTCCTCGTCAAAGGGAACGGTCAGGCCGTCGCGGCAGACGGGCATACCCATCATGTCGATGGAAACGTCCTCCTGATTAAACTTCACGCCGCACTTGCCGATCGCCATGGCGACGCGGCCCCAGTTGCAGTCGTGGCCGGCGATGCAGGTCTTAACGAGCGGCGAGTTAGCGACGGCACGGGCGGCGATATCGGCCTCCTCGTCGTTCACGGCGCCGGTAACGTTAACCGTCACGAGCTTGGATGCGCCCTCGCCGTCGGCCGCGATGTTGCGCGCCAGGCTCTCGCACACCTCGTGCACGGCAAAAGCCAGCTCCTCAAAGGCATCAGTGCCCTCGACGATAGGCTCGGCGTCAGCAGCCGCTGCGCCGGAGGCAAGCATGATGCAAGTATCGTTGGTCGAGGTGTCGGAATCGACCGTCACCTTATTGAAGGTCTGTTTGACGGTCGAAAGCAGCAGGGCGTGGAGCGCCGCAGGCTCGACGGGGGCATCGGTGGTGATGACTGCGATCATGGTGGCCATGTTGGGCATGATCATGCCCGAGCCCTTGCACATTCCGCCTACCGTATAGACATTGCCCGCATGGCCCGCAGCCTCACTGACGTAGGACACGGCGTACTCTTTGGAGTGCGTGTCGGTCGTCATGATAGCGCGGGCGGCATCGGCGCCACCATGAGCGGAAAGTGCCTCGTAAGCAGCAGGAATGGCGGTCTCGAACGTGTCGATCGGCAGGATCTGACCGATCACGCCCGTGGAAGCAACCAGAATCTGCTGAGGCTCGCAGCCGATGACCTGCGAAGCGATGTTGCACGTCTCGCGCGCGCAGGCAAGGCCGGTCTCACCCGTGGCGGCGTTGGCGTTACCGGAGTTGACCGAAACGCCGGCGATGATGCCATAGCCCTTATCGGCACCGCCCAGGTTGGCACGGCTCACCTGCACGGGCGCCGCGCAAAAGCGATTGGTGGTAAACGCGCCGGCACCGGGACAGGGCTTGTCTGGTACGACGAGCGCGTAATCCAGACGCTCGGGGTTCTTGCGGAACCCAGCGTGGATACCCGCGGCCTTAAAGCCGGCAGCGGCCGTAACGCCACCCTCGACGGCGCGAATCTTGATATCGAGCTGCTCTGTATTCATCGTCTTTATGACTCCTTATGTCAAACAAAAAAACGGACATCGGTTGGTGCGCCATGCCAGTCGTGATCATGAGACCAGCTTAAAAGTGGCGCCCCACTCGATGCCCGACTACCAAATCGTTAACAATCGAATGTGCTACACCGGGCACGCCACCGTGGGCAAGCCTCGTCGCTCATCAAAGCCTAAGACGATATTGGCGCACTGGACCGCTTGGCCCGCAGCACCCTTGCACAGATTGTCGATGGCGCCCGTCGCCACCAGCACGCCCGCGCGCTTGTTGAGCGCGAGGCCGATCTGGGCGGCGTTGGTGCCGACAACCGAAGCCGTCTTGGGCTGCTGGCCGGCGTCGAGCACACGCACAAAGGTGCGCCCAGCGTAGAACTGCTTGTAATAGTCGACAACATCCTCAAGAGCCAGGGAGTCGATGGCCTGCGGCGCGAGTGGCATCGTCACCGTGGAGAGCAGACCACGCTTGAGCGGTGCCAGGTGCGGGGTAAAGACGATGCGATCGGTTAAGCCAAGGATTTGCTCAATCTCAGGCGTGTGGCGATGTTTACCCACGCCATAGGCTTCCAGGTTCTCGTCCGCGCTGCAAAAATGGGTGCGGGCGTTGCAGGACTTACCGGCGCCCGTCACGCCGCTAATGGCATCGACAATCACGGGACCGTTCTCGGCCACCCAGCCCGCACGCACGGTAGGAGCGGCAGCAAGGCTCGTTGCGGTGGGATAGCAGCCGGCGCAGGCGACCAACACGGGCCTGCCAGCGGCATGGTTGGAAGCAGCGGTCTCTAAGTCCTGGCAGAACAGCTCGGGCAGACCAAAGGCACGGGTCTTGAGCAACTCGGGGCTCGTGTGCTCGGCGGCATACCAGGCCTCAAAGGTGGCCGGATCGCTCAGGCGATAGTCGGCCGAGAGGTCAATGCAGGAGACTCCCGCGGCAAGCAGGGCGGGCACCTGAGCCATGGCAGCCGTGTGCGGCACGGCCAAAAATACCGCGTCGCAGTTCTTGAGCTCGGGGGCATCATGCGTCGTGAAGACAAGATCGCTTACGCCGGTGAAGCTCGGGTACACCGCAGACAGCGGCTGGCCGGCATCGGCGTTGGACGTAATGGCAATAAGTTCAAACTCGGGATGACCGAGGACGAGGCGAATGAGCTCGGCGCCGGCATATCCAGCCGCACCGACGATTCCAACCTTTACAGACATATCAGACTCCTTGTCTGCAGTTATGCACCAATGCGCATTCCGCAGCCGTCGTTATGAAGTGGGTTGAAACTTTAACACCAAAAGATGCATATATACGCAAATCTTTTGCATATTCATGCATTGAAACAATCCCGACACATTCACTCGAAGGAATTGACAAATAAATGCGGGCCCCCTATTACCCAGTGCGCCTTACGGTGACGTTGCAATGTGGGGCCCGCTACATGCGAGAATTTGAATTGTCGAAGCTTGTTGAGAGACTCGTTTAGAGCTCGACCGGCACCCATTCGTCATGGTTGCAGATAAAGGCCTCGGGTTCCTCCACGCTAAAGAAGACGAGCGTGGGGTCGTTAGGCCCCTCATAGTGCTCGCTCAAGCGCTCAAGATGTTTCCATCCCGCCTCGCGCATATCGGGAGCGGCCTGGTCATCCAAGCCGGCACGCCCGCGCAAGATGAGCCAGCCATGGCCCGGCCACCAACTCGTGGCCTCAAAGCGCTGATTTTGCAGCAGCTCTTGCCACACGTCTTTGGTGCGCGCCGTCACAAACCACAGCTTGCCGTCCTGAATCTGAGCAAACGAAAATGGACGTACATGTGGCTGCCCGTCCACGCTCGTCGCCAAGTACCACGCCGGCACCGACGTCAGATACTCCAAAACCGTATTCAATCCGTCCACGTTTCCTCCTGTACTAGCCAGTTTGAGAGCCTGGTTGGTGTGAGCTAGAGCTCCAGGCGCTCCTCGCTGCCGTCGATATCACAGAAGCGCGCGGTAATGTTGCGAACCGAGAAGAAGGCAAGGCGGCCGTCGTTGGCACTCTCGTGTTCCTCGCCGATGCCCGCCATGTGCTTAAAACCCGCTTGACGCACCTCATCGCTCGCAACTGCGTCGTCCTCAAGCGCGGCTTCGCCAGTCAGCACGATCCAACATTCCCCCGGCTTCCAGCCCGAGAGCTCAAGCTTGGGATTCGCACTCAGCTCCGCCCACACATCCTTGTCGCGCGACGTGCAAAACCACAGCTTACCGTCATCGACCATGGCAAACGAGAACGGCCTCACGCGAGGCTGATGCCCGTCGGCCACATCGGTCGTAGCGAGATACCAGGCCGAAATGCGCCTGAGATACGAGCAGGCGCGCTCGAGCTGAGCCGTGCGATCGATATCGGTCATAGGGACCCCTTTCTTACGCTCAAATCGAGCCTAAACAAGCTGAAGATTGATAACGACAACGCAAGCCACCAGCAGCGCCATCGCCACTGCGGCCAGTGCATCCCCGCGACCAAACGCAAGCGTATGCAGGCGTGTACGCCCCTGCTCACCGTGATAGCAACGCGCGTCCATGGCGGCCGACAACGTTTCCGCATGACGGAACACGCCCGTGAACAGCGGGATCGCCACGCTGCCGAGCATGCGCACACCGCCGAGCGGACCGCCCGTCACACGCGCGCCGCGGCTGGTCTGAGCATCGGCCGTCTGCTTCATCTCGGTGGCAAACTGCGGCAGAAAACGCAGCGCGATACCCATGATCATGCCGAGCTCGTGTGCCGGAAGCCCCACGCGCGCGAACGGCGCGAGCAGACGCTCAAAGCCCGCGGTGAGGTCGAGTGTGGGCGTAGTGAGCGTGATGGCGCTCATGCCGGCCATCATCAGGGTCAGGCGGCACGCCATAAAGGCGGCAGAACGCAGTGAGCCCTCGCTTATCTGCAGAAAGCCGAGCTGCCACAGGATGCGCCCACTCTGATCGGTAAACAAGTTGAGCACCGCGACCACGACGACGATTGCCAGCAGCGGCGCCATCGACGATAGAACGCGACGAGCCGGCACTCTTGCCACGGCATAGACCAGCACGACAAAGATTGCGACCGGGGCCAGTCCGCGGAAGCTGCCGACGGTGAGCGCCGTAATCAGAAATGCGAACCCCAGAAGCAACTTGGTGCGCGGGTCCAGGCGATGGATCGCACTATCGCTCGGATAGTAGCTGCCAAACGAAAACGCCTCCATCAGCAGCCCTCCTCTCGCGCGACCGTTTCGGATTTGGCCTTGCCCGAGACGTTAGAAGAACCGTCTGAGCGACCGATCAGCAAATCTGCCAACTCGTCGGCCAACGACTCAACAGTATAGAGCCCGCCGCGATGCAGCGGCACGCCCGCTTCCGCGAGCGCCAACGCCATACGCTGGGCAGCAGGTACGCCCAAGCCGATCGACTTGAGCTCGTCGGCATGCGCAAACACCTGCGCGGGGATTCCCTCGGCAAACACCGCACCTTCATTCATTACGACGATACGGTCGCAGCAATTGGCCAGGTCATCCATACTGTGCGACACCATGACAACGGTCAGGCCCTCGTCGTGAAGACGGCCAATGAGCTCCAGGAAATCCCTGCGGGCCGTCGGATCGAGACCTGCCATGGGCTCATCGAGCACCAGGACCTCGGGCTCCATAGCAAGCACGCCGGCAAACGCCACACGTCGCTGCTGTCCGCCCGAAAGCTCAAAGGGGCTCTTGTCGCCCACCGTGGCAAGATCTAGGCCCACGCGCGAGAGCGATGACGCAACACGGCGCGCGACCTCGTCCTGCGGAAGACCAAGATTGCGCGGGCCAAACGCCACGTCCTGCACCACGGTCTCGGCAAATAGCTGGCGCTCGGGATACTGAAACACCACACCCACCTTGGCCTTCACCGCGGCGGCATCCTTCTTTTGGAACAGGTCGAGCCCCAGTGCGCGAACGTTTCCCTCTTGCGGGCGGATTAACCCGTTGAGATGCTGGACCAGCGTGGATTTACCAGAACCGGTATGGCCCGCGAGCCCTAGGAACTCGCCGCGGCGCACCGTCAACGACACGTCGCGCAGTGCCCACGGACTGGCGGGATCGTTGCCCCAGAGGGCCTGTTTGTTGGATTTACCTTCAGTGGCTGAGCGATTATGCCAGCGACGGCGCTCGCGGGCACTCAGCGAGTAAGTATACGAGAGATGCGAAATCTCGATGATGGGCTCCGACGCGCCTGCCTCGTCAGTCGCGGAAGAAGTGTTGTCAAGGACAGAAGCATCGGATGCGGAAGACCGCCCCGCGGCGCCCATCCCACTTCGCTCGGCATAATCCTGCGTAATCTCGGCGACCATATCCGCCTCGCGCACCCGCGCGTGAACGGGCACGCCCTTCGCACGAAGCGCCATGCCCAAACGGCACGACGCCGGGATATCCAGGTTGAACTGAGCGAGCTCATTCGCCCGCATCAGAATCTCCTCGGGCGTGCCCAGCATGGCAACTCGTCCAGCCTGAAACACGGCAACACGATCGGCCTCCGCAGCCTCTTCCATAAAGTGCGTAATCATCACAATAGTCATGCCACGGTTATGGAGCGCGTGGCAGGCCTTCATAAGACCCTTGCGCCCACGCGGATCGAGCATCGAGGATGCCTCGTCCAAAATGAGCACGCGCGGCTCCATGGCAAGCACGCCGGCAAGCGCCACGCGCTGCTTTTGTCCACCCGAGAGGGCGTGGGTCTCGTGGCGCTCAAAGCCCACCAGACCCACGACCTTCAGCACATCTCGCACGCGCTGCGCGATCTGGACCGATTCCACCCCAAGGTTTTCGGGACCAAAGGCAATATCGTCCTCGACAAGCGTCGCCACGAGCTGGTCGTCGGGATTCTGGAACACCATGCCCGCGGTCGAGCGAATGTCATAGACCAGCTCGGAGTCGGACGCATCCATGCCGTTGACGCGCACCGTTCCCGCATCGGGCTGCAGCAGCGCATTCAGGTGCTTGGCAAACGTCGACTTGCCCGACCCGTTGCCACCGAGGATGCAGAGAAACTCGCCGTCCTCGATGTTCAGGTCGATGCCATCGAGCGCCGGCGCAGCACCGTCATAGCTAAAGGAAACGCCCCGACACTCAATCATGCGCGGCCTTTGACCTGGTTCTTCTTGGGCGTGATGAGATTAGAGACCGCCTTGTGCACCGCCAGCGTCAAAACCGAGTTGAGCACGGTCTTGATAAGGTTGAACGGCAGGACAGCGGGAAGCATAAGCGGCAGAATCACATCGACCGAGCCATACCAGAACCAAACGCCAATGGTCAGGTTCGCGACCATGGACAGCGCCGTAGCGCAAACAACGCCGAGCACCAAGCCAATCACGGCGCCCTTATAGGTATGCATCTTCTGATAGACGATAGCCGCGGGCAGAATATAGCCCAGCGTAGCCACCAAGTTCATAAGCGCACCGACCCAGTCGCCCGTGGTGAGCGCATGAATGACGATCGCCATGGCGGCAACAGCAGTGCCGGCACCAGGGCCATACGCAAATCCGCACACCATCGCCGGCACCAGCGACGGGTCATACGTCAAAAACGGCGCCGAAGGAAGGATGGGCAGCTGCACATACATAAACAACGCGCCCAAGGCACACATCAGCGCCATGGTAACGAGCTGTTTGGTGCTCCACCTATTCGTGTTCTCAAAATGGATATGCTGCGACTGTTCAGACATAAGATCACCTGCCTCTTTCATCCGGACTCTAACCGTTGGTACTGGAATCTCACCAGTTCAGCCGGCATGCGAACCAACGCACACACGGGTCGCGGACTCATCGGTTCGGTCGCAAGCACCTCGCTTGCGCCACGGCACCCCTTTGGCACCGCCCGATTTACCGCCAGTGGGGAATTTCGCCCCGCCCTGAAACAGCAATTGTAAGTGTAGCACGAGCAGGTATTCGTGCAAGTAAGCCGAGGGTAATTTGTGATGAGGAAATCAACCAGGAAACGTTCCAGAAATACGCCCGGGATAAAGCAACGCATCGATTACACTGCCCAACCATCCCAAAGTGGTGAGCTTTTCGCGGCAAAGCCGCGAAACAGCAAAAGGGATCAGCAGCCGCAACAGTCACGTCCCCCGCCCATCCCAAAGTGACGCGCCTTTCGCGCAAAGCGCGAAACAGCGAAAGGAACACGTATCCCCATCAACCACATCCTTCTCCGCCCGCCGACCTCAAGGCCGTAAACGCAGGGAATCCGGGGGCGGGACGGGGGCTTCTCTCCGGAACTCTCCGCAGGACGCAAAGAGGCTCCGCAGCGCGAAGCGCGATGCGGAGCCTCTTTGCATGTCCGAGGACGTTCCGGAGAGAAGCCCCCGTCCCGCCCCCGGATTCCCGGTGGGAGTTCTAGACCTTGTCGGCCTTAGTACATACCGCCGCCCTGCTGACCAGCGGTGGCAGCAGCGATAGCGTCCTCAAGCTGAGTGTTCTTGGGAACATCGGAGACGGTGGCCTCGGTGATGAGGATCAGGCTGGCGACGGAAGCAGCGTTCTGCAGGGTGACGCGGCTGACCTTGACGGGGTCGAGGACGCCCATCTCGATCATGTCGCCCCACTCGCCGTTGGCAGAGTTGAGACCCTGGCCGGCGGGCAGCTCGGCAACCTTGTCGACCACGACGGCACCCTCAAAGCCAGCGTTCTTGGCGATGGTGGCGACCGGAGCAGTCAGAGCCTTCTTGACGATGTCGACGCCGATCTTCTCCTCGGGGTCGTCAAGCTCAACGGCGTCGAGCGCAGGAGCAGCGTCCATGAAGGCGACGCCGCCACCGGCGACGATGCCCTCCTCGACAGCGGCGCGGGTAGCCTGCAGGGCGTCCTCGACGCGGTGCTTGATTTCCTTGAGCTCGGACTCGGTAGCAGCGCCGACCTTGATGACGGCAACGCCACCGGAGAGCTTGGCCAGGCGCTCCTGGAGCTTCTCACGGTCGAAGTCAGAGGTGGTGTTCTCCATCTCGCCCTTGATCTGAGCGATGCGGGCGTCGATGGCCTCCTTGGAACCAGCGCCGCCGACGACAACGGTGTTGTCCTTGGAGATGGTGACGGACTTAGCGGTACCGAGCATATCGGCGGTGATGTCAGCGACCTTCACGCCCAGTTCGTCCAGAGCGGCCTGGCCACCGGTGAGGACGGCGATGTCCTCGAGGATGCGCTTGCGGCGATCGCCGTAGCCCGGGGCCTTGACGGCGCAGACGTTGAGGGCGCCACGGATCTTGTTGAGGACCAGGGTGGGCAGAGCCTCGCCGTCGATGTCCTCAGCGATGATGAGCAGGCCACGACCGGCGCGCTGGACAGCCTCGAGAACAGGCATGATGTCCTGGACGCTGGAGATCTTCTGGTCGGTGATGAGGATGTACGGATCCTTCATCACGGCCTCCATGCGGTCGTTGTCCGTGACGAAGTAAGCGGAGACATAGCCCTTGTCGAACTGCATGCCCTCGACGGTGTCGATCTGGATGTCGAACGTCTGGGAATCCTCGACGGTGATGACGCCGTCCTTGCCCACGACCTCCATAGCCTCGGCGATCTTCTCGCCGACCTCGGGGTCACCGGCGGAGATGGTACCGACGGAAGCGATCTGCTCCTTGGTCTCGACCGGCTTGGCCTGAGCCTTCATCTCGGCAACAGCGGCGTTGACAGCCTTGTCGATGCCGCGACGGATGGCCAGCGGGTTGGCGCCAGCGGCGACGTTGCGCAGACCGTCGTTGACGATGGCCTGGGCGAGCAGGGTTGCAGTGGTGGTGCCGTCACCCACGGTATCGTTGGTCTTAGTGGCAACCTCCTTCACCAGCTGGGCGCCCATGTTCTCGATGTTGTCCTCGAGCTCGATCTCCTTGGCGACGGAAACGCCGTCGTTGGTGATGGTCGGGGCACCGAACGTGCGCTGCAGGGCGACATAGCGACCCTTGGGGCCCATGGTGACGGTAACGGCGTCGGCCAGAGTGTTGACGCCCTTGGCGAGCTTAGCGCGGGCATCGGTGTTGAACGTAATGTTCTTTGCCATGGTAGGTATTCCTCCAAAAGAAAAGTGACTCGCGTCGCCGCTTCCGAGTCCTATGCGGCGGGCGCGTTCAAAGACGAATCAGAGATTCTGACGAGACTAGGCCTCGACGACAGCGTAGATGTCGTCGGCGCGCATCAGCAGATACTTCTCGCCGTCGACCTTGACCTCGTTGCCACCGAACTTACCGTAGATGACAACGTCACCGACCTTGACGTCCATGGGGATGCGCTCACCCTTGTCGTTGACCTTGCCGGCGCCAACGGCAACGATGGTGCCGCGCTGCGGCTTCTCCTGAGCGTTGCTGGCGATGTACAGACCAGAAGCGGTCTTCTGCTCGGCCTCGTCAGGCTTGACCAGAACACGATCTGCAAGCGGCTTCAAAGACGACATGCTTGTTTCCTCCTTTTTGGGCCGCGCGGTTGGGCCGCGCGGGTTTCCCTACTTTGTTTGCGTACGCGTTGAATGGTACCCACGAATGGCGGGTTATACAACACGGAGTCAAAAAATCTTATTTTTTGGCACTTAGATTTTCTGAATGCCGGGGGATAACTTGCGTTCGGCTCCCGTGTGGTACCGGCGTCAAGCCTGCCAGTAAGGCCGCAAAACCCATTCAGCCCCCGTTTTCATGAAACGGGGGCCGATTTTTGTGCTCCGGAGGGCTTTTAAAATGCTACCCAGACCAAGTTTTTTCGGATAATCGATAGTGGGAACCACATCCCTGAGCACCACCGCTCTGATAAACAACTTTATCAGGGGTTTTAGCGGGCAAAAATCGATCTCCATATGCCAGCTTCAAGTTGGCTGTCGATTTTCCGAAACAACTTATTCTGGGTAGCACTTTTCAAGCCCTCCCAAGGAGAGGCTGAAGCCTTTTCGTAGTCAAAACTCTAGCTCGCGCGACTGTTTTCCACCTGCACGGCTACATTCCCGCGCCCCCATTTAGGAACTATTTCACCGCAACTGAAGGGTGGGGTATGGGGCTAGCGCTCGTAGATAAGGTTGCCTGCCAGATAGGTGGCCTGGACTTTGGTGGCTTGGAGTTTTTGGGGGTCGAAGGTGAGCGGGTTTTGGTCCAGGACTACCAGGTCAGCGAATTTGCCGGGTTCCAGGCTGCCGAGATTTTGCTCGTCGCCCGCCGCGTAGGCGCTGCCAAGGGTGTAGTTGCGCAGGGCCGTTGCCGCATCGATGCGCTCGCTCGGCAGCCAGCCGCCCTCGGGCCAGTGGCTTTTGGGATCTTGGCGCGTGATGGCCGTGTAGAGCACGTTCATGCTGGTGACGGCCGTGATGGGGCTGTCGGTACCGAAGGCCTGGCGGATGCCGCGCTGCCTATAGGTTGCAAACGGCCACATGATGCGGCTTCGCTCCAGGCCAAGGTCGCGCTCCGGGCCACCCGGGTCGAGCGTGATGTGGCAGGGTTGGCTCGAGGCAATAACGTTGAGCTGGCGCAGACGATCGATGTCCTGGGGCAGGAGGTTCTCCAGATGCTCAAGCGTATTATGGCCGTGCTGGGGTAGACCGTAGAGCTCTGCCGCCTCTTCAAAGATATCGAGCGCGGCATGGATAGCACCGTCGCCGATGACGTGGATGCGTACGGTGTGACCGCGCTCTGCAGCAGCCAGGACCAGTTTGCGCATACGCTCGGCAGGAACCGTCAGACGACCCTGATCGCCCGGGAAGCGTGGGTTGGTATAGGGCTCGGTGAGATAGGCTGTGTGTTCGCTCGACACGCCGTCGAAGAACTGCTTAAAGCCTGGCGCCGAGAGCAGCGCATTGTTCGCGTAGCGGGTCTGCAGTTCTTCTAAGCGCGATTGGTCATCCAGCAGCGTGGGGAACAGATGAGCTCGAATGCCCAACTTGCCGGCTGCCTGCAGCTTGTCGTAAACGTCGTCGCGAATGAAGTCGCAACCCGGCATGGGCATGAGCGACATGTCGCAGATCGAGGTGATGCCCTGCTCGGCCATGCGCTTCATCTGGTCGGCATAGGCGCTCGCGATGCGGTCCTCACCCAGCCACTCAAGACAGCGCGGAAGCAGTTGCATAGCGGCCGCCTCGTGAGCGATACCCGTGAGCTCGCCGTTTGCATCCTTGTCGTAGCTGCCACCCGCCGGCGGCTCGCTGTCGCTCGTCACGCCAAGCGCCTCGAGCGCGCGGCTATTGAGCCACAGCGTGTGCCCGTCGCCCGAATACATTACACAGGGACGATCGGGGAAGGCGGCATCGAGCGACGCCTTAGTGGGATGCTCGGGCGGGTCCCAACGGTAGTCGCGCCACCCCTGCGTCACAACCCAAGCGTCATCGGGCAGGCCCTGGGAAAACTCAAGCGCGTGCTGCACGAGCACTGCCTCTGACGTGCCCATATCCATGAGCATGTACGGCGAGGAGCCGACCGAAGTATGGAAGAAGTGCAGGTGCGCATCGTGGAAACCGGGGCAGACAAACTGCTCACCGTAGTCGATAACCGGCGTGGCGGCAGGAGCGGCGGCGATCACGTCATCGGGCGCACCGACCGCGACGATGCGATCGCCCGCAATGGCAATTGCCAGCTCGCGAGCGGCATCGATGCCGTCTTGCGCGGTAAAGACGTTCTTGGAACGGATAATCCGATCGATATGCTGCATGGGCATCCCCATCTCTGGCAGGAATTCAACACCCCCGAGTGTACTCCACCCTTGTTACAAAACCCCAAGCGGCAAACGGCAACTTTACCAGCCCTAGCGGCAGGTGGCATACTGGAGAGAGCCTGTACGATTTTGCGATCGAGCCAGCAAGGAGCAAATCGACTATGACGAAGACCAAGGCACAGCAGATTATGGCGGCAACCGAGGTTCGCACGGCAGATGACGTCACCGCGGCCATCCAAGATATCGCCGCCGAGTTTGAGCCCTATATCATCAAGCAGCGCCGGCACTTTCATAAGCACCCGGAGCTGAGCCTTGCCGAGGAGCGCACGACCTCCGACATCGCCAACCAGCTCGACGCCATGAATATCCCCTACGAGCGTCCCCTCAAGACGGGCCTGGTGGCAACGCTTCGCGGTACCGCGCCCGACGCCTACCGCGAGGACGGTACGCCGCGTCGCCGCATCCTGCTGCGCGCCGACATCGACGCCCTGCCCGTTACCGAGCAGACTGGCGAGGAGTTTGCCAGCGTCAACGAGGGCTGTATGCACGCCTGCGGTCACGACTGTCATATCGCCATGATGCTCGGCACGCTACAGATTCTGCGCCACATGACCGATGACATCCATGGCGAGATCCGCATCGTGTTCCAACCCAGCGAGGAAAACGGTCAGGGTGCCAAGCTCATGATTGGCACTGGCGTACTCGATGGCGTCGACGGCGCCTATGCCGCGCACATCTGGAGCGAGGTCGACGCCGGCACCGTGAGCTGCGAGTCCGGCCCGCGCATGGCAAACACCGACTGGTTCCGCATCGATGTTCGCGGCACCTCGTGCCATGGCGCCATGCCCCAGCGCGGCCACGACGCCGTTATGGTGGCGGCAGAGATTGTCAACGCTCTGCAAACCATTGTCTCACGTGAGATCAGCCCCTACGAGCCTGCCGTCATCACCGTCGGCGAGCTGCATGGCGGCACCGCGCGCAACGTTATCGCCGGTACGGCCTATCTCGCCGGCACGGTGCGCACCTATGGCGATAAGACGCATGAGGAAATGCCCGAACTCATGCGCCGCATCGTGGAGCACACCGCGGCAGCCCTGGGCGCCGAGGCCGAGCTTACCGATTACACCATCGCCAACTACAAGGTCGAAAACGATGCCGCCTCGAGCGAGCGCTGTCGCCAAGCTGTGCTCAAGTGCTTGGGCCCCGCGGGCGAGGGCCATTACCGCGGCACGCTTTCGGGCGAGGACTTCTCGGAGTACCTGCGTCGCGTGCCAGGCGTGCTCGCCTTTGTCGGCGCGCGCAACCCCAAGATTGGCGCCACCTACGCCCAGCACTCCTGCTTCTACAAGATCGACGAGACCGTGCTGGCAAAGGGCTCTATGGTAGCCGCCCAGTATGCCATCGACTTTTTGGCCGAGCCCACGCAAGAAGAACTCGACGGCCCCACAATTGCCGCGGTCGCCGAAACCAATCCCGACCTTGCCGCCAAGCTGCGTTCCGCCAAGGCAACGGCAGCCGAGGCCCGCGACGCCATGCACGATGCCCGCGCCGCCCGCCATGCTGCCATCAAGGGCATCCACGATGCGCGGGCTGCCGCTCGCCACGAGGAGAAGCACGACGAGTAGCCGCCGCGCCCACCTATAACAACCTGGCCAGAGCAAAGCGGGGGCGAACGTTATCTCAACGTTCGCCCCCGCTTGTGTGTCGACCGCTTTTCTAGCGCGTCCTCCGTCACGACAGGCAAGAGCGAAGGATGGTAAACCAGCGTGGGGGTTCGAGGTGAATGATGTCGTTGGGAACACCAGCGGGAGCGTGGCCGCCAAAGAGCAGACCGGCATCTGCCGGATTGATGAGGCGCCCGATCCATACGGCGACGACCAGGACGCACAACACGGTAACCGCAATATCGATACCACGCTTTAGCTTGCTCGATGCCACCCCCTCACGCACAAACGCGAGCGCAAACGCAATCGGCACCACCCAAAACAGCGGATGGTAGGCAAAGGCCGCCGCGAAATCGAGGCGTAGCGCCGCCAACCACGCCCTCGTCATGCCGCATCCCGGACAGGGGATGCCCGTCATCAACCGGAAGACACAGCCGATATCGAGCAAGTAGAGCGCGAGCCAGGCAACAAACAGCACGCCGATGCAAGAAAGGGCGCGGCGGATCAGCTCCGCCGCGCCCTTATGTCCCTGGAGACCGTTCACGCCGTCCTTATCGTTAAGCACGAGCGCCAAGACGGGTGTTGTACACCGTTGCCAGGGCATTGGTGTTCTTGATGATGATGTTCATAGCAAAGATGGGACCAAGGCCGCACAGCAGCGCGCCGACAATGTGCCACATGAGAACGGTGGTGCCGTTCTCCTGGAACACCAGGCCGTAGCGAGGAGCGTTAGCCTGCAGACGGTTGCCGATCTTGTAGTACCAGTAGAGTCCGTAGAAGCCGCAGGTCACAAACGACAGCAGGATGAATTCTGCCAGACCCGGTGTGTAATCGCCGTCATCCTGGCACATGACATTGATGTCGCGGGCGAGGCAATAGAGGAAGTAATACGAATAGATACCACAGGTCACAATGGAAAGCAGGAGCCAGCCGATCACGTCACGGTCGGCCTTAACGGGGCCAAAGACCATCGGGGCACCAGCAGGCTGCTGAGCGTACTGACCGGTGTACTGCTGCTGAGGCTGGGGCACAGGCTGAACAGCCTGGGTCGGAGCAGGCTGGGGCTGCGGGCGCTGCCGGTGCGGGGCCGGAGCGGCAGAAGCGGCACCAACAGCGGATCCGCAAACAGGGCAGAATTTGGCATCATCCGAAATGGGAGAACCACAAGTGGGACAGAGCATAACCCTCTCCTTTTCCTAAGGCGCTAGACGCCTCTAAACCTTACGCGTCTATGTTCTCAACAATAGCCGAGTTGTTGTTGCGTAACATTGCCTATTTTTTAGGAATCTGTTCCGTAACCGTTTTTTGCTCAACAGTACCGAAAAGGCACCCCGAGCCAAGGTGCTCAAGGTGCCTTTATATACAGCGTTACTCTGCTTGATTGTTGTCGGCAGGATTGGCCTGCGGCTGGTCGGCAGCATTGGTCTCGTCAGCCGGCGTGGCGACGGCAGTCCAATCGGGCTCCGCAGGCGTGGCCTCAGGCGCAGGTGCGGGAGCCGGGGCAGGTGCGGGTGCCGGCGCCGGAGCAGGTGCAGGAGCAGCACCAGCGGAGGCCATGGGATTGAAGCCCGCAGGAGCAGGCTTCTTCTCACCCGGAAGCACAAACGTCAGGACATCGTCGGCATCCTCGTCGGCCCACTCGCTGGCATGACGTGCCGCCCAATAGCCAACGGCGCGATACTTGAGCATCTTGCCAAACACAACCAGGAACACCGTGACAAAGGCAACGATCATCAAGAACAGTATGAGCACGATGCCGCCGCCCTCGATGATTGCCTCGATACCCGACGGGCGAGAATAGTAGCCGTAATAGCCGTAGCTGCTAATTCCCAGCGCAGCGATAAAGCCAAAGATGGCAGTGAAGATCCACGTGATGATGTTCGACGCGATGCCCGTCAAAAACTCGGGAAGAATCGAGGCACAGAACAGCTTGCCCAGGTTGGCCTTATAGGACTTCCAAACCTTCTCGAGCGAGAACGCGCTCTCCACGCGCCCGACGACGGCAAAGTGCATCACGGCAGCATCACCAAACATCTTAAAGAAGATGCCCAGTACCACCGACACGATCAGGGCAAAGACAAGCAGGCCCATCGAGCCGATGAGCGCGCCCTCGATACCGCTCGAACCGTAGTAATAGTACGAGCCGACGGCGCCGATCACGACGCTCTCGATAGCCGAGAAGATCACGCCGATCACTGGGATAATGGCAACGAACTCGAGCACACCGGTAATGACAGAAGAGAAAATGCCCAATCCAAACGAGGTCGAGCGCAGCAGCGGACGCTCCATGCCGTTATCATCCTTGAGCGACAGGTCGCGACCCCACTCGATAGCAAAGCCGGCACCGCACACGCTTGCCACGTAAGCGAGCAAAAAGCCAATGGCCGCCGCGATGCCACCGATAACGGGGATAAACAGCACCAGCACCGACACGACGCAGATCAGCGCCGGCAAAAATGCAATCTGACATACGCGAACCAGGGCGCCGGGAACCTTAATCATGTCGTTGAAGGCCTGCGCCATGCAGCCCTTGGGCACGTTCATAGCCGGCTGGGGTGCAACGAACGGCTGCGGCTGAGGTTGAGCTTGCGGAGCGGGGTCGGCGGCACCGGCATTGGGAGCACCGCACACGCCGCAGAACTTGTCGTTATCGCCCATGGGGGCGCCACACTGCGAACAGAACATCGAAATCATCCCTTCGTATCTAGAGCGAATCACCTGGACCGCAAACGATGTCTTTTGCAACATTATCGTCCAATGTGGGGACAAATACTCCAAGATGACCGATTTGCAGCGTAGGCGGCTATATTCAATGATTCGAAGAGTACGTCCGCGCTAATTCGTGCCGCGGAAGCCCTTGCCCACAATCTCGGAGCTGTCGACGATCGTGATAAACGCATCCGGATCGATATCACGGACATAGCGTCGCAGCTGCACGGCCTCGCGACGACTCAGCACGCTCATAATCACCGTCACACACTTGCCCGAGAAGGCACCGTAGCCGCGGCTGATGGTTGCCGTACGGTTGAGGTGCTTGACGATAAACTCCTCGACCTTACGCGGCTCGGAGCAAATGACGGTGCAGACCTTGCGCAGATGGATGCTCTCGATGGCCTTATCGACCACGAGCGTCTTGGCAAACAGGCCGAGCACGCAGTACAGACCGACGCGCGGGCCATACAAAAAGGCCGCGATGGTCACGATGCCGATATCGACCAGTAGCAGGGCGCGGCCGATCTCGAGCGTCGTACGGCGCTTGAGGATCATGGCAAGGATGTCGGTACCGCCCGTCGAGGCACCAATGTCAAAGACGATGGCACTACCCAGCGCCGGTAAGATGACGGCAAAGCACAGGTCGAGCCACATATCACCCGTCAGAGAGACATCGGTCGGAATAAAGAGCTCGAACAGCGAGACGTAGGCAGAAAGCGCAAACGAGGCGAAGACGCTCCAAAGAATCGCTTTGCGTTCCAAAAAGATAAAGCCCAGAACGACGAGGACCGCGTTGATGATCCACATAAAGACACCGACGGGCAGGGTCGGGAACAACGTGGAAAGAATGACCGATACGCCTGAGGTGCCGCCAAAGGCGAAGTGATTAGGAGTTTTAAACGCAACGATGGCAAAGGCCGTGAGGATCAGGCCCAAATTGAGCTCGGCAAAAAAGCGCGGAAAGCCCGGCTCCTGGCTGCGCTTGCGGCCGGCACGCTCGCCCCGCTCGATAACATCGCGATCGACCACGCGCTCCATCGGCACCACGGGAGGACGATGTACCTCCTCGGCAGCGCGCGATGCCGCCTCCGCCGCAGCGGCCTCAATCGCCCATGCCTTGCTTGCTGTCTCGTGCACGTCAGCCATTACGGCAACCCTTCGTTAACAATTTGGAAACAATGCGCCCATTAGGGTAACGCGGTACGCGACGATTGCAACCCCTCATTTGACGAGCGGCATGCCTTCATCGGGGGCATACAAAAAACGGCCGGCCGCGCATTAGCTTGCGCGGCCGGCCGTTTAACGTTTCCGCAGATAAAACCTGCCAAAACAAACCTATCCCTTTTTGGTAGGTTACTCGTGCTGGCTGGTGCGGTGCTCGTACTCCTCGGGGGTAATGACGTCCTCGATGCGCAGATTGACGCCTGCCACCTCCAAGCCGGTCATCGCAGCCAAGCGCTCGGTCACGCGTGCCTTAACGTCGTCGAAAATTGCGGGCGCATAGGCACCGTACTCGATGATGACCGAAATGTTGACGACCACGCGGTTGTCGTCGGTGACCTCGACCGTAACGCCCTTGGTGAGGTTCTCGGCGCCAAACTGCTCCTGCACAAAGTGCATGAGGTTGCCCTTCATGCCCAGAACGTGCGGAACCTCGCGGGTGGCCATGGCAACGATCTTCTCGATCACGCCGTTGGAATAGGTCAGCGAGTCCTCGGACTCGTCCGCTTCCTCGTCGTCCTCGTCCGCATCGGACTCGGCCTCCGTCTCGGCGAGAGACTGGCCTTCGAGTTCTACATCCTCGGCTTCGGCGACGACCGCCCCATTCTCCTCGAGCTCGGTATCGGCCACATCGACCTTCGTGTTAAAAGCCATGGTTCCTCCTTATGCCCCTACCACGGGGGCGGCAGTCGAATACGTGCTAGCGACCACTAAACAAGCGGCCAAAGAAATTGACGATACCGTTTTCGCCATCGCGAATCTGACCAATCACAGCGCCTATCAGCACGAAGAACGCAATGACGAGCGTATCCCACAGGCCCAGCGTAAGCACCAGCACCGCGAGCACAAAGCCTGCGACGGCCCCGAGCGTGGTATTGGGGTGCCGGACGGCGTAACTCCAGATGGCAGCACCCGTGCCCTTGATGAGACCCATAGCCTCGTCAAAATCGTTGGCGGCTGCGCCATGCACCTCGCTAGCATGGGGGTTGACGTCGGCGGTATCGCTTGCCGGCGCGGCGCTCTGGTCAATCGTCAGGCGCGGCGTGCGGGCGGTCTTGTCTTGGTTGGTATCACTCACCGGAAACCTCCACGGTCTGGACGGTAGTCTTGGACGGCAAAAAACGGACGCGCGCGGTCGTGCCCGGCGTGCCGAGCATGGTGTCGCAAGCCTTCTCGATGCGCTGCTGCATCGAGGTGGCAAGAGCGGCAACGTCCTTATCATCGAGCGCGATGGCCTCGACCTTAAATCGAACGCGCGACTCGTCGGAGCCTTGAACGCGCGCCTCGATATGCTCAACCATTACGCGATCGTCGCACTCCGCCGCGGCACGGGCGCACGAGGAAAGCGCTGCGAGCGTGACCTCGATATTGCGCTCCCCCGCCGGATGCACGCAGGACGGCTCGCGACGCGCAAACATCAGGCGGAAAAACCCGACGAGCACGCCAAGTGCCACGATGGCGGCGCACACCGTAACGACAACGCGAGGCATGGTGTCACGCAACAGCAGCATAAAGCGATACGTATACGGTCCCCAGAACTGGCAGACAAGCGTACCCAGCGCCACGATGGCGGCGGCAAGATACACGATCGCTAGGGCTCGTTTGAGTACGCGCACGCGGCGCTCCCTTCAAATCTCGGCTCTCGAAATGCAAAACGGTTCGCATCATTATAAAAAAGCCGGGTCCGATGCTCTACGCACGCGGATCCGGCTCATCTACTCCACGAGGCTTGCATGCTCGCTTCATTATGCCCAGATATGCACGGCTTAACCCGTGTAGGCGCTACTCCTCCTCGAGGGCAGCGATGACCTCGTCGGTCATGTCCATGGTGCTGTAGACGTCCTGGACGTCGTCGAGCTCCTCAAGGCGATCGATGAGGCGCTGGACCTTCTTGGCGTCGGCGCCGGAGACCTCGGTCGGGGTGGTCGGAACCATGGTGGTCTCGGAACCCTTGACCTGGACGCCCTGCTCCTCGAGTGCCTTGGAGACAGCCATGACCTCGTTAGCAGCAGTCCAGACGATCCACTCCTCGCCGGCGTCCTCGTAGTCCTCGCCACCGGCCTCGGCGATGGCCATCATGAACTCATCCTCGTCACCGGCGGCACCGTTGGCGATCATGGTCTCCTTCTTGGCGCTCTCGTCCAGGATCTCCTTGGCGACGACGATCTGACCCTTGCGCTCAAACTGGAAGGCGACGGAGCCGGAGGTGCCCAGGTTGCCGCCAGCGTGGGAGAAGGCAGAACGGACATCAGCGGCGGTACGGTTGCGGTTGTCGGTCAGGCAGTCGACGTAGACGGCGACACCGGCGGGACCGTAGCCCTCGTACACGATGTTCTCGTAGACGGCGGCGTCGGCACCCGAACCAAAGGCCTTGTCGATAGCGGACTTGATCTTGTCCTTAGGCATGGACTGAGCCTTGGCCTTGGCGACGGCAGCAGCGAGGCTGGCGTTGTTCTCGGGCAGCGGGTCGCCGCCGAGGCGGGCAGCAACGGTGATGTTGCGGCTGAGCTTGGAGAAGAGGGCGGAACGCTTGGCGTCCTGCGCGCCCTTACGATGCTTGGTTGTGGCCCACTTAGAGTGTCCGGACATACGTGTCTCCTATCGGTTTCGACCTAAAGCCCAGCGCAGATGCCCGGGCAATATAAACAAACGTCGTTATGATATACCTACTGGCCTGCGAGATAAACCCCAAAATGAAGGCGTCGTGATGATGCAGCCCCTTGGTGCAAAGTAACCTGTCCCCTTTGCACCAAGTTAGGACCAGAGGAGGTCGCTGCGGGTGATGGTGGCGCCGATGGCAAAGGGCATGCAGGCGATGACCGGATACAGGTAGCGCATGTAGGTCGAGCCGTTGCAGGGACCGATCAGGCACACGGCGAGCACGCCCAGCAGCGGCACCCAAATGGCCAGCCCGCGCCACGAATGACGACGTAGCAGATAGACCACCACGGCGATCATGATCCACACATAGGTGGCCGAGCTCATGGTGAGTGAGATAAACGGGATGCGTTGTACTGCCACGCGATACAGGTTGATCAGGTGGTCGCACCAGCGCACGATCTTGCTATCGGCCGGATGGAAGTCGAAGTACTTGAGATTATCGGGGCGTGCCATAATCTCGGCACTACGCGCCGTGCTGTAGACCCACGCATCGCGGGCGCTCGGATAGAAGTAGCCGTAGTAGTTATTGATGAGCGCCGAGATATAGCACTCGGGATCCTTTTTGAACATCTGGGCCCACACCTCAAAATAGGCCTCGATGTCCTCCTGCGAGGCGTACTCGTTAAAGCAATTTTTGACGGCGTCCGACTTATCCGGGTTGTAACGGCGGCCCAGATTCTCGTACTTGAGCACACGGTCGATCACGGTACGCTCTTCATCGGTCACCAAGCCGTCGCAAGGAGCCTCCACGATGGTGCCGTCCTCCTTAACCGTGGGGTTGACGCCCGAGTTGAGGCCGTCGTGCTTTTGGACGAAGCGAGCCGTCTGCTGGAACGGAATCGAGAGGATTTCGCGCTTGGAACCAGGCGTGATGTCGTGCGCCGGCATAAAGACCTTGGTGAAGTACATATTAGAGGCAAGGCAGAGTGCAAGCACCGCAAGAACTCCCACCCAGCGGAAACGCGGGATGGCACCCGAAGGCGCAGCACTAGCCTGCTTGGCTGCACGATGAGCCACATGCGCGTCCCATGCGCAAAACGCCGCCGCGATTACGCATGCCGCCAGGGGGAACACCAGGCCGCCGTTGCGCAGAAACGTGGAGCCCATGGCGCCCAGGGTGAGCAGCAGCCAGTCATGGCGCGCAAAGAGTACGGGCCTCTGTTCGCCCGCACGCTCGGCATTGGCATCGCGACGGGGCAGGTCGCAGGCCACGAGCTTCACGGTCTGCACCAACAGCACCAAAAACGCGTCGGCAAACAGCACATCTTTAGTAAGCAGGGCCGCGTAGTTCGAGAACATGGGCATAAACACAAAGAACAGCAAGATCACGCCGCGGACCGGCAGGCTCACGCCCAGCTTGCGCAACGACGAAATGGAGTAGGCCATGCAGGCGGCCGTAATGACAAACTGAGCGCAGGTGTAGATGGCAAGACCTGCGTTGGCGCTGTTGAAAAGTGAAAGCCCCAGCTGGACGCACGAACCGATGATAGCCGTGTGCACCACGGGGTGATGTCCATTGAGCAACACATTGGGATTGAGCAGACGCAGGTAGTCACTCGTGCCGTTGGGGTAGTTGAACCACTGGCGAATCTGCGCACCCGTATCTCCCATAAAAAGGCCGGGCAGCGAAGCGATGAGCGTGGGCGCCCAGACGATCATAAGCACCAGGAAGGGCCCGGCAAAGGGATGGACCGAGAGCACGGCATGGGCCACGCGCCATATGCGGCCAAAGTGCGCTTCGGAAAACGGAATGCGCCGAGAGCTCAGCCAATCTAGACACTCAAAGGCAAGGTAGAAGGCAACGACCGCCAGGAGCATCCAGCCCGCGCCGCCAATCCAGGCGCAGATGATGCGGGCCTTGTCGCCAAGGACAATCTCGGCCGAATCGGTGAGGTCGTAGCTGCGGCCAAACACCATGCAGACGGCAAAGAACAGCGACGGAAGGATCACCGAGGGACGCCAGGCGTCGCCGCGGCCAAAGAACACGTAGCGAAACGGCAGCGTGAGCAGGCAGGCAAGCGCGAGCAGCATGACCGCGTCGGTATGACCGGCAAACGAGAGGAGTACCTCGTAGCACACGTAAAGCATGCCCGAAGCCTTTGGATCGATTGCCAAAACTGCGTTGCTCGACACCGGGGCGGGATCGATGGAAAACGCCGTGGTCGCCAACAGCGCGAGCAAAAATGCGATGAGCGTCTGCTTGGCGGGGTAGCGCTTAAACCAGACGATGCGGGCAGCGTCGCGCGCAGCCGTTGTGGAGAGGTCGGAATCTTTCACAGTCCGAAAGCCTTTCTAGAAACCTACCAAAAAGAGACAGGTTTATTTTGGCATGTTTTATCTGGGAAAACGTTACGGTTCTGTCATCGTTGCCCAGCAGACCACCACAAATGCCTGTCCCCTTTGTGGTGGTTAGGCGTCGAGGTAGATGTGCTGGGGTTGGTTGCGTCGGCGGGCAAAGATGACGAGCGCCAGACCCGCGATTACGAGCGGCAGGCTCAGCAGCTGACCCATGGTGATGACGCCGCCCAGCAGATAGCCCAGCTGCGCATCGGGCACGCGCACAAACTCGACGAGGAAACGGACGATGCCGTAGCCCACTACGAACACGCCCATAAACGTGCCCTGGGGCAGCAGCGGTTTTTTGCGGCTGAGCACCTGCAGAATGCAAAAGAGCACGATGCCCTCAAGAAATGCCTCGTAGAGCTGGGAGGGGTGACGCGGCATATCGCCCGCGGTGCCGCCGAAGACCACGCCCCAAGGCAGATCGGTCGGCTTGCCCCAAAGCTCGCCGTTCACGAAGTTGGCGCAGCGACCCAGGCACAGCGCCAGCGGAGCACCGATAACGGCAAGGTCGGCGATGGTCCAGGCGTCGAGCTTGTACATGCGGCACACGATGATGCCGCCGATAATGCCGCCCACCAAGCCGCCATGGAAGCTCATGCCGCCCTCGTTGGTGGCAAAGATCTCGAGCGGATGCGCCCAGTAGTAACCATCACCGTAAAAGACAACATAGAACAGGCGTGCACCGATAATGAGGCCAAAGACCACGCCGACCACGACACTCGTCAGGTCGTCAATCGTAATGTTAAAGCCCCAGCGACGCTGTGTGCGGTACATGACGACCGCCGTGAGCAGGGCGCCGACCACATAGGCCAGACCATACCAGTAAATCGTGATGGGCCCCGCCGAAAACGCGACGGGATCAAGCATATGGTAGAAGTCGTTGAGCATGTCGACCCTCCTACTCCCTACATACAAATGCGGCCGCGGGCCTTGCGCTCGCAGCCGCATATCTGGGCGTAACGTCTATGCGGAGCATGCCGTCCGCAGCTTTCGCATCTTAGAACGGCGCGTACTCGTCGTACAGGTCGTCGGTCTCGCCGGAGGCATTGACCTGCTCGACGCGGGTAACGCCGGGCACATGCTCCTTCAGGATGCGCTCAATGCCCATGGACAGGGTCAGCGAGCTCATGGGGCAGCCGGCGCAAGCGCCCTGCAGCTCCAGCTTGACGACGCCCTCGTCATCAACGCCCATATACTCCATGTCGCCGCCGTCGGCCTGCAGGTTGGGGCGAATCTCTTCAAGAACCTTCTTAAGCAGCTCTTCGTTAACAGCCACAGGGGCTCCTTTCTCACAATAACGCGGGCGCGCCCGCGGACAGAGCTATGTTACTACAGCCATGTACCCGCTCACGAGCCGTCCATGCGCGCGGACGCGACTTTCACGAGTAGTCAATTTGGGACGGGGCTCTTTTAGCTGCTTTTTGTTGCCAGCCGGCGTTGCCACGCGCTACTGCTGAGCCTGCCCCTCGGTGCCGATATGGACATCGACGATAACCTGACGGTAGCTGATGCCACAGGAGTCGAGGATGCGGCGGCTGATGCGGCCGTCGTCGGTATCGGCGTATTTGTTGTCCAGGTAGACAACCTCGCCCACGCCCACCTGCGCCAAAATCTTGGCGCAGTCGTGGCACGGGAACAGCGTGACGTAGACCGTGGAACCCTCGAGGTCCTTGAGCGAGCCACGGTAGTTGAGCACAGCGTTTGCCTCGGCATGGACCACGTAGTTGTGCTTGTCCTGCAGCGGGTCGTCACTCGTACCCCACGGGAAAAAGTCGTCGTTGAGCGCCGAGGGTGTACCGTTGTAGCCCACCGAAAGGATGCGGTGGTTGGTGCTGGCGATGCACGCACCCACCTGCGTGTTGGGGTCCTTGCTGCGCCGCTGCGCGGCAATAGCCACGCTCATAAAGAACTCGTCCCAGCTAATGACGTCCAGGCGCTTGCCTGACGAAGTTTGATGACGATCGTCCGACATGGCAGACACCTCCGTAATCGCAATAGTTTGACCCATTGTAGCAGGTGAAAGGTGGGGGCGTTTGTACCACCGGCGCCCTCGCTTTTACACGCGGCGGGGCTTTTGGTTGATGCGGTAGAGCTCGGCGAGACCCCGCAGCGTCAGCGTGTCGTCTACCGTCAGGCTATGGCCGACCAGTGCCGCGAGCGCCTCGGCATCGTCGCCGGTAATGACGATGGGCACATCGCCCTCCCCCGCGGCCTTGGTCGCACGCATCTCGGCGAGTACCATGTCGAGCATGCCGTCGATGCGGGCCACCTCGCCCAAAACCACGCCCGAGCGCATCGCCTCGCGCGTGTTACGGCCGATGACGTGTGTAGGCGCCGAGGGCTCGACCTGCGGCAGACGCGCCGCAGCGGCCGAGAGCGAGCGGGCGCCGAGCACCAGACCCGGCGCGATGACGCCGCCGACAAAGGTACCGCGCGCATCGATGACCTCGATATTGGTCGTAGTGCCCAGGTCGATCACAATGCACGGAGAGCCGTAGACGGCACGGGCCGCCACGGCGTCGGCGATGCGGTCGGGGCCGATCTCGGCCGGGTCGTCGTAGTGGACGGGCATGCCGGTCTTGAGGCCCGGCCCCACGGTGAGCACGCGCCCCTTGCAGGTGCGGGAAAGCGCCGCCTTCCACGGGCGCTCGAGCACCGGGACCACGCAGCTCAGCACGGCAGCCGCGGGCACAAGCGCACCCGGCATGCCCGCATCGGCTGCCAGTGCGGCCATGACCTGCACGAGACGCATGCGCGCCTCGTCTGCCGTGATGCTCGACGGTGTGGTGATCTCGCACGTCGCAAGCGGACATTCCTGCGCCGCGGCCGAGTCCTCTGCAAACAGGCCAAAGCAAATGAACGTATTGCCCACGTCGACCGTCAATATATATGCGCACCCATTAAGCATCGTCGGCGCTCCTTTCGTCTGCCCAGCAGTATATCGCCTACCTAAACCAGCCATCCCAGGTAGTCATTTTGGGACGGGGCTATTTTAGCTACCCCAATATGTCGGTTGATATTTGCCCCAATCCCAGATAATTCGTCGACTGTCAAAGGGTAGCTAAAATAGCCCCGTCCCAAAATGACTACCTTGCCGCTATACTGGTGCGCGGTCGTTTGCGAGCTCACGCGGCGGCCCTTGGTAACCCGACTTCCCGCGCCGTATCCGTAACGGCGCTCCCGGGGGAAGCGGATATACGCAAAGGAGTTCTATATGAGCAATCCCTCGAACCGTGCTTCGACGCGCGGGCAACTCACGCTGCGCGGCGTCATCATCGGCGTCCTTGGCTGCGTGATTATCACGGCAAGCTCGGCCTACACCGCCCTCAAGATGGGCGCGCTCCCCTGGCCGATCGTCTTCGCTGCCGTCATCTCGCTATTCTTCCTTAAGCTCATGGGCAACGCCAGCCTCAACGAGGCCAACGTCACCCACACCATCATGTCCGCGGGCGCCATGGTCGCCGGCGGTCTGGCGTTTACCATCCCGGGCGCCTGGATGCTGGGCTATGCCGACCAGATCAGCTGGCTCGACATGTTTATCGTGGCACTCGCCGGCACCGTCCTGGGCCTGCTAGCCACAGCGCTTATCCACCGTCACTTTATCGTGGACGCCGCGCTTGAGTTCCCCACCGGCAACGCCGCAGCTCAGACCCTACGCGCGACCGAGGCTGGCGGCAAGACCGGCAAGCAGCTCTTTGGTTCCATGGCCCTTGCCGGCATCTATAGCGTGCTGCGCGACGCCCTGGGCATTGTGCCCAGCATGCTGTGCACGCTCAACATCCCCGGCGTGACCTTTGGCATCTACAACTCGCCTATGCTGCTCTCCGTCGGCTTCCTCGTGGGCTTCGCTCCGGTCGCTTTCTGGTTTGCCGGTGCGCTGCTGGGTAACTTTGGCATCATCGTCGGCGGCACCGCTGCCGGCCTGTTCGACGTTATGACTGCACAGGGCATTGTCAAGTCCTTAGGAATGGGCCTCATGATGGGCTTTGGCGTCGCCGTCGTCCTTAAGGACATCCTGCCGCAGGTCGCCGGCATCGTCCGTGGCCTCGCCGCCGACAGCTCCACCGATACCGACGAGCAGTCGCTCATCTCGGGCTCCCTTAAGCTCGACGCCGGCATCATCGGCCTGGGCGCTGCCGCCATCGCCGTGATCGTCGCCATCGTGCTCGATCTTGGCCCCGTTCCGGCCGTCATCGTCACGCTGTTCACCTTTGTCACCACCATCATGAGCGCTCAGAGCTGCGGCCAGACGGGCATCGACCCCATGGAGATCTTCGGCCTCATCGTCATGCTCATCGTGGCAGCCTTCGCGCAGCTCGCACAGGTCAAGCTGTTTTTTATCGCTGGTATCGTGGCCGTGGCGTGCGGCCTTGCGGGCGACGTCATGAACGACTTTAAGGCCGGCGCCGTGCTGGGCACCAACCCGCGTGCGCAGTGGATCGGCCAGGCCATCGGCGGCATCGTGGGCGCCCTGGTCGCCGCCGCCGTCATGGTCGCGCTCGTCACCGCCTATGGCCCGGACGCCTTCGGCCCCGACAAGAGCTTTGTTGCCGCGCAGGCAAGCGTGGTCGCCACCATGGTCTCGGGCATCCCGAGCGTGCCGTGGTTCGTTGGCGGCTTTATCGCCGGCATCGTCATGTACTGGCTCGGCATTCCGGCCATGATGATCGGCCTGGGCGTGTACCTGCCGTTCTACATGTCACTCACGGCATTCCTGGGCTCCTGCGTCAAGCTCGCCTACGACAAGTGGGCCGCACACCGCGACGCCGAGGCCGGTCTTTCGGACGAGGAAAAGGCCGCCAAGGACGCCGCCTTTCAGGAGCAGGGTCTGGTTGTCGCCAGCGGCCTGCTGGGCGGCGAGTCCATCGTCGGCGTTATCCTGGCGTTTGTCTCCGTGGGCTTAAGCCTGCTGGGCTAGGCCGAACAACAACGCACCAACGCAGAGCGCGGGGTCGGAATCGAACCGGCCCCGCGCTTTTTTTGTCTATTTGACTCTTATGATCCTCACGGCGTTTTTAGTCATGCCGATAGGCCTGACTTTCAGGTCAACAAACCTTGTCTGACACCTCGCTCAGTGCGGTGTAGAGTAAAGACGATAGACGCAAGAAGCGGCTCAGAAGCTAAACGAGGTAAACATGGAACTCGACAAGCAACAGATCAAACGACTGCGTGACCGTCATCATCGGCGTCACGGCATCCGTCCTGCTCATAGCGAGGCCATGGAGAACGCCATCCGTTTCCTCAAGCAGGCATTCAACATTCGCGAGGGTCGCGCGCCCTATCACGTGATCCGCAAGCGCTTTGTAAACGGGGCGCGGCTGACCGGCTCGCATCTGTGCATCCTTATCATCGCCATGCTTATCGCGAGTATCGGACTCGATATCGACTCTGACATCGCCATTGTGGGCGCCATGCTCATCTGCCCGCTTATGGGATCGGTCCTTGCCATGGCATATGGCATTGCCACACTCGACCGCGAGATTACCGTCGAGGCCGTCGCGGGTCTGGCGCTGCAAATGGCCTTTTGCCTGGTCACATCCACGTTGTACTTTAAGCTCTCGCCGCTTGGCACCACCACGGCCGCCATCATCGACAACTCGACGCCCACCGTCTGGGACCTTGCCGTCGCGCTCGCGGGCGGCTTTGCGGGTGGCCTGGGCAACTCGCGCGACCAGGAACCCGCCACGCTCATCGCCGGCGTGGCCGTGGCGACCGCACTCATGCCGCCCCTGTGCGCAGCGGGCTACGGTGTCGCCATCGCAAGCGGGTCGCTGTTCCTGTCGGCACTCTACGAATTTGGCATCAACGTGGTCTTTATCGCGCTCGCGGCCGAAGCCGTGCTGCTTCTTTTGCGCGTGCCGCTCAAGCGCGACCTCAACGGCGACGGCATTGTGACCGCCGAAGAAGATGCCGAGATCGACGAGCTGTCACGCAAGGTGCGCCGCCGCATTATTGTGGGCACGGTGATCTTTGCCATCCCCTGCGTCATCATGACGGCGGGTTCCATTGGCTCGGCGCAGGCCGGCGTGCAGGACGGCCACGGCGTCGCCGAAACCACGCGCGAGCTTGCCGCGGTGCTGCCGGGCTTTAAGGATTACACCGTCGCCGTCGAGACCTCGGCCACCGAGGGCGATGAGGAGGGCATTGCCGAGCGCGAAATCGTCGCCCACGTAACGACGAGCGAGGCGCTTGGGCCACACGACCGTCACATCGCCCGCAAGCTCATCGACCTCAACGTACCCGAACTCGATCGCGTTGAGTTTGATGTGAAGTGATGTGGGACGTGAGATGGATGCGCGCACAGGCGCGAGTCGCAACGAGGCGCAGGCGCGACGCGGGGCGTAAAAAAGCGGGACGCGGTCCATGTCCGCGCCCCGCTCGCTAATTTATTGCCATGAATCAACTGTCCGCATCGACATCACCAGACTCCACCGCAAACGCAGGTTTGGTGCTCACCAGATAAAAACGGATCACCCTGGTATCTCTAAATAGGTAGAGCAAGCCCTGATCGCGTCGGCGCGAAATATACGCCACGTGGACCGTACCGAATTCTTCGCCGTTTTCCTTCTTTAATATCAGGATGTTGGGATCATCCGTACGCTTAAACTGCCCGTCAACGCTGCTTCCGTCTTTGTTGACCAGTTGCCATCGACAGCCATCCTCCTCATGAAAGGCAAGGATTTCCAGACTCGTTTTGTCATTCCGATAGAAACCATCAATGGCAAACCCTTCGGAAGCGCATTCCTGCATATAGGATGTTTCTCGACTTATAGCAAGCAGCCCTATAGTGCCCAAGAGCACAGCTAGGCAAACCACTGCAAGGGTCATCGAAATAGCACGGCGACCCATGTTAGCCCAACCGATAGTCGTTTAACGGAGCGCGAAACATACTTGGCACCTCCGATATCAGAGCAAGCGTCACCCGCAGCCCAGCGGCAGTCATATGTTTGCAACATCAAACCATATGACTGCCACTCGCGGGGAGAGCATCGGCGAACGGCGCGTTTCCGCACTCCATCGGTCAAAAGTAGGCGCGCGCTACAATTCGTACTTGTACACGCGATAGATGAACTTCTCGGCTTCCATCTCGTAGGTGGCGATGGGCAGTCCATAGCGATCGTACTCGGTAAAGGCCTTGGCCTGACCCGATGCCACGAGCATGCTATTCGAATCGCCGACACGCTGTGCGCTGCTCACGTAACCCGAGAACGGCACTGCAATCTGCTCCTCCAGCTCATAGGTGCGCGCCGTCTCGTCCACCGTAAAGATGCGCCCAAACGAATGCGTGCCGTGGTCGTAGTCGGCAACATCGAACGCCTTCGCTTCTCAAACCCATATCGTTACCGTCTTTGAATGCCACCGTCGTTTCCCTCATATATCATGGCGTTTGCCCAGCCCTGTCCAATATTGGTCCGCAGCTTAACAAACACCCCTTAGCGGTAGCTTAAGCTTGCAACGGCGCAGAAACACGGCTTTGGGGGCGCGGTCCGCCCCCCAAAGAATCGTTTAGTACTTGAAGAAGCCCTCGCCCGAGCTTTCGCCCAGCTTGCCCTCGTCGAGCATCTTCTTGAGGACAGATGCCATGGCTTTGAAGTTGTAGGGCATCATCATCTTTTTGAGCAGCGGGCTCACCAAGCCCGGCACCTTTTGATACTGCATGACGATGTTGTAGGCCGTCTGGATTCCCACCGTGTCGAACACACGGAACGGGCCCTTGGGAGCGCCGGTGCCGCGCGTCCACGCAAGGTCGATGCTCTTGGGGTCGCTCACGCCCGAGACATACAGGTCAAGGCCCGAGAGCAGCCACGGCACCAACATGGAATTGAGCAGGTAGCCGTTCTTTTCCTTGTTGACGGGAAACGCCAGCATGCGGATGTCGCTGGCAAAGTCGACGAGTTCATCGAAGTAGCGCTTGTCGGTCTGGTCCTGGGCCATGACCTCGGTCATGTTGTTCTTCCAGATGGAGTTAGCAAAGTGCAGCGACAGGTACTTCTTGGGGCGGCCGGTGTACTTGGCAAAGGTGCTCGGCAGCAGCGTGGAGGAGTTGGTCACGACAACGGTCTTTTGCGGCAGGACCGGAGCAAGCTTCTTGTAGAAGTCGATCTTTGCCTGGGTGTCCTCGGCCATGGACTCGATGACCAGGTCAGCGTCGGCCACGGCCTTGGCAAGGTCGAGCTCCAGCTTGAGCGTGGAGTAGGCACGCTCGACGGCGGCAAGCGCCGCCTCCTTGTCGAAGGGCTGGTCGCTATCGGCGATACCGGCGCACCACTCGCCCGTGCCGTCCGCCATGCCCTCGATGGCAGCGATGTACTCCTCGCGCACATGATCAATCTTGGGCTGGGTGCGGCCGATGCTGCCCTCACTGCGCAACCAAATCGTTACATCGAAGCCGCAGTAGGCGGCTTGGAAGGCAATCTGGCTCCCCAGCACGCCGCCGCCGGCAACGCAAACAGTCTTGTAGCTCATAGGAACGGTCCTCTCTTACGTAATTCCATAGATGTGTATTTATTTAACCGTAAGGATGACGCGCGGTGGGGGTGGGTTCTATAAACGTACGGTATTTTGCCGCGAACGGCTACACATGTTCATTATTTCAAGGCTCCGAGGGCGATTTTTTGTGCCACCGAGACGTCGTTCTCGGAAGTATGCGGCAAATTCTGGAACTCTCGAGCACACCTCGGTTTTTCGCTAATAAAACCGCAGGTACAGAGCTTGAACATACCCGGTGTGCTCGGCCTATTCAGATTTTGCCGCATACTTCCGAAATCTAAGTTCGCAAAGGATGATAGTTGGGGCGTTTACGCAACATATGTCCAATAAAAACGGGTGGTAGCCACCACGGCCACCACCCGTTTGCCTAATATCCGGCTCAAAGCAGGTCGACTACTTCTTAATGCCGCGTCCCAGGCGCTTGGCGACCGATGCCACGGCCTCCTCGCTCACCGAGTCGCAGCTCACGCAGCCATCGTGGGCGCGCATCTGGCCGGTGACTTCGTCCATCGCGAGCGGCGCCACCTTCTCGAGCTTAAAGCCCTTGCCGGCGCGCATGTTTTCCTTGGCCACGCTGATCATGAGCTTAATGCGGTTGAGCTGGTTGACCTCGGACGCGCCGGGGTCGTAGTCCACCGCGACGATGTTGCTCTCTGGGTGCTGACGGCGCAGTTCCTTGATCACGGCCTTGCCCACCACGTGGTTGGGCAGGCACGCGAAGGGCTGCGTGCAGATGATGTTGGGCGCACCGTGGTCAATCAGATCGAGCATCTCGGCCGTGAGCAGCCAGCCCTCGCCCATGTTGTTGCATACCGAAAGCACTGTGCGGGCCTTGTCGGCCATGGAGCCGATCCGCTCGGGCGCCTCGAAGCGCTCTGACTTCTCGAGCAGCTCCTCAACCGGCGTGCGCATCCAGTCAACCAGCTTAATGAGCGCCTGCATGCTGGCACGCGTGGTGGCAGAACTACCCAGCTCATCCTTCTGCAGCTCGGCGTTGCTCATGGAGTACAGGAAGAAGTCGAGCAGGCCCGGCACCACGGCCTCGCAGCCCTCGCGCTCGATAACGTCGACCACGTGGTTGTTGGCTGTGGGGTGGAACTTGACCAAGATCTCGCCGACCACGCCCACGCGCGGCTTGGTGCCCTCGCCCACGAGCGGCATGGTGTCGAACGCGCGGATGGCCTCGCGGCACAGCTTGGTGTAGTTGTGGCGGTTAAACTTGGGCGCCAGCTTGCGGGCGCGCGCCATGTACTCCTCGTAGAGTGCGTTGGCGGCACCGGGCGTAGCCTCGTATGGACGACAGCGATAAAGCATCTGCATCATCACGTCGCCAAAGAGCACCGCGTAGACTGCCTGCTTAAGCAGCGCCGGCGTAATCTTAAAGCCGGGGTTGTCCTCACCGAGCGCCACCGCCGAAAGCGAGATCACCGGGATCTCGGGGTGGCCGCTCTCGCGCAGGGCCTTGCGGATGAGTGCGATGTAGTTGGTGGCACGGCAGCCGCCGCCGGTCTGGCTGATAACCACGGCCGTCTTGGACAGGTCGTACCGGCCGCTCTCGATGGCCTCCATAATCTGGCCGGTCACCAAAATGGACGGATAGCAAATGTCATTGTTCACATAGCGCAGGCCGGCCTCGACGGCGTCGTGATCGGTCGAGGGCAGCAGCTCCAAGTTGTAGCCGGCACCGCGGAACACCTCTTTGACCAGGTCAAAGTGGATCGGCGCCATCTGCGGGCACAGGATGGTGTAGCCCTCGTCGCGCATCTGCTCGGTAAAGGGCACCTTGGGCCACGCGGTCGATGCGCTCTCGCGCTGAGCCTCGAACGTGTACTTGCGGCTCGCGAATGCGGGGGCATCCGTGGAGGGAGCCACCGGCGCGGCATCGCCCTGCTCGTAGGTCTCGCCCGCGGCCGCGGCCTCGGCCAAGCGCTCGGCCTCCTGGTCCTTAAGCGCGGCCATGAGCGAGCGGATGCGGATGCGCGCGGCGCCCAGGTTGGACACCTCGTCGATCTTGAGTACGGTGTAAATCTTGCCGCTGGCCTCCAGGATCTCCTGCACCTGGTCGGTGGTCAGGGCGTCCAGGCCGCAGCCGAAAGAGTTGAGCTGGATCAGGTCCAGGTCGTTGCGCATCGTCACAAAACGGGCGACGGCGTACAGGCGGCTGTGGTACATCCACTGGTCGACGACGCGGATCGGACGCTCGGGCTTCACGAGATGCGCGAGCGAGTCCTCAGTAAAGACCGCAAAGCCAAAGCTCGAGATAAGCTCAGGCAGGGCGTGGTTGATCTCGGGGTCATTGTGGTAAGGACGGCCGGCGAGCACAATGCCGTGGCCGCCGTGGTCCTCGACCCACTTAAGGGCCTCCTCGCCCATGGTCTGGATGTCCTCGTGGAAACGCGCATCGGCCTCAAAGGCAGCGTTGACGGCGGCATCGACCTCGGAGCGCGTGATTTTGGGACCGCGCACGCGGCCGCGACCAGCCTCGGCGTCGGCCACGCGGTCGACGGCGAGCACCTGGTACAAGCGGCGCTTGAGCTCGGTCTTGTCGTGATAGGGCACAAACGGGTACAGGAACTCGATGTTCTGCTCGCGGATCTCGTCGATGTTGAGCGCCAGCGCCGTGGGGTAGCTCATGACGATGGGGCAGTTATAGCAGTTGCCAGCCGTCGGATCCTCCTTGCGCTCCCAGCGCACGCACGGCATCCAGATAAAGTCGACATCGCGGTCGATAAGGTTCATCACGTGGCCGTGGCTCATCTTGGCCGGATAGCACACGCTCTCGGACGGCATGGACTCGATGCCCGCCTGGTAGGTCTTCTTGCTCGACTGGTCGGACAGCTGCACGCTAAAGCCCAGGCGCGTAAAGAATGCGTGCCAGAAGGGGTAGTTCTCGTACATGTTGAGTGCGCGCGGGATACCCACAGTGCCGCGCGGGGCCTCGTCGGGGCTCAGCACCTCGCGGCTAAACAGCAACTCGTTTTTCTTTTTGAAGAGGTTGGGGGCCTCGGTCTTCTGCTTTTTGTGGCCGGCGCCCTTCTCGCAGCGGTTGCCGGTAATGAAGCGCCTGCCGCCGCCAAAGTCGTTGACGGTGAGCTGGCAGTTGTTGGAGCAGCGGCCGCAGCGGACATGCTTTTGCGTCACGGTAAGGTGCGCGATGTCCTCGGCCGAAAGGATGGTCGAGGTGCCATCGGCGCCGGCGCGATCGCGGGCGAGCAGGGCCGCACCATAGGCGCCCATGCAGCCTGCGATGTCGGGACGCACGGCATGAACGCCGGTGAGCTGCTCAAACGCGCGCAGCGTGGCGTCGGACATAAAGGTGCCGCCCTGGACGATCACTTGGCTGCCGATCTCCTTGGGGTCGCGCAGCTTAATGACCTTGAACAGGGCGTTCTTGATGACGGAATAAGACAGGCCGGCCGCAATGTCGCCCACCGTGGCGCCTTCCTTTTGCGCCTGCTTGACGCGCGAGTTCATAAAGACCGTGCAGCGGCTGCCCAGGTCGACCGGGGCCTTGGCATGGATGGCAGCGTTGGCGAACGCGCGCACGTCCATGTTCATAGAGACGGCGAAGCTCTCGATAAAGCTGCCGCAGCCCGACGAGCAGGCCTCGTTGAGCATGATGTGCTCGATGACGCCGTCCTTGACGCGCAGGCACTTCATGTCCTGGCCGCCAATGTCCAGAATAAACTCGACGCCGGGCAGGAATGCCTTGGCGCCGCGCAGGTGCGCAACGGTCTCGATCTCGCCGGAGTCGGCCTTGAGCGCCTCGATGAGCAGCGCCTCGCCGTAGCCCGTAGTGGTCACGTGGCCGATGGTGCAGCCGGCGGGGATGTGGTTGTAGAAATCGGCCATGATGACCTTGGCCGTGCCCAGGATGTCACCGTTGTTGTTGCCGTACCAGGTGTGCAACAGCTGGCCGTCCTCGCCCACGAGCGCGGCCTTCATGGTGGTGGAGCCGGCGTCGATGCCGATGAACACGCGGCCGGTGTAGCCTTCGAGCTTGCCCTTGGGAACGACTTCCTGGTCGTGGCGGGTCTTGAACTCGGCAAAGTCCTCATCGGTGGCAAAGAGCGGGTCCAGACGCTCGACCTCGGCACCCTGCGTGTCACCCAGGGCATCGATGGCCTCGATGAGCTGCGGGAACGTGCTGAGCTTGTTGGACTCGTGCGCCATGGCGGCGCCGCTCGCCACAAACAGGTGAGCGTTTTGGGGCACGATGCGGTGCTCCTCGTCCAGGTTGAGCGTGAGATAGAAGCGGTGGCGCAGCTCGGAGAGGTACTGCAGCGGGCCGCCCAGGAAGGCGACGTTGCCGCGGATGGGTCGGCCGCATGCCAGGCCCGAGATGGTTTGGGTCACAACAGCCTGGAAGATGGACGCGGCCACGTCCTCGGGGCGGGCGCCCTCGTTGAGCAGCGGCTGGACGTCGGTCTTGGCAAAGACGCCGCAGCGGCTGGCGATGGGATAGATGGTGGTGGCGTTGGCCGCGAGCTCGTTGAGGCCGCTCGCATCGGTGTGCAGCAGGGTTGCCATCTGGTCGATGAACGCGCCCGTACCGCCGGCGCAGGTGCCGTTCATGCGCTGCTCGATGCCGTTATCGAAGTAGATGATCTTGGCGTCCTCGCCGCCCAGCTCGATGGCAACGTCGGTAGCGGGGATGAGGGTCTCGACGGCGCGCTTGCTGGCGATGACCTCCTGAACAAACTCCAGGTCGAGCCACTGGGACAGCAGCAGACCGCCCGAGCCGGTGATGGCGCAGGTCATCTGGGCCGTCGGCAGCACGGTCGCGGCACCCTCGAACAAATCGCGGGCGCAAGCGCGGACGTCGGTGTGGTGGCGCTGGTACTTGGCGTAGACGATCTGGTTGTGGTCGTTGAGCACGGCGAGCTTGACGGTGGTGGAGCCCACGTCGATGCCCAAGTGCAGGTTGCCGCGGGCGTTCTCGGGGTTGAAGATCGCGCCTTCGGGGGCCTGGGCGGCGGTGGCGACTACGGGGTCGGAGGCGTCAGCAGGCTCGCTAGCGGCAAGCGTCTCCCCTGCCGCATTCTTGGCCTCGGCAACCGCCTCGGCGACTTTCTCAGCAGCCGCGGTCGCGGCCTTCTGCGCGGCATCCACCACGGCGGGCGCGGCCTCGCGTGCGGCCGCGACCATGCGATCCTTGATGCCCTCGACGAGTTTGCTCATTGTCTCTCCTCTTAGTTGTTGGACTCGATGGTTGCGGCGGTGTCGACCGCGTCCTCGAGCTGCAAGTTCAATAACTTCATGCCGTATTCCGGCACGTTGATATCGATGGGTTGGCCATACAGGTCACCAGGGCGCACAAAAGCGAGCACCGTCATAATGCGCGCCATGGCCTCGGGCGATTCGGTAAGCCCACGCTCAAACCAGCGCTGAATCAGGCCGACTTCGGCACTCACGACGTAGGTAACGTAGTAGTCAAAGAACGTGCCCAGTGCCAGGCCCAAAATGCCCGTCTGCGCACGAGGCACTACGGCCTCACGCGCGGTATCGATAATCTTTTTGATGAAGGCCTGGTCGCCGCCCGGACCCAGCAGCGCACCGATTAAGTCGCGGTTGGCCGCAAGATAACGCAGCAGCTCAACCGAACCGGGCGCCGGCTCAAGCTCATCGATGTTGTGATAGAGATCGGGCAGCTGAGCTGCGGTGATGAGCTCAATGCGCTCACGGATCTCGGCCAGCAAGCCATCCTCGATTTGATTGATAAAGTCGGGGATATCGCGGTAGTGCGAATAGAACGTGCGCCGCGTAAGACCGGCACGCTCGGTGAGCGACGCGACGTTAATGCGCGAAAGGTCGCCGCTCTCGGCAAGCTCACTAGCTAGTGCCTGGCGAAGGGCGCGCTGCGAGCGAAGGGACCGGCGATCGCATTTCTCGATCTGGGACAAGCGTCCTCCTTGTTACTCAGCCTGTGCGCTATTGCACAGTGCGAGTATTATTGCACACCCTGTGCATCAACACGTAAAGGCAATAATTGGGATGTGACAAAGGGACAGTCCCTTTGTCACATTCGCCTAGCTTTTGAAGCGGCGTTGCCGATTGTCCAAAATGTCATTCGTGGGTAGAATAGTGTTGACGGCAGCCCAAGTTGTAGCTAGCTGGGCAGCGCCGTTGTTTGCATTAGGGGGTCAACGCCTTAGCGGCGGCGACCCCTTCTGTTGCGCTTCGAACGCTGCTTGAGTGCCTCGGAAAGCCCGACGAGCGCCGTGAAGAACGAGACCAAAGCGGTCAGAAGCCTCACGAAATCAATCAAATCGGTCATGGGCATCACCTCCCATCAGATGGAGGGCGCTGCCCGGCACATGGAACTGCCGTCAACGATACCGATTCTAACAGAGCTTGGTCATATATACGAATATGTGTTCGTATGCCAAGTGCACAGTCACCCGCGGCAAAGGGACCGTTCCTTTATCACAACCGAGCTTGCCACCAAACCTCCACCTACATTTTTCGAGTTGCGCGGTTCCGCCACCGTCTCTGCAAATGCGTCACTGAAATTATTTGATAGATTTTGACCTTATTTGAGCGTATTCGGGCCTTTTTACGCATATGCCTCACACAATCAAACGCTCTACAGGGAGTAAATAACCCCGGAACGGCGTCTTTTGCCTCCGAGCGAACTCCAACAGACCGCGCAACTCGATTTTTGTTGATGACGGGTCGGTACAGCAGAATCAACGGCAAAAGCCGGCATCTCCCATGTGACAAAGGGACTGTCCCTTTGTCACGTCTATTCGATAACGGTGCGGGAGTTTTGCTTGCGCATGGTGGCGAGCATATGCTTGGGGACAGCGTGGGTCGTGCAGCTGCCAATAGTCGCGCTTGCGGCGGCCTTGGCCGCATCGCTGCCATTCTTGGTTGCGTAGCTGTGGCGGAAGCGCTTGAGCATGTCGATATCGTTGCCGCCGTCGCCGTAGACCGCAACCTCGTCCTCGGCGATACCGTAGTAGCCCGCCAGCCAGGCCACGCTCTCGCCCTTGTTGCATGTCACGTCGGTGATCTCGAACATCACCGGGTCAAACGGCGCGTTGACCACGCGATCCGAGCGCTCGGCCAGATACGCCTTAAGGTCGCGCTCCAGCTCGGGCGTGGTCACGCGGCAGTTGATCTTGCACACGTCATGGCGCAGGATGTCACCGATCGACTGGTCGAAATACTGCTCCTCGTGATAGCCGCCACGCGCACGCATGCCGCGCATCACAATGCGCTTGATGGGGTTGTCGTTCTTAAAGCCCGCCTGATGCATCTCGAAAGAACCGCTCGAAAACATGCCGTCAGGCGTAGAGCAATCAAAGCAGATATCCGGGAACGCTTTGAGCAGCTCCTCAGTAATCTGAGGGTCGATGGTCCAGGTCTTGAGAACCTCACCGTGGCTGTCGCGCACAATGGACCCGTTGGAGCAGCAAGCGTCGAGCGCCAGCCCCGTAAAGCCATGCTCGCCGATCGGCAACGTCGAGCGCCCGGTCGCGGGAACCACATGCAGGCCGGCCTCGGTCAGTTCGCGAATGGTACGGCGAATGGTCCCGTCCGCCTCGTGCAGGGCGTTCAGCAGCGTTCCGTCTAAGTCGCTCGCAAACATCTTGATCATGGGCGTGCCTCTCCTTCGTCTGCACGATATTGTAGATGAGAGCGGGCGCGCCCCAAGAGAGACGCGCCCGTTAGGCGAAAGATAGTTCTACCGATAGCCCTACACCGCGGCGGGGCCGTGTTCGCCGGTGCGGATGCGGATGACTTCCTCGACCGGCTCGACCCAGATCTTGCCGTCGCCGACAGCGCCGGTGCGTGCGGCGTTGCAGATGATGTCGACAATGCCATCGACGTGTTCATCGGCGCAGATAAGGGTGAACTGCACCTTAGGAATCGTGTTGACGAGCAACTCGTTGCCGCGCACATATTCCTTCCAGCCATGCTGTGCGCCGCAGCCCTGTACCTGGTTGATGGTCATGCCGCGAACATCGGCAGCAAACAGCGCGTCCTTAAGAACCTCAAGCTTCTCGGCACGAACGATCGCCGTAATCTTCTTCATAGTGAATTCCTCTCAATAATCAACGTATCCCTTTACATGAGACGCGGGTTTCCCAGGTGCCAAAAACCAGCCTTGCAGATCAAAAAAGTGCAACTAACTGGTCTTAGCAGGTTTCCCAAGTGCCGCAGATCGGCCTGAAAGAGGAGTGCCGCGTACTTAAGGTACGCAAACGACGATTGAAGGCCGAGGTGCGGTGCCTGGGGAAGTCGCTAGTCGAGTCCCGAGAAAGAGGGATAGGCGCTCTCGCCGTGTTGACTGGCATCCAGGCCCAGTGCCTCGTCGGCCTCGTCCACGCGCAGGCTGCCGCGGAACAGCGCCTTGACCACCGCGGCGATCACCAAGTCGAGCACCAGCACAATAGCAACCGTCACCACAATGCCCAAAATCTGCGAGATGAGCAGCGAGACATCGCCCGTGTAGAACAGGCCGCCCTTACCGGTCCACGAGAGCTCCGGCACGCAGAACAGGCCCGTGAGCACGCCGCCCAAGATGCCGCCGATGCCGTGGCAGCCAAACGCGTCGAGCGCATCGTCGTAGCCAAACTTGGTCTTGAGATGGCTAATGGCCAGGTAGCAGACGGGCGATACGATCAGGCCCATGACCAGCGCCGCCCACGGCTCGACAAAGCCCGCACCCGGCGTGACCACCACAAGGCCCGCAACCAGACCGGTGCTGGCACCCACCAGCGTGGGGCGACCGGTGCGCACGCGCTCGACGACAAGCCACGAGACCATGCCCGCCGCGCTGGCCGTCACGGTGTTGAGGATGGCGAGCGCGGCCACGGCGTCGGCCTTAAACTCGCTGCCGCCGTTAAAGCCAAACCAGCCAAACCAAAGCAGGCCGGCGCCCAGCGCCACAAACGGAACGTTATGCGGGCGGTAGCTCACCATGCCAAAGCCGCGACGACGGCCAAGCATTAAACAGAGAATCAGGCCCGTCAGACCGGACGAGATGTGCACCACGTCGCCGCCCGCAAAGTCGAGCGCGCCGATGATGTCGCCGATAAAGGAACCCTCACCGCCCCAGACCATGTGGGCGAGCGGCGCATAGACCACGAGCAGCCAAATGCCCAGGAAGGCCGTCATGGCACCAAACTTAACGCGGCCGGCCAGGCTGCCCGTGACGATAGCAGCCGTGATCATGGCAAACGCCATTTGGAAGGTGATGTTGATGATTTGAGGGTAGACGGCACCGTCCGCAGCATTGCCCTCGGCCGCCTGCAGCACCTGGTTGAGCACCGGCAAGCACAGCAGCTGGTCAAGGCCTCCAATAAACGGGCTCGAGCCGTCGCCGCCGTAGGCCAGCGACCAGCCGGCAACAATCCACAGCACACCAACCAGACCAATGGCGCCAAAGCACATAAGCATGGTGTTGATGACATTTTTGCGCCTGGACAGGCCGCCATAGAAAAACGCCAGACCCGGTGTCATTAAAAACACGAGCATGGTGCAGATGAGCATAAACGTTGTCGATCCCGTATCGTACATTCGCTCCCCCTTGGTCACATGAACGTTGTCGGCGCCCATAATGCGGCCGAGGGGCAACTGGTGTAGACCAGATACGGCGTTGTTAAACGCTGCGTTGTCGAATGGAAACGGTGCCGCAATCTTGGAAACGGCGCGGCAACGGGCGCGAAACGAACGGGAAACGTGAGAGCGAGGGAGCCGCGGGCGTACCCGCCCCACCTAGCGCCGGAACAGCTCGCGGGCACGGTCGCGAAGGTCGGTGGCTCGGATGACGCCTTCATAGCGGTTGATGCGCAGGCGCGGGAAGGCGTTGAAAAAGCGCAGGTCACGGCGGCTGAGCGACACGCTCGGCACCGGACGGCCCGTACGCTTGCCGGTACGGTGACGGGTGAGCGACGGGCGTGGCATGCTCGGTGCGGCATCGGCAATGCGGCGAGCGGCAAGCGCCAGACCGCGAGCACCGTCCGAGATAAACGTCGGCATCGAAGCCTTCTCGCGCAGGGCATCGAGCGCCGCATCGCCCAGTTCCGCCAGCCACGCGTTAACGGCGCGGCTGCGGATATGTGTCTGAGCCACCGAGTCGATCGCCGAATCGGGAATGCGCTCGAGCATGGAGTCCGAGGTATCGGCCAGCGACTCGTTGATGCGGTCGGCAAGGTCGGCGCGCACGCACTCGAGCTGGTCAGATAGACGGCGCCAGCTCGCCAGCGAGCACACCGCGTCGACCATCATCGCGACGGCGACGATAAAGGCGGACAGCCGCACAATCAGCACCGGCAGATGGCCGAGCAGCCCCAGCAACGCCGGCTCCACCACGCGACAAATGCACAGCGCACCCAAGCCAAACGCGCAGGCCCAGTACAGGCAAATGCGTCCATGCAGGTTAAACGGCAGGTGCGAATAGTCCCAAAACCGGGCACCCGTCGTTTTTTCGAGCAACACACCAACGCTGTATTCAATCACGCTGCACACGAGCGCCGCAGCGACAAACTGGCTCGAGGCATCCGGAATCCCGCGCAACAACAGCCAGCATGCAATACCGCCCGCGCCGTAGATGGGACAACACGGCCCCAGCAAAAAGCCGCTGTTAGCAAAGCGTCCGTGGTTGAGCATGGCGCAGACTGTCGACTCCCACACCCAGCCGCAAAAACCGTAGAAGGCAAACGAGAGCACCAGCGCCGAGAGCGGACAGGCGGCAAGCGTCGCGCCGCCAAATGCCATGTCGATCGCGGTTCCCACCGTCTACCCTCTCCTCTTTTCGCTCGAATCTTCGATCGGGTCTTCACCCGCGCCCTCACGCATACCTTTGCTCGAGTCTTTGCCCAAGCCATCGTCCGCCTCACCCTTGCGCGGCAGACGGCCGGCAACCGTCTCGCACAGAGCGCACCATTTATCCGCCAGGCACACAATCCACGCCTCGCGACACGTCGGCGGCACCGGCACCAGCGGAAACATATGCCGCACGATAATATTCCGCTCGCGCGGCGTTAGCTCAAAATCTTCCTCCGCACGTGCCAGGGCAAAAAACGGGTGGCGGAAGCCATGCAGCCGATGGCTTGGGTCGGGATCGTGCCAGTCATAGAGAAAGTAATCGTGTAGCAGGGCTCCGCGCAGCAACGAGGCACGGTCGACCGAAATGCCAGCACGGCCCAAGTGCTCGGCAAAGGACAGGCTCGCCCGCGCTACCGAAGTCACATGCGCATAGACCGTCACATCACCATGCTGGATAAACTCGCGCGTCAGGTCCAAGCGACCGGCTTGAGCCAGCTGATGGGCGGCACGGTCGACCTCGCACGCGATCTTCTCGGCACGAACGACATCGGACATGCGGCCTCCTTCCAGCAGCTCTCGGCGACAAGCGACGGCCTGTGCGCAATCGATAAAAACATCATGGAATCTATCAGTATGGCATCGGACAAAACGTTTTGCCCCACCAGTTGGCGAATTACCGCGCCGCCGTCACATATCAAACGTCAAAATGTGCGAGACTGTCTTGTGCAATTGTGCCGGCCAAGGGAGCGCCGGCACTCGATTCGCATGGAGTTACCCACAACGATGCTGCTTACGCAAACGACAACGCCCGAGGACGTCAAGGCTCTCGACCGCGCCGAGCTTCCGCTGCTCTGCGGCGAGATTCGTCAGGCCATCCTCGAAAGCTCTGCCGCCGTCGGCGGGCACGTTGCCCCTAACTTGGGCGTCGTTGAGCTCACGGTCGCGCTCCATCGCGTGTTTAACTCCCCCATCGACAAGATTGTCTTTGACGTTTCGCACCAGACCTACGCCCACAAAGCGCTGACCGGGCGCGCGTATACCTATATCGACCCGGAGCGTTATGGCGAGGCTTCTGGCTTTGCCAACCCCAACGAGTCCGAGCATGACCTGTTCGCCATGGGCCACACCTCGACCTCGGTGAGCCTGGGCTGCGGCCTGACGCACGCTCGTGACCTGGCGGGCGATGCGTACAACGTCATCACCATCATTGGCGACGGCTCGCTTTCGGGCGGCCTTGCGTTTGAGGGCTTTAACAATGCCGCTGAGCTCGACAGCAATCTGATCATCGTCGTCAACGATAACGACCAGTCCATCGCCGAGAACCACGGCGGTCTGTATCGCAATCTGGCCGAGCTGCGTGCCAGCAACGGCACTGCCGAGCGCAACGTCTTCCGCGCCATGGGGCTCGACTACCGCTATCTGGACGCCGGCAACGATGTGCTGGCCCTCGTCGACACGCTGCAGGAATTGCGCGACATCGACCACCCCATCGTGCTGCACGTCTCAACTGCCAAGGGCAAGGGCTTTGAGCCGGCGCAAAGTGACCCCGAGCGCTGGCATCACGTAGGCCCCTTTGACATGGCGACCGGCCGCAAGCTCTGCCCGGGCCATCCGAGCGAGCCGGCGCCGCGCACCTATGCCGACATTACGGGCGAGGCGCTCAGCGCCGCCATCGAGCGCGATCCGCAGGTCGTGGGCATCACGGCCGCCACACCCTACATTATGGGCTTTACGCCTGAGCTTCGCGATGCCGCCGGCAAACAGTTTGTCGACGTGGGCATTGCCGAGGAGCACGCCGTGACCTTTGCCACCGCGCTTGCCCGCTCGGGTGCCAAGCCGGTCTTTGGCGTTTACGGCACGTTTTTGCAGCGCGCCTACGACGAGCTGTGGCACGACCTGTGCCTCAACGATGCCCCGGCAACCATTCTGGTATTTGGCGCATCGATCTTTGGCACCACGTCCGAGACGCACCTTTCGTTCTTTGATATTTCCATGCTGGGCGGGCTTCCCAATATGCATTACTTGGCGCCTGCCTGCATGGAGGAGTACCTGTCCATGCTGAGCTGGTCGCTCGACCACCGCGAACATCCCGTGGCGATTCGCGTGCCGGGCATTGGCCTGGTAAGCCGTCCTGATCTGGCGCCCGCCGAGGACGCGGACTACAGCGCCGTTCGCTACAACGTGGCGCGTCAGGGTCGCGATGTGGCTGTGCTCGCGCTCGGCGATTTCTTTGAACTGGGCGAACGCGTGGCAAATCGTCTGACTGCCGAGTACGGCGTCGAGGCGACGCTCGTCAACCCGCGCTTTGCGACTGAGCTCGACCGCGAATTCCTCGACAGCCTTGCCGCTGAGCATCGCGTTGTCGTGACCATCGAAGACGGCATCTTGGATGGCGGCTGGGGCGAGCGCGTCGCGTGCTACTTGTCCTGCACGCCCGTGCGCACACGCACCTTTGGCATCGCCAAGGGCTTCCCCGACCGTTACGACCCCAACGAGTTGCTTGTTCAGAACGGCATGACGGTTGAGAATATGGCCGCCGAAGCAGTGCGCCTGCTGAACGAGTAGAAAAACCTCCGCAAGGGAAGCACCCCTGCGGAGGTTTTTATTTGGCTCTGTTAGACCAGGATTGACATACATGTGTCCCCACGGTGCCATATCGTTGACCCCATAGACCGCGATGATGGGGGCAGCATGAACGCCGAAGACCTGGTCCTCAACTTCAA
>JACXXQ010000103.1_pt1 | contig 60150 bp, 89 predicted proteins | sample 8621361 | NCBI WGS metagenome assembly JACXXQ01 (sample SAMN15503820, study PRJNA645414) | gut metagenome | isolation source: feces | host: Bos taurus | place: USA | collected 2016 | reverse complement strand
TGATTGTCAAGTCACCGGTCATTGTATCACCGGTTTTTTTTACCTGCGCATCGTTCGTTACGTTGCCAAGTCCAACGTCAGATTTCGACGGCTTATTTCTGGTTCCGTATAGCTCGTTGATGGCAAAAGTGTCACGGTTAAGTCCAGCATCGTTACCAGCGTAAACCTTGACCCTACCTGTTCCGTATTCGACGTTGAACGCCGCCCACGTATCGCTACACCGAGAGAATATGCCAGCGCCGTGGGTATAATGGGTCGCAGTGCTTCCGGCTGGCTTATCAGCACGCCAGAAATGACCGCCTTTGTCACGAAGAGCTTTTAATAGTTCTACATCGCTCATCTTGCCGTCTGATGATATACCGCTACCGCCAAGACCGAAAGCGCCTGTAAGCATAGCATTAGAAAGGCCCAAATCTGCTTTACTAGGTTTGTTTACTTGGTCGTAAATCCTTGCCGCCGGGCTTTCAATAAATCCAGAAGGTGCGTTGGCTTGACTAACAAATCCTTCGGGAATGTATAATTCAGTACTGCCAGTCTGTGCCAGTACTGCAACCTTTGTTTCTTTAATAAATGCTCGTTGATAACACCAGACCTCAAAATACCCGTCACCTGCAACCAGGCCGTAACGCAATTGGTTATCATTTGCCAAATTGGGTGAACCTAGTCGGCGAACACTTAAAAATTTAGTTATATTTTCACTGGTTATTCCGCCCGCATCGTTAAGACCGCAAGCGGAGATCTCTATAAAGTCAATATTCCCGTAACTTGAACCGTAGTTACCGCCATTTGTAACCATTAGAGTCAGGTGGCAGTTTACTGACTTCGGATCTGTAAGTTTAGCGATCTTAACGTAAGCGCCATTATTGCTAGTTGCAACGGGCCAATTGTATTGCGTCAAAGGGCTGGCAAGGCTTTGCACCGTTTGCATGTACTCTTTAGCTTTAGTTTCACTGGACTTTGCGTTGGTTTCCGATACTTTTGCTGCCCCTGCTGAGTTTGCAGACGCATCTTGACTAGCTTTTGCATTGGTTTCAGCAGTTATTGCCCGGTCTTTGGATGCTGTAACATCCTGTTGTATAGCCCGTATTGTGGTGACAGCGGCGTTAGCGGTATTAGCAGACCCAGCAGCCCCAGCTTGTGCTTGTTTAGCGGCGTCAGCATTAGCTTTAGAATCATTTTTATACACAAGTGCATCTGCGGCAGATTGAGCAGCGGAAGCTTTACTATTGCGTGCATCTGTAGCATCCGCTTGTGCAGCGGCAGCTGACCTTCCAGCTTGAAGCGAATACTGTTCTGAAACCGCTACAAGCTCTTTGACTTGTTTAATAACTTCAGGTGTTAGATCTTCTTCCGCCCAGTTAACTAAATAATTGTTAAGCGACCCTTCCTGACTATCGGCATATATTGCAATTTCCCCAGCTTTATAAGGTTCAGTACCTTGTGGGCCTATAATTACTTTATAGTATCCTGATTGCACAGTAACATTGTACGCACCCTGAGCGTCGGTCTTAAAGATTGCTTCGCTACCGTTAAGGACGGTTATCGTGTTCCCCTTTGCTAAGAGAACGACTGTTGCATTAACGATTGGTTTTTTTAAGCCGTCAAGCAAAACACCATATAAACGAGTTGCCATTTTTTACCTCTTGTCTTGCAGAGTTGATCAATTAATGGATGCACCATGGCATACAAATATGGTAAATTAAATTAGAATATAAAACAATATTGTCTATCATCTTTAACCACATTGTTGGAGGCTATAATGCCTGAAGGTATTTATATAAACTACAATGACGGTAGACCTGCAATGCAAATAACGTCAGGTCTACGGGCTTTATCTTTTTGTGCTAACTTTAATCAGCGTTGTCAGTCTGATCAAACTTTAACAATTAATACAACTCTTACCCAAGCTTCTGAAGTTTTTGTAATTCCTACTAAACCTGTTGAAATTATCGAAGTATACGATCAGGGGCTTGTAGTCCCTTCACCTTTCTACATCTCCTCCATCTCCAGGAATGGTAATTCTGGTGTTATTTTAAGGGGTGGTAATCCTTTTGGGTATACTGGAAAACTCCCACAATGGGCAGGATCTATCATGGAAGTATTACCTGCTTCTACATATAACACGGGTCTGTATGTGTCAAACTCTACGGATTTCACAGCTATTTCAAATAATGCAAAATTAATGACTTGTCAGTATGCTGGTACTGTTACAGTTAACGGAAGTATGCAACTTCCAGTATCGGGTATCCCTTTTGCAAGATGGAATGCTAACGGAATATCCGTTGGGTTTGACGGTAATAATATAATTGTCAGAAACTCTTCCTATTCTGGGACGGATGATGTTTCGGCTAGTGTAACAATGGAGCTGGTGATATTTAATAATACCCCACCAACTCCGGGCGACGGTATTACAATGACAAATAACGCTGGTCAGGTTACGTTCTCCACAGTAAAGAAACCTTTCTTATTTGATAAAACTTTAACTTTGACACCAAGTGATCAGGATATTGGCGATAGATTAATTCAACTTGGGTTCTACGGAATGAGGACAATTAATACAGGCGGTTATCACAATGTGCGTTATAATGGTGTTCATATGTATAACAATAAAGTACGCGCTGAAAGAAATCAGCGGATAGGGAACTACAGCTTAGGCTCCCTAACAGCACCTGAAAGAAATATTGTTATCCCGACACCAATTATCGCATTACCAAATATGTATTAAAGGGGCTTTCGCCCCTTTTGTTACCATCTACCAACTACAACTTTACCTCCGCCCGATAATGGGACGGTAATTCCGTTACTATTGATGGTTATACCTCCATTCCCGTCGAATCCAAATTTACCAACCGCTGCATGTATCTCACCTCTGACGACAACATTATTAAACTCCGAGGCCCCGTCCTTAGTAATCCTCCAGCCAGAAGAACCGCTTACATAGTTGTTGGACTGAATATAGTTACCAATCTTAGCGTTATCAATAGATCCGTTTTCGATAAATGCAGCTTTCATGAACACCTGGCCGTTCTTAACCACAAAGGCTAATTCAGCTACACTGTTTGTCGGGTTATAAACAGCAAAGTTGTTTGCACTCACCATGAAGTAAGATTGAACAGCACCACCGGAGCCCTCCATACCTAACTGGATACCAGCAACGTATTTTTGCCCCTTATTATCAACCTGTACTTTAGCACCCCATTGAGCGTTAACATTGCCTTCCAGATCAACAACTGCTTTACTTGTCTCCTGTACAGTTGCGCTAACATCATTTAAGCTTTCCTGAACGCTGCTAATACTTTGACTTAAACGTTGTTCGGTTTCTACTACAGTTTGACTAAGCTGAGTAACACCATCTTTAACACCAGTAATTTCAGCAGTAATCTCTTTAAACGTTTCAGTCTTTTTGAGTTCTGCATCAATCTGTGGCATTAGCTCTGTAGCAGTTGTGAAGCATGTTGCAGCAACTTCTACGAATGCAGACGATCCGAACGCGTTAATTGTGCGTACATACCAGTAATAAGTGTGGTCATTCTTCAAACCTTCCGAAGTCCAGGTTGTACCCATACCTTTACGAGTTGCATCGCGCTCTACGACATCTGTAGAAGCAGAAGAAAGTCTTGTTTCACCAGAAGTCCAGAAGTCATATTGTGTACTAACGTTTGCAATATCTGAAGACTTAGGAATTAAGGTTATTGCAAAGTAACCCTGTTGCACTTCAACAGACGTTGGCGGAGGTGGCGCTTGAATATTAAATTCCAGATAAGCTTCCGGTGACACCGCGCCGCTATAGGATACAGCTTGAACGTGTGCTGTATACGCGCCCCGCAGCAACCCAGTAACGCGAACACTTTGGCCTGGGACTTGTGCGGTCCAAATGGTTGTACCCCCCTGTCGCACGGCTACGCGGTTATACGCAACCTGTCCCATATTGGTCCAGGATAAAACCCCCTGTACAACATCGCTGATCTGTAGTATTTGATACTGAAGGTTTTGAGGTTGAGCAACGCCACCAGTAGGTAGGTCTACAAGGTCCGGACGCTCCATAGGTTTACCAATAGCATCGTCCCACATTTCCAGGAAGTCCTGGCGTAATGTCAGGTTAACTCCGCCTTTAGGGTTAAACGACCATTTGGTGACACGCATTTCGACATTCTTCATACCGATTTGCGTAATAGTAACTTTTACATACATTCCGGGGCGGAACTTATAACCCCTCATGTTACAAGGGATTTCAATTGTACGTCCGACACGTTTACGACGTAAAACAATATTAGCTAGACGTTGGGCTTGATACTCGCTAGCAACAAAACGGAAATCCATGTCCTGAGTTATTTCGCCGCCATCCTTTTCCACCCATTCCTTAACCACAACTGGAGGGAAGTCAGCTTCAACATAGTTCTGCTTCGGGTCGATAAATGTCCCTGTAATGGTGTTGGTGCGCTCCTTGTAAGAAGTCTCCGGAACAATTTTAATATCTCCAGCAATGCAGCTTTCATCAAGCGTCATTGTAGCTGGGCCGTAATATGCACCAACAAGCAAGCCATGTTTACCTGCTACATATGTCAGTTCGCCACCGCAAGCTTGTAGCATAGCATCCAGGATCTTAGAAGGGGCTTCATCTACTTCAAACTCACCATTAATTCTATAACGCTGTTCAGTAGAACCATCAGCGTTAGGAACGTATTCATCGCAGATGTTAGCCGCTTCTTTAAACTGATCCCAGTTAATATTCTCGTCTTTACGTTTTAGGTAAGTACGGAAATAATCGAGTATAACTAATGCAGCGTTATCGCTGAATACAGTTTGTCCGGAACGTGGATCGTATATACGGCGACCACGTTTCAGCATTTTGACGTTTGGTAAGCCTGACGGGAATTTCTCCGCATTAAATTTAAAACTAATGCGAAGCCATGCAATCCCTTTACCAATCATATCCTCCTTCCAGGAAGGACAATTCTTTTTCATGAAAGGATCTACAGTTTGACGGTCATTATGAAACTCCCAAGTAACATAATCCTCAAACGTTTGAACAAGGTCATCCCCAAGCCATATATCCCCAATACCATCAAGAGGGTGTCCTGCTATAACTAAAGCCATGTGCAGCAATTCGTCTTCTTCTTGATCGCCCGGTTGCTCTTCCGCAAACACCATAACGCCGGAAGCAACGGTTGTCCCATAGACTACGGTACGAGGGGCTGCGGCTGCTCGTAAAACTTGCTTACGTTCTTGTTGACCTTTATAAGCATTAAAGTTTGTATTAGGTGTCTTAGTTAGAAGAGCACCTGCCGCGGTTGCAGCCATACCAATAGCTAAAGCCACACCCGTAGCAATCCACCCCGCCGCAGCGGCAGCGGAAGCACCTAAAGCTATTGCTGCTCCAATTATTGCTGGTGGCATTAGGCCCTCCAAATATCCGTAATTTCGATCTTATTAAGCGGGAACGTTTCCACACCGTTCGGGCCCATGGCCCATACATATCCCGTCCATAATATGCCAGCAGTTAAGCCTAAAGCTCCCTTAAATGTAACCACATCGCCTCTTTGCGCATAATTTTTATCAACCCGTTCGCTCAAATAGGCATCCAGCAAAGTTGGAAGATAAGCTGTTCCAACTTTTTCAATTGAAAACCGTTTACTTCCAAGCTCTGTGCTATATTTACCTGCTATCTCATCATAGATAGTTGTACCGTATTGAGCATCAACACATTTAGCCGCAAATGTACAGCAATCGTTTTCACCCCAAGAAAAAGGAGTCGATGACAACTCCTTTACTGTGGTTAATAAACGTGTTTGCCAGCCTGGCAATTTACTCATATGTGAATCCTGGCGCATCTTTTTTACTCCCCCAAAAGATTGAACGTTCAGCCATTTGTGCAACATATCTAAAAAAGCGATCGCCTGGATATAAACGCTGCTGGCTTTCATCCGTATAGCGATCCGGTAAACCTTGTGACCAACGCTCAAACACGTTGGCAATAACATAACTCAAAGCGTTTTGTTGACCTGCTTGTAAGGATGTATCTGTAATAAACCCTTCAAATAATACGTTCGCGCCAGTAACAACACCTTGATCGTTCATTACTGCAAGATAGCACACAACATTACATCCGATAACTTCTTCGTTTAAAGTTTCACCTACAAGACTCATATCTAGACCGCTAAGTGCCATAGACATCGTACTTGAGCTTGTGCTGTTTTCTTCAGTAACTGAACCAACATCCCCAAGATTACCTACTCCAAGAAACGTCTGACCGTTAATAATAACAGTTCCTGTCCCTGTGTGAACCCTTGTTACACCGGAAGGGAAATCTATTTCCGCAGCCAGCACCAATGCAACGTTCGGTTGTTCCATTGCGCTAAGAAGGTCGTCACTGAATGGGCTGAATAGCATTAGAATGCCTCCGAAAATTTTAAAGTAAAGGAGTTATTAAAAGCAGGTTGACGCTTAACTCCGTTAGTGTTTTCTGCTAACCGGAAAGCTCCTTGTGGCTTCTGAGTTTCAATCTTCGCGCCATTTGGAGGGATACTCCTCAGCATAGGTGCAATGTTTAAAATTACGTTACCGGAATCATCGCTCCAAGCATCTTCCGTTATTAATTTCAATTCATTGTTTACAGCAATATAATCCCCTTCCCATAAAACCTTGCGGTTCGGGCTCCATCCTTTGGTAGATAAAGTTGTCCCTGTATTGTTTGCACCATTAACCACAGGTACTCCGATTGGCGCACGCCCCCATCGACCAAAATCCTGAAGCATGATTCGACCAGCTTTACCATCAAGTTTAGCTAACGTCGATTCAAGCTTTCTGGATTGCCAGTCATTTAAATTGCTAAAGGTTAGCGTAGCTTCCCATCGCGATCCAGGATAGGACACAGTTTGGGAAGCCCCATTGAAGGGGCTTGTAAATTCTACAGCGTTTGAAACTAGATACCATTCCATTTCAGATGGTCTAAGCTCTTCGGGCCAAATGAGCATATATTACCCCATTGCAGTTCTACGAATTGTTCCTCGGGATGCAAAGTCAGTAAGAACTTTATTATATCCCTGCTCCGCACCATCACGAGCTGCTTGCTGCATGGCTTGCGTGAGTGCAGCATCGCCATTTCCTTGCACCGTGATATACTGAACAATGCTAACACCACCGGACATATTCACGCCACCTTGTTGTGAAGCTTGGCTATCCAGGAAGCGGTTTAACTTGTCATTAGACGGAGCATTAAGTACACGTTCACCTTTATCCAATAACCATGTACCTTCGCGCGGAACATTATCAATACCGTCATGTGCCATACCAGCGATTGCTAAGCCACCCACAGTAGCAGCCGACGCATAACCCATAGCTTTTACTATACCAGCCATAGCTGCGCCCATTGTAGCCCCGCCTTGCTGTGTACCCCATGCAAGTGCCGCAGATGCCGCTGTTTCCGTGTTAGCAAGAATTGATGGAATTTGCATTGCTTTCTGTGCTGCAAACATTGCTTTATAAATAAAGTTCTGTTTACTAACACCTTCTTCCAGACCTGACAATATAACACCCAATGATTCCTGAGAAAAGGATATCATTCGGTTCATAAGAACTTTATCCAGGTTTTCCCTTTCCATACTTGCTTTCTTCAGGACTTGTGTTTTAGCATCTTCGTAAAGCTGATAGTAAGCTAAATCATCCGCTCGCTGTTTTGCATTAAGCTCTGCAATCTTTGTATTTTGCTCGTACGCGATTTTTTCATAGTCTGTCATACCTTCATCTAACAAACCCTGAGCAAACTTACGATTCTTCTTACGCTCGTCCAGTTTCTTTTGAGCTTCTTCTGCATCGTAGATTGCAGCAGCAAGTTTAACAACTTCCGCTTTTTCCTCAGCTGTTGCAGACGCATTGAGCTTATTAAGTGCTACCGCTTGCGCTTTCGCTTTGGCGTTTTCCTTAACACCTGTGGTTACTTCGTTAAGCTTGTTTCGTAAATCGTCAATAACCTTAGCATTTTGTTGATCCGCCTTAATAGCGTCTTTTGTAGCTTTAGTCCGGTTTCTTTCTGCTTCTTCAAGATCGTAGTTTTTGCCAAGAGCTTGGGCTAAATCTTGAGCATATTTAACAAGCTCTTTAGCGGATTCGCTTGTTGCCTCTGAGCTAACGTCCTGACCCATAGCTACTTTGCGAATAAGACTTCCATATGTATCTGCATCCTTGCCCAGCGTCTGATACAGTCCCCTAAGGATTGCAGCTTGGCGAGCATTGCCAGCGCCCTTAACCGTGTTAACATCAATCTCACGGTTAACGTCCCCGAGTTGACCTTTAAAGCGATCCAATACTTTCTCGTCAATAAGTGGACCGGATTTGATGTTAAGAACAGCCTTCATATCAGCAGCAAGCTGACGTGCTAGAGGGATTATTTTCTCTATGGCGGGGCTTGTCATTTCAAGCACATTGTTATATCGACGTTGTGCGTCTTCCGCGCGTTCAGCAGCTAGCTTGACGTTATCCGTAGCAATCTGTAAGTTCTTTTCCGCACTAGCAGTATCTCGACCGGATGCAGCTCGACGTTTTAATTGTGCTTCATAGAACTTCTGCGTTTCCGTTGCAGATTTAAGAGCGGTTTGCTCGCGCTTCATTTGCTCTTCAAGTTCCGGAAGTATTGCGCGGGCTTTAACTGCGTTAGCTGCCAACTGAGCTTCTGTCATCTGCATCAGTTTCTCGCGTACAGAATCAACACTATCCGCAAACTGATTGTTTTCCGCACGACCCGCTTCCAGCGACGCTTTATAGGAGTAAATTGCACCCGCTGCCAGCATTGCTACACCAACAGGACCGCCAATTAACCCCATAGCACCGCGCAGCACGCTCATTGCTGTAGCTGCTCGGCTTGCGGCTGGTACAGTTGCATTAAGAGCAGCATTGAGCGCCTGCCGCGCTTGTACGTCCGCCATAATTGCCGCAGAATGCGCACGGGTAGCGTTGATAAGCGCAAGACGAGCTCCTGCTTCCGCTGCCGTACCCTTAGCAACCGCCAACGCACCGCGAGCAACCTGCAAAGATGCAAGAGACGCAGCACGATCCGCAGCCGCTTTCTGTGCGGTAACGCCAATAGAGCTCTGCATCACCGCCGTAGTTGCCGCAGTTTGTGCAGATTCCATCTGAGATGCTTTTGCAGCAGCTATAGACGCTTTAGTTTTAGCAAGCATTGCCGTAATGATACGGGCGGTAATTACTGTAGCTAAAGCTGAACCAACCGTTACAACCGTTCCTAAGTTTTCGGATAACGCAACAAACGTCTGTCCCAATGCAGCGACCGCACCTTGAGTCTTTTGGGATTCCCCCATAAACTTAGTCAGGTTGTTTGTTGCAACTGTCCATTGCTGGTTGAACGTTGGCATAGTGCGGCTAAATTCTTTATCAATTGTATCCGCAGCACCAGACAACGATTTGATAACCACATCTGAGGTTAACTTGCCGCTGTAGGCCAGTTCGCGCAATTGTCCAATGGTAACACCTAAAGAATCGGACATGATTTGAGTTAAGCGCGGAGCTTGTTCTGCAACAGAGCGGAATTCATCCCCGCGCAAAACACCAGATGCCATCGCTTGCGAAAACTGAATAAGAGCAGCACTTGCTTCATGGGACGTTGCACCAGAAACGATCATTGCTTTGTTGATTGTTTCCGTGATACGTCCAAGCTCCATACCAGTCATACCAGTATTCTTCATCGCACGCTGGAGACGGGAATACAGAGTTGCAGTTGCTTCCAAGCTTGTACGTGACCGCTGGGCAATATCAAACACGCGTTGCTGCGCATCCGCAACGGTTTCATTACCCGTACGAGCCAGTTCAAGTTTGTTGGTGAGGATAGTCCAGGAGTCCGATAGCGAAATAACACGGCTAATAGTGTCAACGCTAACCATTCCTAAAATTGCAGCATCCAAACGACTTGTGACAGTTGCAAGTTCGTTAGATGTGTTAGACAATGTTTTATAGCTAGAGGTAACACGTTGAGCAGACCGCTCCGCTGTGTCACCTGTACGCGCTAGGTTCCGCAACATAGAGTCCGCGGTACTAATCCCTCTCGCGTCAACTCTGATTACTAGCGAAGCGGTTTCGGCCATTATCTTCTCCTTTTTCTTCTACCTTTATTTTGATTTTGCATTTGACTTTCCATGAGTTTAGCATTTTGCTCAGCTTCTGACACGCGCTTTTCAAGCCATAGCTGCCGCAGTATTTCGCATTCGTACGGTTGAAGATGTAAGCCCATTGTCACTTGATAGCTGTGCAATTCTGTATAACTAAAATCCCCTCCAGTGTAAATATCATCAAATAAAGTAGACAGGTATTCAAAGCAGAGCGGTATTTCCTTTTCCCGATATTCTTTAAGCTTAGGTGGCGTCTTACCAGACTGTTCTTCAACCTTTTGCAGTTGCGATAATAAAGAAGATCCCCCGCCGGGGACTTTACTATTTAGTTCCCATTGGAGGATCTTCTTATCAATTAACTGTCTGCGCGCTTTTAGAAAAAATTACTATCTTTAGCGGCAAACACGTTAAGGTCTTCTCGAACAGTTGGGTTCTCCGTTAAGAACTCAAACACGTTGTCAACAGTCGGCGGCTCATCAAAAGTCCAACCTGCTACAAGGTTACACAGTGAACGGGTAAGGATATCTTCCTTCATAGCATCCGTTACTTCACCGTCTTTACCCTGCATAAGCGCCAACAGTTGACGCTGTGCTTTCAGTTCAGCATCACGGTACTCTGTGCAGTAGCGGCTGCGAATGTAGAGTTTTTCGCCAGTGTCGCCTACACCAGGAATAACCACATTCATAGGCTTAGTGTTTGCCGGATCATTTGCCCGGCTCACAGTTTTAAAATCACGGAAGCTTTTAGCTACTGCAACTTTGGCTTTTTTGGTGTCGGTCATTTCTTATCCTTATGCTCCCGCTAGAACGCGGGTAATTTTGATGGAACTTGCGGTTGTTGGGTCCAGCAATCCGCGGTAGCCCATATTAAGCATGATATCCCCTTCACCGTCAATAGGGCGTGGAGCTTCAGTGAATTTCACGCGAGGGATTTCCACAGTGTATTTTTGTTGCGGATTGCTTGGGTCAATCAGATCAAACTTGATTGAAGTCTCCACTTCATCCAGATACTTCTTACGCAGTTTGTTATCCAGGAAGTAAACGTTAGCTGTACCAGTTACAGCACGGCGACCAGCAGACGGTTCAATGGAGAACTTCGAGCCAACAACGAAGCGTGGAGAGATATCGTTTTCAACGGTAAGACCGATTTCCGTAATAACGCTAATTTCCTGACCACCTTCCAGCAAGCTACCGGAGAAGCCGTCCATCGGTGAAGAAGTTGTACGAGGTTTAATGGAAGCACCGGCAGGAAGTGATTCAGCAATTTCCATGGAACGACCAACAATACCAAACTCTACTGTGGTCATGTTTTCAGCTGACAATGCGAAAGTCATGCTGTTAACTTCACAACCGCGATAGATTGTGTATTTACCTGATGGCAGATCTGCGTTATAGTCTACAAAAGTAAATGACTGGCGAACAATACCACCTTTAAGGACGTTCTCCTGCCATTCACCGCGCAGCGCTGCCGCAATAAGGTCGTCAAACGTACCGAAGGACATTTCGCCCGTTACTGTACCTTCAACGCTTCGAGCACCAAGACGGAAGTCTGCGGTTTCTGCGTCATCACGCAGTTCTTCAGACTCCAGCGTTGCAATGTTAATATCCAGACCGGAACTCGTTACACGAAACGGGGTAAACTTCGCGCTTGCTGGAGTTGTGTTGCTCACATCTTCTTTGACGTAATAACACGAATAACGTGAACCTGTAGCCATATTTAGATCCTCTCTTACCTCGGCTCACGAGCCGACCAATAGATTGTAATAAAGTTAACGTCCCAGTTGTCTTCAACCCCGCCTTTGGTAAAATCATTCAGCGAAGTTTGTCCACCCTGCGAAAAGTCTAAGCTGACAATTCGTATCGTGTGGTCATCCGGGCACTGGATACGCAAGCCCAGTTTAAACTTTTTCCGAATGGAATCCAAGATTTGATTCTGTTTAGACGTTCCAGTGTTTAACGGACTGTACACTGTAACTTGATAGAACCCTGGAATTTCATTCAGACCGTTGTCACCTAACGTTGCTGCGTATGTGGATGCAGGTGCATTGATTGCCTTTAACCACATCTGATTCGCTTTGGGTGTAAACTTCTTGTTCTTCCAAGCTATACCGATATCCGGTCCAACGGCTTCGCGTAGCATCTTATTAAATGCGTCATTGATAAAATCGTATCCCAGCATTATAGTTTTCCTTCTACAATAGCTTGGCGTATCAACATTGGAAGCTTCGCTACGTTAATACGCACCATGCCATTTGGCGCTTGCTGCGACCAACCAAGATATTCAAGTTTCGGAGCATAAGGGGTTAAGTTGCTAAAGTAGAAAGTCCAGTCTTTATCATCTGGTAACTGTCTTACGATAACCCTAGCTTCCGCTTTAGCTAACTCCCCAGTAGGATCGAGGCGGATTGTTTCCGTTGCATATGGTGCACCAATGGATGAACGCCAACCGCCTTTTGTACGTCCGGTCTTAACAGGAGTATCCTGAATTACATTCTCCGTGAACTTGACAACAACCTTTTTGGCTTGTTCCCCAGTCTGGACAAGCACCTTTTGACTTGCACGCCGTATATCCGCCCCGAATCCCATTATCGCGTCACCTTGAAAGTATAAAGAACAGAAACATTAGCAGGTCTTGTATCAACGAACTCGTTAATTGTCCATACTTCCAACTCACCATCAGGAGACATACGCTCAATGCGTGCAGTCATTGCTTTATCGCGTGTCAATGGTGGAGTCATTGGATAAGTTAAGACTTTCAATTCGCCGGCAGAAACAAGGCTCCCACCGATCATTTTTTCCTTCGGAGAAAGAAAAGCTCCGATAAATGGGTAGCGTTTTTCAACACTTGGATCATCCCACTCATCTTGACCTTCTCCTTCTTCCATGACCACAAGTGTACAGTTCACGCCAGCGTCGTTAATCATTTGCTTTGCAGCTTCAACTAACTGCTCATAAGGAAAGCTCATAAATCACCGTATTAATCTGTTACCCATTTGATAACCCAGCAAAGGTGATAAAAACGTCATTGCTTTATCGTAAGTCTTTGCTGGTCCGGATTGCGCGGTACTACCAGTTGCGTATTCAATCTCAAGCCCTTCCACTTTAGTTCTTTTGACTGCATATGCAGTAGTTTTTCCATTAAGAGGACCGCCAGTGGCTGAGTCCGCTGTAAGCTGGCAAACCGCGTTTATAAGCGCCTTTGGCAAAGGGCTTTGGGGTAGCTCGAACCCGTCCACAAACACCCCGTAGCGTGGCCAATTTAGCGGTTGCTGTGGGTCCATTTTGTAACCCTTAAACCGTTGACCGTATCCTTCCACAAAATCCATAGCGTCGAAGATCTTTGTCTTTAAATCTTCATCATCACTTGGAAGAACAATACCTCGCATTGCTGCATAAGTTCGAGCTTGTTCAATGGTGATGTAGCTATTGGCGTCCGGTACACCAGTACCATCTTCAACTATCAGTGGAATCTCCATCTTTCTTCCTCATTGCGATGGTTGTAGGGATAAGCGACGGGAGCTCTTCTTCAGGAACAGAAACGGCGTCTTCTTGACGCCGTTTTCTATTACGTCGGAGGAGCCACAACACATATTGTCTATGGCTCATTTCCATGGTTAACCTCGACGCATCATATTACGTGCAACCATACGGGCAACCGGATCGTCAATAGGGTTCTGGAAGCGATGGTCGGAAAGCATGTCTTCAGGTTTACGTTTTTTCTGCGCTTCAAGATACATCTGAGTTGCAGTAAGACCGGACTTAGGACGACGACGCTCCTGCTCAACGATAATCTTATCCAGATCCGATTGAACGTCTGCAATAGCAAGCTCCAGCGCGTGCTTTGTGTGATCAATCTCTTTGACCACATTGCTAAGCTTTTCGCTCTTCGCTTTTAGCTCTTCATCGCTTAGGCTGGAAGTGTCACCGATTTTTTCCGGCTCCAGAAGAGCACGCAGTGCTTCGCTAATCTTAACTTCAATTTGCATCGTTGCAACCGCGACTTTCTTTTGTTCTTCATGAGCTTTCTCCTGTTTGACAGCTTCATGTAAAACTGGATCAGCAGATTTAACAGGTTCCACTGGTTCTGGCTCTTCCAGCACGCGGTTATCGCGGGTAAACAGCGGAGCGGCAGTTGTAATATCGTCGCGGGTTAAAGACGGGTTAGCGGTAGCGAAACGCAGAGCGTCAACTTTAGGTAAGCCATCGCTGGTCCAATGATTCGGGTTATCCGGATCAAGTTCTAACAGTGCTTCAATTAATGTCTTCATTGTTTAATCCTTATTTTTAGGTCACATTAATAACACATTTACCAGTAACACTATCCTTTGCCTTGGACGTTACTGTCAAGTTTGAAGTACCACTGCTTTCGGTTGTGGTCACAGTAATTGTACCGTCCCCGTTATCTTTAATTGTAGCAGAGGAACCGTCAACTGACGCGCTATACGCTTTGTTTGTAGTTCCGCCCGGGACAAAGTTTATTTTAACAGTAACCGTCTTTACTTCTGAAGTTGTGGTGTCAATCTTAGCAGGATCGAGAGTAATCGAAATTGGCTCCACCTGCAACGATTTTTCCATCAAGTCGTGTCGTTCATAACGTTGATAACGCATGGTTGTTCTCCTAAAAAAGAGGGGACATAAATGTCCCCAAAAATACTACAGCGCGGCGTTGAGTGAAGCCTTAGGAACCCTGATACTCACGAGTAATCAGGCGAGCAACTTTAAGCTGCTTGCGCTCAGGGAACGCACGACGCCAGGAATCTGCATGGGCCAGGTTGTTAGTAGTTGCAGCGTTAGACGGACCACCTTTAGCAGTTTGAGCAGCAGCCCAAGCATGACCGACCGGATGCAGAATCCATTCAACACGGTTGTGAAGAACTTCTTCACCAGCGCCATTGTTAGCAGCTTCGTCACGAACAACCGCAGTCGGTACTTTCGGTGAACCAGCACCCATTGCGGTAGCGCCCGGGCCGAACAGCCAGCTTTCAAAGATACCAGTAGTCGGATCGTGAGGCATGGAGTCGTCTTCAATAATACGCAGACCCTGATAATACTCAAACTGAGTTTCACCGCGAGCATCCGGAATGAAGTCGATCAGGTTCAACTGACGCATACGGTTACGAACGGTAGAGTGTACCATAATCATGGTCAGACCGCGAGCAGCATCACCCATCGTTGCTGTTGCGTTGATGAAGTTAGACGCGGTAAAGTTGGTCTGGTTATTCGTAAAAGACTCGCCAGAAATATCGAAAGTTAAATCGTCGTTATGGGATTTCTTCGCATTAGCAAATACACCTTTCCAGGTTGCAATGTATGCAGCTTGCAGACGGCGAACCCACCACGCAGACACGCGATTACCGATAGCGGTCATTGGGTCGTTACCAATCAAAGCAGATACCAGATCCGCAGAACCCCAGGATTTTGAACGACTCATACGAACCTGAACTTCAGATCCGGTAGTGATGTTTGACGGTTTGGACGGAGCACCTTTATCGATCGCAATATCTTCGTCTTCGTCTTTCAGGTCATTATAGAACGGCTCGTTAAAAGTCAGACCTGCACCAGCAAGGTTAGCAGATAAACGCTCGTCCATTACAACCGCACCGGATTGGATCAGAGCAGAAAGTTCAGCGGTCTGCGTCTGCACATAACCAGTGAAGATCTCAGGGACAATGACATCCTTCAAACGAGTCAGGTCAGTTTCACCACGACCAAATGGTAGAATAATTTTAGATTTAGACATACTTGTCTCCAGGAAAAGGATTGATTTGTTTACTGTTGGTAGCCTTTCCCCGTGGAAGGCTGTTTAGGAACCCGTGTCCCTGATGTGTTGAAACTTAACATCAGGGACGTCGGGATGTCAACTTATTTCTTAGCAGGACGTACAGGCTTCAGCGGGTCTACGCCATTTTTTTCAGCTAAGCGTTTAGCTAAAGATTGATTAGTTTTCCAGAGGTTCATCTGCTTAGAGATGTTCCAACCATCGTGACTGTACGGGTCTTCACCGTGATGACCGCCAGCGCCAGGACCAGATGCACCGCCACCAGCAGAACCTTCAACCCAGTGCGGACGTTTCGGAAGGATTTCGTTCAGCCAATCCGCCGGAGTCAGGTAAGGAGTTACACCAGCCCCATCTTTCGTAACCACATTGCCATTCTCGTCGACGGTCATCTGCAACTGTGCATAAGTTACAGCGTCTTCGATAGCAGATGGACGCAATTTAGCACCAGAAGCAGCGGCAATAACTGCATCTTTAATTTTCGCTTTAGTTTCGCGAGCGCGGTAGCCTTCAATTTCCTGCTTAACCGTGTCACGCTCGGTGATAACAGTTTGCAATTGGCGCTCAAGCGGAGCAAGACGGGCTTTGACCATCTTCTCAATGTCTTCCGGATTGCCTTTACCGCTAGCAGCAGCTTCCAGCTCAGGAATACGATCCAAATCCGCCAGGACTTCTTCAACTGGACGCCCCAGTGCGCTAATTTGTTGTTTCACCTGACGATGATCGTTACGCTCTTTTGCTAACGCACTTTCCAGACGACGAACGCTATCAGCTGGTGCTACACCTTTGACTTTTGCAAGAACGTATTTACCACCCTGCTCTGCGTAAAGAGTTGCAAATTCCGCTGGGATTTCTTCCGCGGATGCATACTCGTATTGCAATTCCACATCACCTTCACCGCGAGCGCGTGGATTAATTAGAGCAAGACCAACACTAATAGCTACAGAACTCTTTTGCATTTCTTATCTCCGTTGTCACCCGTGTGACGTTTTTGGGGCTGAGCCGTCCCAGCCCCGTGTTCGTTAATATAAACCGATCAACTTGCAAGTTGCAACTATTCTTTATCGGAAGCGTCGTCTTCCTTAGGATCTTTGTTTACTTGTTGCTCTGCGTTTAAATCAGCCTTAGCATCATCAGGCAGAGGCCACTTCTTAAGCTCTTCCTCAAGAATTGTCATTTCTTCTTCAAAGCTTAGTGTGGTTAAGCCCTGATCAACAAGCCAGCCATGAATAGACTGCAAGCTGATTGGAGCTTTAAGGTTGCGTGCAGTAATAATTTGAACAAAGTCCTGACCGTTAAACATGCTCTTGGTAAATTCAAGATTAGGCTTAACCACAACTTTCTCTGGATCAGCACCCATCCATTTAGCGCAAACCTTCAGCAAGTTTTCCAAACCTGCCGCACCAGTATACGCAATTCGAATCAGGCTAGCTGTACGCGCAGCAATACGCGTTTTCATAGCTTCGCCTGATTCCTGCGTGCTCTTGGTGTTGTTTACCATTTGCCCGGCTTTAATTTGGGCTTCTTGCTTATCCGCTGCTAGTGCGAGACGTTGCTCGGACAAACCGTCACCGCTAACACCTACATATTTAGCGTCACCACCAATAGCAACGTTAATGACAGCGCCAGGGCCAATGCGTTGAGGGGCTTTATCCCCATTCTCCCCAGTACCACCAACAACAACTAAGGTGTCCTGACCCTGCATATGCAAGCTTTGGCGGTAATCCGCGTCACTACGGTACATGCTTAGACAAATGTTAGCAAGACCCAACAATGGCGGTGCTTCCGGTGCTGGGGTAATATCTGTTGTATTGACAAACTGGAAAGGTATTTCATCCAGCGTATTACCTTTATAATAAGGAGCAATCATTTGCCCTTCATCATAATTGGTATTGTTAATAAACAGATGTTGAGAGTAGACCGCCCCACCTGCAACTTCATCTGTGTCCATTGGACCTAATTGTAGAACGCGATAACGTTTCTCTTCTTTCCAGTCAAACTGATTGACACGTACAGGACCGCTTTCATCCAGAACAACCATGTTCAAGTTGATATTGCCCAATTCATCTTTACCATCATCCCAGTTAATAATGGATAAAGCATCATAAACGCTAATATAAGGTCTGTTATTTACATCCTCACCTTTTGGCAAGTCCAGCAGCAGACCCAAACGTCCATTTTTTAACTGCATTTCATTGATGCGACGTAGCAGAGCAATAATGTCTTCACCGTCCGCAGTACACAGCTCCCGCATGTACTCCATTTCAGGAGGAAGCTGGATTGTAGGTGGCTTCTGGTGCAGCAGACCTAAATTGTTTGTAACAGCACTTGAATAATCGTCAGGGAAGTTGGCACGCAGACGATAAGCGAGCCAACGTTGAAAACCCAAATCATTAGGATTATTCATCCCATCAATAATCATGGAAGCTAAAGGCGGTAAATATTTAACACCTTCTTCCTTAATTTTATCTTCACCCTCATAGCAGTCGTTGCACTTAACCCATGCGTCCTTCCACTTGTCATATAGCGGGTGAGTTGCATCAATACCCATATACCCTCCAGTTAAATACCGATAGTTTTGCCAACACCTGTATAAACAGCTTGATCCAGAACCATATAACGTACTTCATCGCCCATATGGTCTTCACATTCCGTATCAACGTCGTCCTGATCTACTTCATCGCGCGGAAGACTTGGAACCAGTTCAAAGAAATAATTGCAGTTATCGAAAACATACATTGCTGGATTTTCACGTGGTCCCGGCAAAGGTTTACCGTTTGCATCTTCCCGCAATGCAGCTTTAAGAAACTCACGCATTTTCTGCCATCCGCGTTTACGCGACCCAGCAGATTTATCACTTCTCTTCCAATGGATACCGTTATACAGCTTGCCGTTAAGACGGATTTTCTTCGCCATTGTTGCAGCGGTGGAGTTATTGTTCTCCAGATCCCAAATGGAGTTATCCGCAGGACCAGGAACTACACGATCGTGTATACCCCAGGCCAATTCCCGCTCCAGTATACCGCTTGCAATTTCCGAGTCCAGCAAATGTAGACCTTCGTTTGTTTTACCGTTGGTCCCATACCATTCGTTAATCCTAAACAGGTCACCGCGGACCGTAGAGAATGTAGTGCCATCTTCACGCACAACATCCGAGCCATCACTAATAGCCCACCAACCGACAGAGAAAGGTTTTGAAGAACCCCAGTCGAACGAACGTGTAATCTTCCAACTTGCTGGAATCGGGAATGGTCGTACTTTGTGAACAGTGCTACGCCACAGGTCATCGAACATACCACCGGATGTGATATCCCAGCTACCACCCAACCATGCAGCGCGTTTGTTCGGGTCTGTGATGGACATAAGCTCTGCAATATATTTTGGGCTTAGGTTTTTGTTCTCACGATAAGATCCGAAGATATGGCATTGCGTCGTAACCACATCTTCCTCTTTCTGCGTCCGCGGGTTAAACACTCGCGTAGTTTTCCTGAGTATTTTGCCCATCGGTGCAGCGTCAATGAAGCGTTTCTTAACCCAGTTATGCCCCGCTCCAAACGGGTTACTGGTAGCAAACACTTCCAGAGGAATATCTGGTAAATATGTGACCGTACCATCTGGATTGATAATTGGGTTATCTTCTGGTAAGAAAGATGAACGGTTACAGGACATCATAGCTTCAAACAAACGCCCGTCTGGATACTTTGTTAATTCGTTCCATCCGATAAACGGGTATTCGTGACCATGATAAGACCAATAATCCTTTTCTTTGCAAGCAACACGGAACAGCAATTCTTCCCCAGTGGGCCAAACCCATTTATAATCAGACTTGGAGCTAAGGAATTTAGCACCATCTTTAAATTCAGGGAACCAACGCTGTGATTTGGTTACAAGGTCATCAAGGTTTTTATATTCACGATCGAATATAATACCCTTCCAGAATTTACCGTACCCTACGCCAACATTCTTACGGAAACGCATAAGCTGGCAGTCCGTCTTTCCAGGACCGCGAGTACCGTGGTATAAAATGATATCAGCAGGACAGGATAAAGCGAGCGTCTGTGAACCTGGATGTGGTTTCCAGACTACTCGCGGCATGTTATCAGGTTGTCGGTTTAGCTCCATCTTCAGTCTCTTTAACTAGCAGTTGTTGAGACTCGGATGCAGTTTTTTCCCATTCGTCAATATTTGCTACAGCAGGGACTATCATTACGCCGCCTCTGTTAGTAACATCAATTTTAGCCTTCTTGGGCGCATCCAAATCATAAATTTGTGCAAGCTTGCCCAATGCAGCTACTCTAGCAGCTTGAGAAGATCCCGGTCCTGTATAATGAGCTTCACGTTTTAATGCTTCAATGATATGCTGACGCTCAAGGTCTGCTTCAATGTTAGCTTGCTCAGAAGTACGTTGAACACGGGATCTTTCAATCTCCTTGAGCTTCCATCGAACATAACAGTCCGTGGCAAAGCGTTGGCCAAGCTCCTGTGCAAACATAGCATTGAACCCGCATCTCATGCAAGCGTTAGTCCAATTGTAGTCGAACATGTACTCAGCAACAACTTTGTCACGTATTGCCATCTCTTCAGCGGACAAGCTATTTGCATACTGGATGTAATTCGTCCAGTCACGATCATATTGCTCTTGACTTGCCCCGTTCATGGAAGCCCCCTTTCTTATTGCTATTTAGGCTGAATATAATTGCTTGATCCTACAAAATCAAGCGAAACATTTTCAGCTTCATAGCGTATGATTTCCTTAACCCTCAGTTTACATTCAGTCAGAGCTGTTTCTGTATCCTGCAAACGTTGGATAATATCCCTCGTATAAACCAAAGGAATTTTCTCAACTTCCCGACATTCCACCAGTAGATGCGCGGGTAGTCTTACCTTCACTATCTGTGGAGCTGGGGGAGGTTGAGTCTGCGTCGAGCAGCCTGCGCAAATCATCAGGAACACGCTCATTAAGATAAGCTTTGACGTCGGCATTGCTTTTCTCCAGTGCTTTTAATTTGTCCTGAAGCAACCTGTGGTTATGTTGCTCACTTTTAATTGCTGAAGCCAATTTTCTATAAGATTCAGTATCCTTCTCCCGTTGGGATGCAAGAAATACAACAGCTTCGCCCAGCTTTGCATTGTCCTGTTCTACAACGGTTAGTCTTTGCTCAGCGTGTTTTAAATTAGTTTTGCTCAGCTCGTTTTGTGACCACAAGTATGCGGCCACCCCGCATAAAAACACAACCGCGCCGATCATCAAATACTCGATAAACAGACGCGGTTTAGTTTTTATAAAACCAAAGAAGTTATTTAGAATCGTTTTCATGTTTGCAGTCCCCTGAATCGAGTTTGATCCCTGTCCGTGAAGCTATAAGCGACGTTAGGGCTTTTAGCGTAGCACGTGAACCTGCCCAAGCAAATAGGCCAGCAAGGCCAAAAGCGAACCAAAGGCTGATGTTAAACTCCCTGTAGATCGCATACATTATAACGCCAAAGAAAGCGGCGGATAAGCCTTCAAGAAATGCAATGCTTGCCCGTACTTTCTTACCAGCGTCTATTGTACGCATGACATAACCGAGAGCTCCCCCAATGAGGGAGATAAACGCAAACCCCGCTAGAACTGCCCAATGTTCGTTGGGTGAATTGAACATGTTCCCTCCAAATAAAAGGGGCTAACGCCCCGTCAGTTAAAGTACCATTGCAATAGCGCGGTTAATTACGTCGTCGGTATAGGGCATCATGCCATTTTCATGACGAATGATTGCTTTCACCAATCCTGACATAATTGCCTTGTCGAAGACATTAATTGGATCGTTAGGTTGAACACCAATTGCTTTGGCAACAGAGCGAATATACGCTTCCGTATCGTTTTCGTTAGGCGGTGCCCAACGAGCGATAATTTCACGTACAGTGTCGATGTTTTTCTTACCTACATTGGGCATGCCTTCACGTTTGGTGTAGTTTGTCAGGATTTTCGCTAGCGCACGAATGCCGTAAATCGGTTGCGTGAATTGAGCAAAAGATTTATCGGTCCGCTTATCAACAGGGACCAATCCCTGCCAATTATCACCCCAGCGAATGTTACCTGGATTGTTGTTACGAATACCACGAGGTTGAAGCGCCATATCGAGTTCCTCCGCTTGACATGAACCACTGAAGGGTAACAGAGAAACTTGATACGGCGCAAGGAGAATTGATCTAAGGAGATTACCCGTCAAACCACTCGCTAATGTACCAGCTAACAAGACCTTTTCCACCTTTATCGACCCCGTAGCTGGAGTAAAAAGTGAAGTTATCGGGTTCGTGTTGCAGGATAACCATAAAGTCATGCTGAGTGCTGTCAATAATTGCAATGGCGATTTCCTCGTTATCTGTGATAAAGATTTCGCCACCAATTACAACATGCGTCCCGTGGTCAACTACCTTACTATGATAAGCAGGTGGGATCAGGTGACTGAATGTAGTCATTTAAAAACCCTCAAACGATATTGTATCAACGCCAAGAAATGCACATGTGGTATGCTTGATTGCTAGCTCGATAGCTTCGCGTGCGCTTGCACCAGCAGCCAGAGCTCCCGCAGCAAACACACAACCGCTACCCTCAGATCCCCATCCATCCAGCATGGGTTCGCTCAAAGTACCATCATTATAAATAAAATGGCAAGTACCTTCCGGAGTAACCGCAAGACCGCAAGTTTGCCCGTAATCATCATCTTTACTATAAAGTTTAATATCAGGAAACTTAACAGGTTCCGCGCTATTAAAATAACGCAACACCTGATCGGTAAATGCTGTAAGGCCGCACAAGCCCAGTAAAAACCGTCCACGATGTCCATTCACGCTATGAACTTTCTTATAAGCAGTCACAGCTTCCCCGCGCATAACTCCACGGTCCGCAGCTAATACTTTTCCATCAAACGCAATTGTGGTCATTTAATTTTCCTTTGGTCTTGGATAATAACAATGCATAAAACAAATAGAATAAGACAGATACAAAGCCCTGTAGTTGCAAAGATTCGGATAACCGTGAAAGGTTGTTCGACTACTGTATAGGTATAAAGCCCAGCGAACATTAACGTCGCAAATAAAAACAATCCGGCGTATAGTTTGGTCATTGTGTACCCCTCTTATTCGATGGGTACACAATACAATGAAGGGTTATCTGATAGCAAGGTTTTTAATTAAGCACAATCTCAACATCTTTAACCCAAGTATGAATGATAAAAGCTCCAAGTTCCTCAGGATCTTGATCCGGGCCAACGTAGAACTTTTTACCTTCCCAACCTTTAATTGGGTCATGTACAATAAACTTGTGATTAGTTGTATCGATCACAACCTGATGCAGTGCTCCAGGAACATTGAGACTTGGGACAGTGCACAAAAACAAACCACCCATGTATATAGTTTCGCGTCCCCCGCCTACAGAACAGATGTGGTCAACATTGTTTTGTACTAAATATTCGGAAATTGTTATTTCCCAGTTGTTGTAATATCGGTCATGAAATTCCGCAATTACTTCTTCTACAGGTCTATTAAGGATCATTGCTAGACACGCAGAAACGCATGTATTCAATGTTGGTTGCTTGACGTGTTTAATCATTTTATGCCTCGTATATGACTTCCGGCTCGTTATTATAAGGACGCAGCAGCAAACGCGCTACCAGCGCCGTACGCTCGCTTAACCCTTGCGGATGTACAAACCCAACGAACTGGTAATGACAACCGCGCAGGTGGTGCAAGCTCTTAGCACAATGACACGCTTCCAAACGAAGTGTTTCGCCCGACTGCCATTTAACCACAATGGTAGAACTCGCGGTCATTTTAATTTCTACGTCACCAATGTCAATTTGAAGATATAACAAATCTTCCAGGATATTGCGGACGTAAACGAGGATCTGTGATGTGGGCATTACAATAAGACCGTTCCAGTCCTTCCCTCGACCCAGTCCGCAGAAACGCGCAAAGTTGCAGATTAACTGACTTTCTGTAACCTGTTTTACTTCAAATGATTTCTTTAGCTGGCACTCTTTGGATTCGTCCATTACATCGACAATAGTTTTAACATCATTCATTATTTTACTCCGCTAAAGTGTAAGGGATACCGGATGCTTTAATCCTTCTGTACATATCCATAGTACCAGCTCCGCCGGGAAACACAATAGCGTGATCTGGTTTAGGATCAGTATCCAACATTAATTGATTGCGGTAAGCGCCAGCTTGTGCATTATAAGCACCTTTGGCGTTATACCGTATCTTGGTATTTGGTAAGGAAAGATTGTCCCACGGGGCAGGAAATGCTTCTGTCTTAATACCATTGTGCTCCGCCCAATGTGCGCAAATTCGGTCAACACCGTCAGCGTCACCGTGGCGAAGTGTGGTTATCCTTCTTTGCGTATGCAGCTTATCCAATTGAGCGTAAATATACTCCACATGCTTAAAATTTCGACCTCCGGTGACGACTAATAGCATTATTTCTTCTCCAAAGGTCTCAGCATTTTTTCAATAAATTCTTTCCAGTGGTGCATATGTTGTTCAATCACCGATAATCTCCTTAAAACGGTTATATAGATCACGATAGAACAAAGGGCCATATTTATTACGACGCAGGAAGTCCTTTGCTACAGCTTCCAATTGACTATAGCGATCACGCAAGTCGACTAATTCCGTCTCAGCATTTTCGGCACGTTCTTCCTGAGCACGCCATTCTGCTTCCAACTGGTCAATGCACATATCACGATAGCCCAGCTCCGCAGCAATATCACCTTTGCTGTGCAAACCTTCGGACGTCATTGCCATAACATGACGGGAATAATAGCCTCCAGCTTGATCCAGCTCCCAAGCATCAGGCGCACGATATAAACAATCACACTCCACCAGAATAGGCTCACCCCACGGTTGAACGCCACCACTATCAACCATTCCCGTTCCGTTACATTTTTGACAGCTCATTTTACAATTTCCCTTAGCGTATCACGCCAGTCCGCGCCTTCAAGGTCAACTTCACCGCAGTAGCGACTCTTATCACCATCATGCAGCCATTCTTTAAGTTGTTCATATGCTTTAGGCTTACTATTATAACAGTGGACAACACCGTTAGCGTCCACTGCGATGTGAGTAGCCCAAGGGGTCACAGGGATTTCCTGACCGAAAAACAGGACTTTGATTGCAGTTTTAGAATCGACCGCAGGGATATCCGGTTTTTCTCGATTTAAATCCATTCCTAAATACAGCATAACAACCTCCAGATAATTAAGGGCTCCGTAGAGCCCATTATAGATTGATAATTACACTTTCTCCAGGAAATTGGCGCCTACAAGACCAGTATAACTGATTTCGTAAGCATCCTCTTCTTCATCGTATTTATCGTCACCCTGGCTAACAATTACAGTATGGTTCCACTGCCCGAAAAGGCTATGCAGATTAAACACCACCTTATTAACAGTGACAATAGAACCAGCTTTCAGTTCCCGGAACTCCGTACCATCGCCTGGAGTATATCCAACACCGCCAATATCAGTCAGTAAACGGTACTCTTTACCTTCAACAATCTCTTCTACACGCATTCTTCTTGCTCCTCTACATATTTAGTGACACATTTTTGAAAATTAAGAACGATATTTTTCTCTTTTACGGAGTGAAATTTAACACGTTCCGGGCAGATAATCCAGCCTTCAAAACGTTGAGTAGCGTCATTCCATGCAGCACGACCATAATAGCCGCGATATGGACCTAATCGCATTGCATTTACCTCTGTAACCACATTGCTGGAGGTGCTGGGTGTAGCGCTTGCCCTGGAGTCGCACATAAATACCTCCTTGATGCTCTAAAACAGGTGTGAATTGATAGAAATTGGTTGCATCCGCTCAAAGATGGTAGCTATGGAGCAGCTACAAGACGAATTATACGTTGACGACTCAGAATTTACTACCAAAATCCATATATTTAGAAAGGATGAGCGCAATATATTCAAAAAGAAGGTAGGTGGGGTTATGGATGTAGGTGGATAGGGATGTGATGGGTGTGTATGTCGGCAACAACATAGTTGACGAGTTAGATTTTCAAACAAGGATACTATCAGGATGGACAGGGCACTCCCCAGCGATCCAAGTACCTGGAAAAGGATGGGTGGGGTTGCGCGGCTGGGCCTGCGTGGGTCGGTGTGCGCTGTGCGAGCTGTGCGCGACGCTGTGCGCCTGTTTCGCCCGAGCTAATGCATTACCATTGCCTTTGTGCATTAGCTCGCTAGCGTGGCGCTGTGTGCGTTATAGCACCGCTCCTCCTTTACGGGCTTTACGAGCTGCATAACGCTGTTCCATTACTTCGTTGTGTTCACGATCCCATTTAGCGTCCATTACTTCGGTCACGATCAGTGCTACCAGTGGGCCTACTACTGCGACGACCATCATTATTAAGATTAACATTTTGTTTTCTCCGTTGTTTGGTTGATGTGTGTAGTATCCACCAGACCGATCATGTTGTCTAGGCATTTTGTGCTATTAGTTGCGCGTAGAACTCGCGCCCTGTCTGCATGGCTTTGGACCAGTTGGTTTCTTCCCATTCCATGCGCATAACCTGCAATAATAACGCGTGCTGTTCGCGTGTAAGCGTGTATTTGCGTGCCATAGTAGTTACCCCTTAATGCCAATGAAGAACGTAATGCCGAGCGCCTTGTGCATGATTTCGCGTGCGGCGCGAATACCTTTATCCTTCGCAGCGTGGGCAGCTTCCAACGCTGTATCGTGAACGATATTTTTGGCGGTAGTGTTGTCCACGTTAAGGCGGAAAGCAAAATCGGTTAGCGCGATGCATTGGCGATTAGCATTGCGTGCGACAACAGATCCTTTTTGCAGGTTAACGATGATTTGTTTTTCGTTATTGCAATGGTCGAAGAACGACATAGTAACGATGGACATGGTGTAAGCCCCTTTAAGTTAATTTGTAGTACCCTTGCGGTATGTGTATATAGTAGTGGTAGACCGATCATGTGTCTACACCTTTTTGCATCTTTTTATAAAAATATTTGGCAGCTTTATATGTATGTGTGCGCCCGCGCGAATACTCCAGATGATGTGATGTTAGTTAGGCCATTAGTGCTAAACATGCAGGGCAAGCATAATTTTCACTAGATGCAAAACAATATCAAAATAGCACTTTTGGCCTATTCAATATCACGATGCAAGGCTATTATTACTTCAACAAAGCAATACTGCTTAACCACATTAAGGTTTGCATCATGGAATTCAAATTAGTGGAACTCGAGTCCGGTAAAATAGCTGGTTATGTATCTGCTCCAAGCTGGGAGGAAGCCGAAATCTTCTTAATGGGCCAGTTCGATATGTACATTAGCGAAATTTACAAAGAATACGATTTGGTACAAATTAAGTGATTTATATCTTGCCTAGTTGATCTGACTGGGCAATAATAAGTCAACTTAAACAAAACGAGGATTACATCATGGCTACTTCTATCATCACCAAATTTTTGGCACCAACTAACACCAAAGGCGCACGCATTGCAGTTAAAGGTTTTGGCAAGCGTAAAGTCTATAGCTGGGACTATGCTATCGACGTAACGCTTAACCATAAAGCAGCGGTACAGCAGTTCCTCAAAGCGTTTAACGCCGAAAACGACACCGACTATGGCATCGTTGCTTTCGCAAGCATGGATATCGCAACCGCAGATTTCGTAGCAATCGTGCAATAAGTTTTCTTATACATTGCCTACTATCACGGTGGGCAATAATAAGCAAACTTACATTAACGAAAGGAGCTATACCATGTCTAAAGTAACTCACCGCGAACAGGACAAAATGCGCTACACCATGAAGACCAATGCACGCCGCGCTCTTAAGACCCGCTGGGGCCAGGTTGCACGCGACGCACACGAACAGCTTATCCATCAGGACGAGATCGGTTTTTACATCATCGAGAAGGAAGTTCTTCAGGTGCTGCGCGATCATGAAAAAGCGCAACAGCCTGAGCAGAAAGTCCCGGCACCGACCGCCGCGCCAGCTGCCAGCGTCTCGGTACTGCGCCCGATGGTAAATCCTGAAATCGTCAAAAGCTGCCTCGAAGCTCTGGAGCAGGAGGAAGAGAAAGATATGAAACATGCAAAAGCTGCCACGCAGGTTTCTGAAATCAAAATTGAAGAGCTGAAAGCTGCCGCGCCAAAACAGGATGCAAAAGCTGCTCGCTGTGATTTCAAAAATGGCGCTCGCAAGCCGCTGAAAGGAAAAACCGCCGAAGTGTGGGCAATGGGTGACAAACTTCTGAAGGAACTGGGTCGCACGCCGGAGCTGAAAGAAATGAAAGCGGCAATGCCTTCTTACAACGGGACAACGGTCGCCATTCAGTTCTACGCCTGGCGCAAATATAACGGACTGGACGCATAATCTATAACCACACTGTTCACTGACGGGCTTCTGCGGGAGCCCTAGGAGTAACGAAAATGCAATTAGACAGCTTCGCAACTCAATACCTAAAAGACCTTCAGCGCCGTGTAAATGAAGCACGCGCCAAAGAAGGCCTTAAACCTCTAACGCAGTCCCAGCTTGTTGGCGAATTAATCGAGCAAGCTGCTACTCAGTCAACATTATTCGTCGGCTCTGTATTCGTAAGGAAATAAACATGAAAACGTTCATCCGCTCTTACACTGACATCCGGGGTCTACGCAAAGGAACAGTTTATGAAGTTGCCGACTTCGGAAATAAAATATTAATGCCTTATTACAATAAAGACGAAAAGCCTGTTCCAATGACCAGCGTATGCTTCACCCGCCTTATGCAGGACAAGTTCCTCGTAGAAGTACAGCCGATGCGCAAAGAAGGCACATCCGAAATCTGGTTTGTACACCGCCAGGAACCGGATAGCATTTGGTCCGACTGGGTAAGCGAAAAACTGTCGGGTATTATGTCCGACGATACGCTAGCCCACTTCACACCTGTACAGCTCTAAACTACTTCCGGGCCAGTCCTCCTACTGGTCCGGTTAACCGCGCAATAAAGTCCTCCTCCAATATCCCGCGATTAAGCGCATTATAGCTTGATATACCTTCCGATCACAATAGTTCAATAAATTTCCCTCAAAAGCACTTGACTTCTCGTTTTTGATTAGCATCCCTTCAGGTTTATGAAAATTTATAGAGTTTATATAATGACTATAAACTCATCAAATAATACCAACAGGTACTATATACAATAATAATAAATCCTTATTTTATATATATTTATAGTTATTATTAATATTAGTTTAATTACATTTATTTTAGTTAGTTGACTGAAAGTTTATAAGTTTATAGGGGGGTATACCCCACCTAATTTCAGGCAATTAATAGTATAGTAGTGATAGTGCCATTTACACGTTTTCACTACTACTACTAATTATTTGTTTGAAAACGGGGTAATAAGGGGAAACCGTAAACTTATAAACTTTGCTCTGTGTAAAAATAAAAAATTAGTGAATAGTGGATAGTGGTTTTATAGTGGCAAACTTTACAAAGCCAGTAACGGCGTACTATACGCAAATTTTCCACTATGTATGCCACTAAACACTATACCACAACTTCTCTTGCAAATAGCTAATACCTGTTTTATAGTGCTATTACTGGTTCACTAGGAGGACTTATGAGCGAAGAAACTATTACGTCTAAAACTGTGGTTAAGGATTTGTGCTATGTTGCGTGGGTCGCACAAGCTTGCTCCCAGTTGCGCGGAGCGCCCACTAAAGCCCAGGCGCTCGCTATGGTGGAGGACTACTTTAACGAGGATGTGGAGCAGCCTGTTAAAAAAGTGGCAAGACCAAAAGCGGGAAAGCTGGATGCAGAGCGTGCGGCTTTCCTTGCATGGGTTAGCGAGCAGTTGGGGCGCGAGTTGGATGCTAAAGAGCTTCGCAGCTATACGGGAAAATTCAATTACCACATGGGCAAGGGTAACGATCCATATGAAGAGGCTTTTAAAGTAAAAGAAGATAAAGGCAAGATTGGGCGCAAGGAAAACGTCGAGCTTAAGGCTTGGATGCAGCGCCAGGCTTTGCTCAAAGGGGATACTCTGACGGATAAAGAGATAGATAGTTTAACTCACCGCTGGTACAGGATGCGCCGGAACAACGATATCCGGGACTGGGACAATCGCGGTCGCTGGCCTACCTGCTCTCTGCACCAATACGAAACCGCTACTGCTATCCGTGTGAAGCTTGGGAGCGATTGGGTAGATGTCGCAATATACAGGGATGCTGAGAAGGCTAAAAATGTTCTTCCTAATATTGATAATTGGCTCATTACTTTAAGACAGGGAAGGGAGCCGCGGGACGTTATGTTAGAAGTTGGTAACCATATTATCACAACTCCGCAATAATGCAAAATTAGTTGCAAATGGTGCTAATACTATGTATTGTGTGGACGCTTGCAACGGAGGAAATTATGGATCATGAATCAGAATTTGATTTGAACTATATAACGGCGGCGGAAATTGAAGACCGTTATGGCATATCAAAATTTAAGATGTCGCGCATACGTGACAGCATCCCGGGCGCTATCAGAATTGCTAACCAGTACATCTATAAACGTTCCTTAGCAGTGCCCGCTCTGGAAAAGATGCAAGGCGATAAGCGTCGGAGGTCATGATGGTACTTTATGAATTTGGTCAAACTAAGCTTCGGGAACAGGGTTGGTTTATTGGGCATTACATGCATTACCGCACAGCTTATATTATGGTTGCAGACGCTATCGTTTACCTTGGACATTATGAGAGCTATCTGGATGCTGAAAAAGCCATTAACAAGACTAAGGAATCTCTATTAGCTGCGGTTGGTCGTGCAATGGTCAGTTCTCAGTAAAAGGATAAATCATGGAACTGTTTCCCTCTGAAATTAAAGCTTTCCCACAATGGGCGGTGGCTGATGCGGATAAAAAGCCGCTCGTATGGGACAACGATATTGGACGTTTAATGGCTGCGGATGTTACTGATCCGGATATGCTTATGACGTTCGAAGCTGCCCAAGGTTGCGCCGCACATTTCAATAAACCTTATATTGGCTTTGTGCTTACTGCACAAGACCCGTTCACCTGCATCGACCTGGATGTGAAGAACGCAACTAACGAACCGGATCCCAAGAAGCACACAACGCCGGAACAGTTGCGCCGCTTCGAACAGATCATGACTGCGTTCGATACTTACACCGAAGTAAGTCGCTCAGGCCTGGGTGTTCACCTGTGGTTAAGAGGAAATATCGGTAAAGGTCGCCGACGTGATGGTGTCGAGGTTTATAGTCAGGAGCGTTTTATTATCTGCACGGGTAATCCTGTCTATAACAAACCAGTTGCAGAACGTGATCATTATCTTACTATGCTTGTGAATGAAATTGATCTTCAGCGCAAGACATATGAAATTGAACTGGTAGAAAAAGATCCGATAGAAGACGATGCGACTATTCACCAGCGTGCACTTGAAGCAGACAACGGCGATAAGTATGCGCGGTTATTTAATGGTGAATGGGTTGAAATGGGTTTCCCTTCCCAGTCTGAAGCAGATCTTGCCCTTATTTCAATGTATGCATTTTACACGGAAAGTAATGAGCAATGTCGTCGTTTATTCCGTTACAGTGCACTGGGTAAACGTGAGAAGGCTAACAAGAACAACGTTCATATTGACCGTTGTTTGCGCATGTGTCGCGGTCGCATGGAGCGTGAGCGCATTGCCCAGGAAAACGTAGCAGCGTTGGCGCGGGATTACGCTGCCCGTATGCAAGCCGCACACAGTGCAATGCAGCAGGTAACGGAAATGCCTGTAACTGTTGAAACAACACAGGGGCAGACAGTAGTTGCAGAAAGTACATCTATTGATGCAACCGCTATTGACTGGCCGCCGGGACTTGCTGGGGAGCTTGCTAAATATATATACAAAGCATCCGTCCGTCCGGTGAAAGAAATTTCTATTGTAACCGCGCTGGGCTTTATGGCTGGAGTGTGCGGGAAAGTGTGGCAGATCCCACAATCCGGTCTTAATGGATATTTTGTCCTGATTGCCCGTTCGGGTGTTGGTAAAGAAACGTTGAACAGCGGGTTATCTAATATAGTTAGCCAGCTTCAGGAACCGTTTCCGCAAATTCATAGCTTTGTATCTTTTGACCGATGCGCTTCCGGCTCTGCTCTGCGTAAATCTTTTGCAGACAAACAATCGTTTATCAACTTAAATGGTGAGTTTGGTAAGATTATCAAAGCAATGGCAACGGCGCCAGCAGGCTCACCGATGCAAAGTTTCAAGAACGACCTCACCGATGTTTATCAGAAGTCCGGTCAGATGTCTATTGTTGGTGGTATGTCTTATTCTGATAAGGCTAATAATACTGAAGCTCAACAAGGTGTCGCATATAGCATCATGGGCGAAACGACACCGGACACGTTCTTTGAAGCTCTAACTCGTGAAATGATGGAGGATGGATTCTTATCTCGTTTTCATGTTGTAAGGTATGAAGGTGATCGACCACCTTTGAACAAGAACCAACAGACCACAATGGATCAGCATTTGAGGGACATGGTGTGCCATCTTGTTAACCACACCTTAGTCACAATGGCAAAGCATCAGAGTATTGAAGTACAGTTCAGCCCGGATGCGGAAGCATTATGTGACCAGTTTAACGATGAATGTGACCGCAACATTAACGCAACAAAAGACGAAGCAATCCGTCAGCCGTGGAACCGTGCACACCTGAAGGTCTTGCGTTTATCCGCCCTGTTAGCTGTGGGAGAGAACTGGATCAATCCGGTGGTACAAACCTATCATGTACAATGGGCTTTGGATTTTGTGCGCCACGGGCAGGATATTATCATGAAGGAATGGCATAGTGGCGGCATCGGTACTAATGACGAAGCTCGTATCCGTACTATGTGCCAGGTTTGTGTGAATTATCTAACTAAAGATTGGGTGAAAGTTAAACGTGTAGATCTGCGTAAGGAAGGCATTATCACGCGGGGTGACATTACTACTCGTCTTGCAAGTAAGTCCGCGTTTAAAAACTATCACCACGGATTGTCCGCAGCAATTGAGTCTACGATCAAAGAGATGGTTGCTATGGGTGCTCTTGTTCCAGTAACACGGGAGGAGACTATCAAACTGGGATTCACTGGCGCAGCTTGGCGCATTACGCAAGATGTTGAAGGTATTATGGCAAACTTAGGAGAAGAGGAATAAATAAAGGGCCGAAAGGCCCTTTATTTTTAGTTAAGGTAGTAATCATCGACGTCGTACCTTGCCATAATTTCAGATACTTCCGCCGCGTTTTCCGCTTCTTTGTAAGCTTGCTCGGCAGTTTCATAAGTACCATAATAAGTCCAGCTTTCACCCATTGGACGGATATAAGCTTCAAATTTACCAGTACGCGGATGACGGGTAATTTTAAAATCCGCGCCCATAGTGCTATACATTTTATTCAACATGACCATTTTGTAACCCTCCGCTCTGTTTATGGGTTAATAGTACAGTTAGACTGATCAGATGTAAAGGCAAATCGTGCTATTTTATAGATGCATTTCAAGTCTAAAGTTGTTGCATACATCTCAAGTCCTGCTATACTTACAGCATAAAGTTAACGGAGGGAACAATGTTCGAGCTTTTAAAATTATTTGCGGGTGCTATTTTCGTAGCTGGTTACTTCTGGTTTATGTACATTCTGTGAGGTATAAGATGTCTTATTTACATTATTTCGAACTTTATAATCCTGTATATCTTTTGCGTATAGGTTATGTTTGCGTTTGTCCAACAGATACTATGTCTACCGGATACCATGCTGTGACCAGCATGACATTTGATGAAGCAAAAGAGACAGCTAAGAAAAATGGATATACGTTTATTGATAGCCGTATAAAAGACCAAAAAGCTGCCACAGAAGAAAAAGTTCAAAAAGCTGCTCCTGGTAAAAGAATGCCGTCCGCTAAGTGTCTGGACGATGCTCGTCGCATTCAGGGTAAAGGTAAGTATCGCACCATGATGAACTTTTGCTATGGTGACGGGTATTTTGCTCGATCCTGCATTGACAAGTACGGTGAAGCTATGTGGAAGGAAGCGAATGAAATTGTGAGGAAGGAAAAATGAGCAAATTAAAAACAACTAAGTACACCAAAAAATCGATTGAAGGGTTTATGCAGCATCTGTCCGAATTAGGTCTAAGTGTTTATGGGCCTTGTATGCGGAACCAGATTGAGTATCCTTCCCTTATGGATTACAATGTTGACGACATTATTAATCGACGTAAATGTATCCAGGATGGAAGCTTATGCTCTGTAGATGATTTACATTAACGGATTAAGGACTGGTGATGAGTATTGTAAACACTATCTGTGAAGCAATTTATGCGGAGCTTATCCGTATTGAAACTAATCTGCATAAAGAAGGACGAAAAGAAATCAAAAGAATTCTTGTAGATTTCCCGACGGCAATGGATATTCGAAGAGATGGTCATTTATACTATTGGGGTAATGAATACATCGATGAATGTGATGGAGGGTGTCGTATCCACATGGCTATTATGAATTACCCTATTGTTCCAACCGATCAAGTAACAGGTTTTGAGTTGATGTTAAATGATGGTACTTTAGCACCAAAAGCGGCAAAGGGAACCGCGCAAAATTGAAGCTTGCCATTCAAGACTGCATCCTTTAAGATAACCACAGTTAACGAGGTTTAACAATTTAACAACATTAACTTAGTGAACGATGCTTAACTCAAGCCCTTGAAAGCGGTAGCTGTACCTCCTTACAGCAACTACTTTCGCTGGGCTTCCTGGAGCGGACAGGATAAACCCGCAGCTTATTAACGATGTGAACGATGTTTAACGCGACGGCGCCAGATGTACCAAACCGTCACCAGCCTTTGGCGAGGCTGTACAAGTAGGCCAGGATAGACGAAGACGGCAGTCAAAGTAAGCTATCCGACAATCAAGAGAGCCCAGGAATCCTTATGCCTGGGCTTTTTTGTTCCTTGCGATCAACATAACTTCAATATAAAATTCTTTATGAAGTGTTTTATATTCAAGTTTTGGAGCTTATATGACATATGAAGAGTTTAAACAGCACCTGTCACAATCGGGATGGTCTGTGCAAGTGCGTTATATGAGGATAGATGTCGAGTCTGGTTGTATCATGAGTAAACTGGACGAAGACTACATTATCACTATTGACAATAAACCGGATGGGGTTACAGCGAGTGCTAGCATTGTTCTTCCAGGTTTTATGCAACCAATCACAACCGGAGATTTTGGCGTACCTTGGAAAAACGGAGCGTTCTTTACTCAAGTTCGCAGACTGTGTAAAATTAAACGGATTATTGGTGAGTCTTTGAAGGAGATTTGAAATGGCAGTAAATATTCGCGCTAAAGGTCAACGCGGTGAGCGGGAAGTATGCGATTTCTTTAATGCAATTTATGCCGAAATCTACGCAGAGCTGGGGATGCAGTTACCGGAGAAACCTATTGCTCAGCGTAACCAGAATCAAAGTGCGGTCGGTGGTTGCGACATTAGCAATACATGCCACCATGCGGTTGAAGTAAAAAACCATGCTACGCCGCAAGTCAACACATGGTGGAAGCAGACTGTTCAATCTGCTAAAGAGCTTGGCAGATACCCAGTTCTTATGTATAAAATAGAACGTAAAGGATGGAAGGTTGTTCTACCGCTTAACCCAGTTGTCTTCAGCAATGGGGAATGGCAGTGGTACGAAGTTAAAGACTCCATCCGCGCGGAAATTAGTCTTGATGACTACCGCATTATCTTTAAAGCGCACGCGAAACAATGGCTAATTGATCGCGGTTCAATTCAATAAGGTGAAATTATGACTGACGTATTAAATATCACAAAAAATTCTTTTGCAATTGATGTTGAAAAATTTGCTGCATCATTAAGCACAATTCCTGTCGGTGTGAAGCGCTTAACAGACACCGCAATTCTACCAGCGTTCGCTACTGCCGGGGCAGCTTGCTTTGACCTGCACGCGGATCTCAAAAGTGAAGACGGTTGTGAACAAATCATTTTCTCTTACGAGCACATATTCCGCACAGGGTTAGCGTTTGATATCCCTAAAGGGTATGCGCTTATGGTCTATTCCCGTAGTGGACACGGATTCAAAAATGACGTGCGTTTGGCAAACTGCGTGGGTGTTATTGATAGCGATTACACTGGCGAAGTTAAAGTTAAGCTCACTATTGATAATGATGGTAGTTTTATAGTCAGTCATGGCGACCGTATTGCGCAAGCTATGCTTATTAAGGTGCCTTGCGTGCAACTGGTAGAAGTGGACGAACTCAAAACTACTGAGCGCGGTGCTAACGGCTTCGGGTCTACTGGTACATCTGCCAATGTGGTTACAGCAGAGGAAGAAGCTGCTACGCATCCGATCATGACTTCACGTCATTTAGATAAAAAATAAGTCTTGCCTAAACACATGGATGTGCTACTATACATACATCGAAACACAACAGAGGACAGAAAAATGTTCGACGCAGATAAAGCAGTACAAGCAACAGAAGCAGATGTAATTGAGTGGTATAAAACTAAAGCGGAATTGCAGAAGCTGCAAGCTCGTGAGCGAGCACTCCGTGATAAGATTATTAAGTCCTATTTCCCAGCGCCGTCTGAGGGGACTAATAAAGTTGAGATTACTGGCGGGGTTATGAAAATGACCCACAAGATTGATCGTAAGATTGATCTTCCAAGCCTTAACGGAATCCTGGGCGATCTGATTAAAGTTGGTGTTGACGTTGATCAGCTTGTGGAAAATAAACCTGTATTGAAAGTCGCGGCTTGGCGTAAACTTACAGCGGAGCAAGCCGCAGTCTTCAACCAGTGCGTTGAATCGAAAGTTGGTTCTGCGTCTCTGGAAATTGTGCCGAATAAAGCCTAACCACATTAACGGGCGGTCAATCCGCCCAAGAGGAAACTAAAATGCGTAAAGAATTTCAGAAAGCTTATCATGCTCTGTTAAAAGGTGTTGTAACTGTCAAAGTTAAGTTTGAAGCAGGTGGTCGTCTTTATACCTACCGTGCCCTGGAAAGCGACGAATTGCAGCCGGGCGATACAGTTGTTATTCAATATAACGGCAAGTTCTTTACTACGGAAGTAGTAGAAGTGGATCAGTATCCGGACTTCAGCAAGGATGTTGAATATAAATGGATTGTGTGCAAAGTGGACGAAGAACGCTATGCTCGCTTCCTGGAACAGGAACACATGTTCGAACAACAGATGTTGGCTTTGTCCGCAAACAAAGAAGCAGAAGCGACCAAGAAAGAGCTGATCGAGTTGTACGGTGAAGAAAACGTCGGTTATTTGGCAGGTATTGCCCAGGGCAAAGTGATGGTCCCGACGCTCAATGACGTTATTGACACTCTGTTGCAAAACTTTGCAGATGGTGCAGATCTTAACGGTAGTGTTGTTGAGTTTAAAACCGGACCTTATAATGGTGAAGCTGTACAACGTCAGAAATATGGGTATGTGAAGGGGTTTGGACACATTTTACGTAAGGAGGAAGGTTCGCGAGTAGACTGGGAAAGCCGGTACAACAAACACATTGCAAACATGCATACTTTGAACGGTTTTACGTGGCGCGATTTCATGGCACCTCTTGGGCATAAAGAAAATAAAGAGGATGTAAAATCTGCTAAAATCTTGTTTGATCGTTTCAAGCGTAAGCAGTACCCGATCGAGCAATATATCGAAGAGTTCAAAAACAAACTGTAATAAACTAAGGGGCGAAAGCCCCTTTTTAACAGGAGTTATTATGCGAGTAACAATTATTTCTGATGCAAGTTTTTGCCCAAATACAAAAGCCGCGGGATATGGCGGATGGGTAGTTTGTAACCGTGGAAATAATGCTAACGGTGGTCCATTACGCGGTGCTCCGGATAACAATGCAGCCGAAACAATGGCAATTTGTAATGTCATTTGGGAAGGATTGAAAGCTAATTTAATTCAATCGGGTGATCATCTAATCGTCCAAACAGATTGTTCAACTGCTATTAAAGTGTATAAAGAGGCAAGCTGGAAAAGCGAACAGGAAGGTACAGCTTTCAAATGGTTGAACGATCAACTTCGTAAATATAACCTTACTATTGAGTTTCGCCACGTTAAAGGTCATACAAGTAATCAAGACCAACGTAGTAAAGCTCAACGCTTCTGCGACGAACGTGCGCGTTCTGCTATGCGATTGGAAAGAAGCAAGATTCGTTTGCAGGAATGCAAAGAGCTTATTTCCGAAGCAAAGAAAAAGGAAAATAGACCTAAAAATGGTAGCGGGCATTTACGCCGTAATACCCGTATGAAAGAGAAAGCTCAAAAAGCTGCAATACTTTTAGAACGTTGCGGTATACGTGGCAGTTCTCATCAACATGATTATTATGAATGAGGTTAACAATGGCATTTAAACCACATTTAGCGACTGACGCGGTTGAAGAAAAGATTAAGTTTCCGTGCTGCATACTGCCTAAAATCGACGGTGTACGCGGTTTAAATCCGGATGGACAGATAGTAGGGCGAAGCTTAAAACTGTTTAAAAACCGCCATACAAGCGCAATTTTCAGCGGCCCTCAATACATGGGCTATGACGGTGAGCTTGCGGCAGGAGTTGAAACGGACCCGGATCTGTGCCGTAAAACAACCAGTGCGGTAAACACAATTGAAGGTGAACCATTCCTGAAATGGCACATCTTTGATCTGTGCGCGGAAAGTGTTGCAGAGCTGGGCTATGAAGCACGCTACAACATGATGAAAGATTTTATAACCACACAGCACGCGAAAGGTCAATTGCTCGACCTGCAAGTTGTGCCGATGTATGTGGTTAAGTCTTTGCAAGAGCTGCTCTACTGGGAAAACATCTGGCTTGATATGGGTTATGAAGGTATTATCATCCGCGATCCTGAAAAGCCTTATAAACATGGGCGCGGCACAGTTCGTGAAGGTGGATACCTTCGTATTAAACGCTTTATTCAGGAAGACGCTATCGTCCTTGATATTATTGAGGGTGAAACTAATCTTAATGAAGCTACTGTTAACGAGCTGGGAAGGACTACACGATCTTCACATCAGGAAAATAAAGTTCCTAACGGTATGATCGGGACGCTTGTTTGTAAAGACGTTAAGACGGGCAATACAATCAACGTTAGTCCTGGTAAACTAACGCAAGAGGATAAGATTTATTATTGGAATAACCCTGACAAAATTAAAGGTCGGACTATTTCGTATAAACATTTCCCTCATGGTGTTAAAGATAAACCGCGTTTTGCTAACTTTATGCATTTCCGCGATGAAAGTGATCAGGCTTTAGATTAAAAAGTAATTGAGGGTTCAAAGTATATTACGTTACAATGAGCACGAACTTAAAAGAGAGGCGTTAAATGGCCATTGAAATTAAAATGTCTTCACAAGTTGTGCAGGACACAGGTGTCAAAATTCTGGTTTACGGTGAAGCGGGTATGGGTAAAACCAGCCTTGTAGCCACACTACCTAAACCAATTTTGATCAGCGCAGAGTCCGGTCTGTTATCTATTGCAGCGGAAAACCTTAATCGCGTTTATGGTAACATGGGATTGCCGATCGTTTATGACATTCCTGTTATCGAAGTTAAATGTCTGGAGGACGTTGAAGCTGCTTATCAGTGGTGTGTAACTCCAGCTAACCAGCAGTATTTCGATTCTATTGCGCTTGACAGCTTGAGCGAAATTGCTGAACAATGTTTAAACAATGCGAAAAAAGGAACAAAAGATCCTCGTCAAGCTTATGGTACTTTGCTTGAAAAGATGCAAGATCTGATCCGTAAATTTCGCGATATCCCTGGCAAACATGTTTATATGTCTGCTAAAATGGGCAAAGACAAAGATGAAGTCTCCGGTGTTACCGCGTATGCTCCATCTATGCCTGGGTCCAAATTGGGACAAATGCTCCCTTATTTCTTCGACGAAGTATTTCGTCTGAATGTAAATAAAGATCAGCAAGGTAACTCATATCGTTACTTGCAAACTCAACCGGACTTTAATACAATCGCTAAGGATCGTTCGGGACGTTTAGATGCGGTTGAAGTCCCACACTTAGGTTCTGTTATCAACAAAATGAAAGGTATCAACTAATGACTATGCCAACTAATTTCCACTTTGACGCGAGCAGCTATCAAGCACCTTCTTACGGCGCATTGCCGAAAGGTTGGTATAAAGCAGTAATTGAAGCATCTGAATTTAAACCGACCAAAAATGGCGGTATGGCGATCCAGGTAACGTTTAGCATCATTGACGGTTTTGCTAAAGGGCGCAAAATCTTTGCTCGTTATAACGTCATTAACGACAACGAAGATACTGTACGCATCGCTTACGAGCAACTGGGTGCTCTGTCCCATGCGGTTGGTGTAATTCGCTGGGATACCCCTGCTCAGCTGCATAACATTCCGCTGAACCTGCGTCTGAAAGTTCGTTCTCAGGAAGGTTATGAAGACAGCAACGAGCCTAACGGTTACGCTAACATCAACGATCCGGTTAAGTATGCAGAAAAAGAAGCAGGTGCTCCGGCAATGGGTGCTCAAGCAGCAGTAGTCAACCCGTTCGGCGCAGGTGCTCCGGTACAGCAGCCAGCTTTCCCGGGCGCAGCACCGCAGCAGCCAGCAGCTAACCCGTTTGCACAGCAACAGCAAGCGCCTGTACAACAGCAAGCTCCGGTGCAGCAGCCGCAAGTTCAGCAGCCTGTACAGCAACCAGCACCGCAGCAGGCCGCCGCAGCGCAACCGTGGCAGAATGCAGCACCGCAACCGTGGGATAACCCTGCTCAAAACGCAGCACCGCAGCAGCCAGTTCAACAGGCTCCGGTAGAGCAACCAGCAGCACCACAACAAGCTGTTCAGCAGCCGTGGGCGCAGCAGGTAGCACAGCCTGGTCAGGCAGCGGCGCCACAGCAGCAAGCGCAGCCACAGCAGCAAGCTGAACCGCATCCGGCACAAGCAGCAGTCCCCCCGTGGCAGCAGTAAGTTAACCCTCCCTCTGTAGTGTCCTTAAGCCGTCGAAAGACGGCTTATTTTTCTAAGGTATTCCAATGGCTATTTATATTGCAGAAAAAACACTTCAAGCGATCAATGACGGTGTGCAAAAAGATCAGGGTGGGACTTACCGTAAATATCTCGGCGTAGTCATTCCCACAATTGAAGACGCATATCGTCCCGAAAGCGGCAACCGCAGTCACTTAGGTGCTTCCCTTATTGGACAGCAATGTGCTCGCAAGCTGTTCTACGGGTATCGCTGGGCTACGCGTAAAGAGTTTGATGGACGCCAGCTCCGCTTATTTAACCGCGGACATCTGGAAGAAGCGCGTTTCATTGCTATGCTTCTTGCGGCAGGTATGCAGGTTTACCAACAGGATGAAAACGGACACCAGTTCCGTATCAGCGAAGCTGGCGGACACTTTGGCGGTTCCTGTGATGGTGTGGTTATAGGTTGTCCGGACGTTCAGCCTGGGATGCCTGTGCTTACAGAAATGAAGACCCACAACGATAAGTCTTTCAAGAAGCTGAAAGCTAAAGGTGTCAAAGAAGCTAAACCTGAGCACTATGTGCAGATGAACGTGTACATGCGAAAGCTTGGACTTGGCGCAGCGTTATATCTTGCTGTAAACAAGAACGATGATGAAGTTTACGCAGAAATTATTCCATTTGATCCGGTCACCGCGGACATGTATATTGATCGTGGTGTGCAGATTGCTATTGCTACGGATATTCCTGACCGTGCATTCAAAGACTCTACCTTCTTCGAATGCAAATGGTGTGACCACTCCTCATTGTGCTGGCGTAAAACTATGCCGGAAGTAAACTGTCGCACATGTCAATTTCTTGAGCCAAAAGATGATGGGACATGGTATTGCAATTTCCATTCCGTTGCAGTAGATACTCAGGGTCAAAAAGTTGGTTGTCAAAACTATCAAGTAGCTAACTATTACGGGAAAGATTAATTATGCAGCTCCGCGATTATCAACAGGAAGCAGTTTATAGCGTATTCCGCTATTTTGATGCTGAAAAGGGTAACGCGGGGAACCCTTTGATCCTGTTACCAACAGGGACAGGAAAATCGCTCGTTATCGCGGGGTTCCTCGATCTGCTTTATAAATGGTATCCAAACCAGCGCGTAATGATGTTAACTCACGTCAAAGAGTTGATTGCGCAAAACTATGATAAATTAATGAAAGTCTGGCCTGAAGCGCCAGCAGGTATTTACAGCGCAGGTTTGAAGCGTAAAGAAGTTTATAATCTTATCACATTTGCGGGGATTGCATCCGTTGCTAAGCATCCGAAAAAGTTCGGCAAAGTTGATCTTATTTTTGTGGATGAAGCGCATCTTATTAGTCCGCGTGATGCAACAATGTATAAGAAGTTCTTTGCAGCGTTGCGTGAAGTTAACCCGTATTTAAAGATCATCGGTCTTACCGCTACACCTTATCGACTGGGGTATGGTTCAATTGTTAAGGAAAACGAAGACGATGATGCGTTATTTGATAAGGTAACATTCGATGCAACTACTCCGGAAGCCTTCAACTGGTTCCTGGAGCAAGGTTATCTTCTTCCGGTTGTGCCAAAGCGTACTAAGATGGAACTGGACCTCAACGGGGTAGGTAAACGCGGCGGTGAGTTTATCCAGAGTGAGCTGCAAAGTGCAGTGAACCGCGACGACGCAACACTCCGCGCACTTGAGGAAGCAATTGAATGTGGTGAAGACCGTCAAAGCTGGCTTATATTTTGTTCTGGTATTGAACACGCTAAAGACGCGTGTGATATGCTGAACGATATGGGTATTAGTTGCGGATGTATCCATTCAAAACTTGATGCAAAAGAGCGTGATGAAATTATTGAAAAGTTCAAGCGTGGTGAGTTTCGAGCGTTGACGAATAACAACGTCTTAACCACAGGTTTCGACCATCCGATGCTTGATCTGATTATCATGCTTCGCCCAACTGCTTCGGCGGTGCTATGGGTTCAGATGCTTGGTCGCGGTACGCGTCCGGTATATGCGGAGGGCTTTGACCTTTCCACGCAGGAAGGCCGCTTGCAAGCTATTGCAGCAAGTCCTAAGCAAAACTGCCTTGTACTGGATTTCAGCGGTAATACGCGACGTTTGGGACCTATTAACGACCCTGTTAAACCTAAGCGACCGGGCGAAAAAGGTGCTGGTACTGCTCCGGTTAAAGAATGCGATGTGTGCGGGTCGTATAATCATGCATCTGCTCGCTATTGCGGTGGCTTTGCACCAATCCCTATGGACAGCGTTACACAGGAACAAGTTCAACAATTATATTTGAAGGGATTCAGACTACGTGGAACGGATTATGTTAAAGAAGGATTTTGCGGTCATGAGTTTAAGTTCCAGACAAAACTTAAAAAGGCAGCAAGTACCGAAGCATTAATCAAGCAGGACATTCCGGTAGTTGAAGACTTTAAAGTTACGCATGTGACTTATGCGAAGCACACTAAACGCAATGACAGCTCCAAACCTCCAACAATGAAGGTGACTTATTATTGCGGCAGTAAAATATTTAGCGAATGGGTAGCTTTGCTGCATGGCGACTGGGCTGGTCGTAAAGCGGTTGCATGGTGGAAGAAAAGGACGCATCTTCCTTTACCACAAACTATTGAAGAAGCCCTTGATGTTGCTGCGATGCTCAAAACGCCGAAATACATCAAAGTTCATACCAATAAGAAATGGCCTGAGATTTTGAACTATGATTATGATGGTACGTGCTTCGGTAAGTTTGAAGCTCCACAGGACGAAGAAGCTATTCAGGTTAAAGTGTACGGGCAGGATGGAACAACCGAAGGTCCAAGCTATAACGATGATGTGAGCTGGGATGATATTGTCTCACAAAATACGCAAGGAATAACGGTGAATAATGTGGTTAATCCTGTGCAAGCAGATGATCCGGATTACGTTCCGTTCTAATTGACTTCAACATCTAATGCCCCTAATATTGGGGCATTACTTATTTATAGGGGATTGCAATGTACGTCCTAATTGATACAGATAAATTTGAACTCTTGGCAAAACATCCCAATTGGTTGACACTACACCAACTTGGAATTATCTGTTGTCCAGAGTCAACACTGGTAACACCGGTAAACGATTTAAAAGATCTTGAAGATGTTGATCTTCAAATGCTTTATATTAACTTGACAGAAAACTTAGGAGCTGCACCTTATGAACGGGAAATCGTTGAGCGCATTTTGTTTGATTACTTTACGCAACTTCCAGAAACAATCCTGGATCACGCCCAAATCAGCGCACAAGCCGAATTCTGTGTGGAATACGATATCCAAGGCTTTTGCTCACCTCAAATTGGGCAATACGTTCCGTCAATGGATGAAGGACTTTGGAAACCTGCCCGTGTCAAATACGATGCTGAACGGGAGGGTGGTATTATTTCCGGTGCCCGGGTCGTTTGTGAGCAACCCGCATTGCAAGCTGCATGGACGCCGGGCAGAGGGGCAAAGAGCTAGTAAGTTCTAAGCTTGATCAAAAATATTTTTAAAAATATTCAGATAAGGGGTTGCGTGTCACAAAATCCTTTGGTACATTTAACCCCGTTGGTAACAAACGAACCCATAACAATTCGGAGTGAAGAGAATGAGCAACATTGAAGACAAAAAAGCTGCTGCCGCAGCCGCTGCTGCCGCCGCTGCAAAATCTGCTAAACCTGCAAAGAAAGAAGCTACTGTGAACGATGCAGAAGCTAAGAAAGCCGCAGCCGCTGAAGCTGCACGCGTAGCAAAAGAGAAAAAAGAAGCAGAGAAAAAAGCTGCCGCTGAAAAGAAACAAGCTGAAATCCGCACTGAAGCGGAAAACAAATTTAATGCGATTGCTAACGCTGCTGAAATCCTGAAAAACTCTTTGGCTACCGTCACCGACGAAAGCACTGTTGAACAGATCACGGAAGCAGAAACTCAGGGATCTGCAAACCTGAAGACCATTAAAGAAGCTCTGAAAGAGCTGAAAGCTGTCGTTAAGAAGTCTAAAGGTGAAGACCTGTCCGGTGCTGTAACTTCTGCTCAGGGTCTGGTGGATGGTCTGGAAGCTACTATTAAAGGCTTCAAAGACAAGATCCGTGCTGCAAAACAGGCAGAAAAAGAAGCGGAAAAAGCACGCGCTAAAGAGCTCCGCGAGAAAGAAAAAGAAGCTAATCGTATGCCTGAACAGAACGGTGTTCGCCGTCCGCAACCGGAAACTTCCTGCGGTCGTGCCTGGGCTCTGATGGACCAGATTAGCGCTACGCTGGGTCAGCCTGCTCCGATCTCTTATGTTCTGAACCTGGCTGGTCGACATGGTCTGAACGAAGATACCGTTAAAACCCAGTATGCACGCTGGAAGAAATTTAATGGTGTGACTGGTCGCGTACCTGTACCAGTACCGGAAGCCCTGAACGGCTTGTAATATCAAAACATATCACGTTATAATGAAGGCGCCCAATGAGGCGCTTTCTTTTTCACTAGAGGATTTAAGATGAATATTAATCAACAAGCTCCCGAGTCTCGTTCTAAAGAAAACGATATGTATTTAGACGTGCATTCGGTATTCTCTACCATTCAGGGTGAAGGTCCGTTCTGCGGCCAACCTGCTGTATTTGTGCGTCTTGCTGGATGTAACCTGCAATGCCCGGGCTGCGACACGGATTATACTGTTGGTCGTTCTCTTTACCACATTGTTGATATCATGCGTTTAATCGAAAGCCGTAAGCTGGAATCAGGTAATAGCACCTCACTTGTGGTTATTACTGGGGGTGAACCGTTCCGTCAGCAAATTAACCCGTTTATTGAACAACTGTTATCGCGCGGGTATTTGGTGCAAATTGAAACTAATGGGTCTATGCCTTTACCTAAGAACTTTTCCCAGTTGCCTGTGATTGTATGTAGTCCCAAGACCTCAAAGATTCATCCGTCTGTGCTGCGCCGCGCTAATGCATTTAAATATGTACTTAAAGCGTGCTGTGTAAACGTGGAAGATGGTTTACCTCTTCAAGCATTAGATCATCAAGCTACGCCATTTATCGCTAGACCTCCGAAGGGGTTCAAGGGTAAGATATATTTACAGCCAATGGACGAGCAGGACGAAGACCTTAACCACAGTAATATCCAAGCCGTTGTCCAAAGCTGTATGAAACATGGGTACACGTTGCAGCTTCAGGTTCACAAATATATCGGGGTGGAATAATGCGTGTGTTAAGTCAGGTTGTGCATACTAAAGATGTTAATTTTTGTGGTGTCACTTTAACCGTTCCAAGTCGAGTTGATTATCTGGCAGCCGACAAGGATGGGAAGGTTTGGGGGTATGAAGCAATTCCTCCAGAACGCAGCCATCGATTTGATAGATGGCTGCCAGCAGATCCGGGAGCTTACGAGTACGATGAAATAGCTGATGTAGACCTTGAAGGCTTAGACTGGACTCAAACATTAACGGAGGTTTAAATGATCACTTTGGAAGAAGCGAAACAGCATCAGGAAATGATCACTGAACTGGTAGAAAAACTTAATTCTACAATTGCTCACGCTACCATGCAGGGAGTGCATGTAGAATTAGATATTAATCACGTTAGCACAATTGGAGCGCGCAATCATCCAATTGTAATGTCTAACGTAACAATTAACCCTTGTGATATTAAAGGTGAAGTAAATGAATGAAGAAACTGTAATCCTTATGCAGAAAATTCAACGTTTACAGGACGAGTTGAATGACGCTATTTGCCGCGCTGCATCAAAGAAAATACATTCGGAGCTTGAAATACACCAGCGTCAGGTAACATCTGATGATGTAGTTGAACAAGTGGTCGTTAATCTTAATATTAGCCTTAAAGGGTTCTAAGATGAATAAATTAGATAAACTGGTATTCCCTGTAAAAAATCATAACTCCGCCGTTGTCGTCCTGTCTGGCGGCCAGGACAGCGTGACCTGTTTAGGTCTTGCACTTAATAACTATGATAAGGTCTACGCTATTGGTTTTGCATACGGTCAACGTCATAACATTGAGCTGGCTTGTGCTGATCAAATTTGTAAAGAGCACGATGTCCCATTTGTTGTCTTTGAATTACCTGCTTTGAAACAGATTGGCAATAGCGCTTTAATCGGGAACGAAGGTGATGTTAGCGAACATCACGAACAGCACAACAACCTTCCGGCAAGCTTTGTGCCAAACCGTAATGCACTTTTCCTGACTACCGCGCACGCCTACGCGCAGAAAGTTGGCGCCCGATATGTGGTTACAGGCGTTTGTGAAACAGACTATAGCGGTTATCCGGATTGTCGTCAGCAGTTTGTTGATCTCCTTGAAGCTACATTAAACGTTGGATATGAAACTGATATCCATTTTGTTACACCGCTTATGCGTTTAAATAAAGCAGAAACGTTTGAGCTGGCGGATAAGGTTGGTTTCTTGGCCACAGTAATTGAACAGTCCCATACGTGTTATAACGGCGTCCGTCGCACTCTGCATGACTGGGGATATGGCTGCGGTGAATGTCCTGCGTGCAAACTTCGTGCTAAAGGGTACAGCGAATTTATTAGCAAAGCTTGATCTTACCGCGAAAACCGCACCGCTAGCGCATTGTTTAGGGTGCGGTAACCCAACTATACTACTAAAGCTTTTAAACCCAACAACCAGCGAATAACGCTGTTAAAACTGGAGAACAAAAGTATGAAATTTATCGTTGCTTACCTGGCTGCAATTACGTTCGTAAACCTGGGCTTTTCCTACCTTCCAATGCTTAACACGCCGCTTGGCGTAGTACCCATGATGGCTTTCTTCGTAGGTATTATCTTCGTCCTGCGTGACTACGCACAGCGTAACGCTGGCAAAGGCGTTATCCCTGCAATGATTGTCGGTTGCATTCTTAGCTGGGTGTTCGGGGATCCTGCGGTTGTAGTTGCATCCGTTGCGTCATTTGCACTTAGCGAGTTTGCGGATTACGCGGTGTATACGATTACTAAGAAGCCTTTTCATCAACGAGTATTTATCAGCTCTTTGGTTGCAGTACCAATTGACTCCATTGTATTCTTAAGTATTATTGGTATTGTAAATCCGGGATCAATGGTAGCAATGAGCTTAAGTAAGTTCACAGCATCAGCTATCCTTTGGGTTGTTTACGAAGTTCATTCACGTACAGCGAGAGCGTAAAAATGAAAGATAATTTGAATAAAATTTGGCATCAACACGACGGTAAAGGAATGCCTATTTTTCTTCGTAATGAGAAGTTTGAAGTTCGTTTGCGCAACGGAACACACGTTAAGAATCTATTACATGGATGGGATTGGGCTATGGAAGGGCGTTCAGTTATGGATGAAAATAGCCCTTATAAAGTTCAAGATATTATAGCCTGGCGATATATTGTTGCGGATGATTACGTCAAACAAGCTAGCGAAGGCCCGATAACCGAGCACGAGTTTAAAGAAGTGATGGAAATTGCAATGACGGTTCCAGAAGCACGTTACCAGAGCTATCCTGAAGATAACCGGCTGACCAAATACCAGCGCCTTATCCGCGGTAAAGATATTGACGGGCATGTTGCTTCAATTGTTGTAGATGTGTATGATGTTCTTACCGCCTGGGAAACAACGAACCCAGCTTTGCAGCATTTAATCAAAAAAGCGTTGCAGCCGGGCGAACGCGGTCATAAAAATCTGTTAGAAGATTTGAAAGACATTATTGCGTCCGCACAGCGTGCGTTAGAAATTGAACAATCGAAAGAGGTATTGAAATGAGCTATACAGTAATTCGTTCACATGAAATTTGCGCAGGACATCGTGTTGTAGGCCACGAAAGCAAATGTCGCCACCTTCACGGGCATAACTATAAGTTTCATTTTAAGGTTGCACCGAAGTTGAAAGTGACTGCGCCCTCTAATGGGCAAGGGTTAACTTTAGAAAAAAATAAGCTGGACAGCGTTGGTCGCGTTATCGACTTCAGTGTGGTTAAAACTACGCTTTGTCAGTGGCTGGAAGATAACTGGGATCATAAATTCCTGCATTGGGAGCATGATGAACTCATTGAGAGCTTAAATAAATTTGTAGATACGACAACTATGGACAATATGTCGCATCGGGATCAAATGGATTATTTAGGTTCATTGGTATCACTGCCGTTCAACCCAACCGCGGAAAACTTAGCTGCATATATGGTAAACGTAATTGGGCCGCAACTGCTTGACGAACATGGTGTTCAACTTGTAGAATGCACCATCGAAGAAACTTCGAAATGTCACGTAAACTATAGTCTGTAAGTATGACCACATTAACAAACAAGGAAACTGCAAACCATGCGTAAAGATACTGTAAAAATCGCCATTAGTTCATTACTTTTAAATATTGAAGGTTCAACCGAACTCCGTCCTGGGTTGGAAGAGACTCCTGAACGTGTTGCTAAAGCATACCAGACGTGGTTCGGCGGTTATGATGTAGATATTGCTGGCCTGTTTAAGACCTTTGAAGACGGAGCTGAAAACACTAATGAAATGGTGATCGTTCGCGATATCCCTGTCTACAGTCATTGTGAGCATCATATGGCTCCTATTATTGGTCATGCTGTTGTGGGTTATGTTCCCAATGGGAAGATCGTTGGGCTCAGTAAACTGTCTCGCGTAGTTGATGCTTTTAGCCGTCGCTTGCAAGTCCAAGAGCGTCTAACTAACCAGATTGCAGACGCTATCCAGGAGCATTTAAACCCGAGAGCTGTATGTGTTTATATTGACGCCAAACATATGTGTATGGAGTCAAGAGGTGTAAAACAAGTCTGCGGTAGCTCCACTATTACTAAAGCATTCCGGGGCGCTACAGAACTGGAGCATGGTAGCGATATTGGTAAAGAATGGCGCCGGGAGTTCCTTGAAGCTTGTAAATAATAGATAGCTTTACAGATCAAGCCCATATCGGTCATAATACTGGTATGGGCTTTTTAGTCATTGGAGGAAATATGTCAAGACAACTAATATTAGAGACAGCATTCTACCAGCTTAAAGCAGGTACTGCGGATGCTTGCTCTGCAATACAGAATGATGCGCCTACAGATGTTTTAAAGCAGCAGCTTATTGACGCTAAACATCGCGCGGACGAAGCATTTAATGAAGCGTGGCGTACTTTAGAATTAATTGATCAGTTTGGAGGACCATTCCAAAAATGAACGTTTTTATGGCAGCAGTTTACACAAACGGATATATGCCTGGACAGCAGCGTTATGAAAAACTGTCTGAGCATGAGAAAAATATCACGCGCAATCTGCCCCATATTTTGGAATCATACCACTACGTTGGGCGTCAGAAGTATGTTGATCAGATGCGTGCGGATGGGGCTAAAGTGTTTCTCGACTCCGGTGCATTCTCTGCGCACTCTTTAGGTGCTCACATTGATATTGTTGAATACTGCGAATACATTAAGCGCAACAAAGACATCCTTCGCGTAGAAGATGGTGCAGTAATGGCGTCGGTGCTCGATGGTATCGGTGATCCGTTGCAGACCTACCGTAACCAGCTTGAAATGGAAGCACGCGGTGCTAAACCGTTACCTTGCTTTCACTTTGGGGAGGACTTCCGCTATCTCGAATATTACATGAAGAACTACGAATATATCACCATCGGGGGTATGGTAGGGCGTTCCACGGACACGCTGAAGACTTGGCTTGACCGCATGTGGGACAAATACATTTGCGATGGTAGCGGTCGCCCTAAGATTAAGCTTCATGCGTTTGGTATTACGTCAACAACCATTATGGAGCGTTACCCGTGGTACTCCTGTGACTCATCCTCCTGGATTCAAGCAGCAGCGTTTGGAAGTGTGGTTACTCCTCCGTGGGGACCAATGCGCGTATCAGATAAGTCACCGGACCGCCATCATTTTGGTAAGCATGTTTCAACATTAACTGAAATTGAACAAGACGCTGTCCTTAAATACCTTGAGCAAAACGGTTTCACTTACGAACGTTTATCAACAATCTATGAATCACGTGCTGCCTTCAACTTATGGGCGTATGGTGTAATTGCTGCAAACATTAACGCTACCCATGACGGCACATTCCGTGATCGCGTAATGGAGTTGTTCTGATGGCTAACTTAAGAAGACCAAAAGGTAAACGTAAATATACTCACACAGGCGTGAGAATTAATTATTACGGTGAAAACCGAGTAGTATTCCTCCACAAGACACCTAAGCAGTGGCAGGATCCGTCAGGCACATGGTTTAATGCACAAGGAAAACAAATGGGGCTTTATGGATACCCTCCAACCTGTGAATTAGACTTAACCACAATTAGAGCAATCGAGGATCGCTAATGACACCTGTGTGTGAAGAATATATTACTTCCCAATCTAAAGCTGGGGGTAAAGCGGTAGGTCGTGTTGCTATCGCTAAGTTAACAAACGCGGGCTATGTACCAAAAGTTACCCCACCACCCCCTGAGCCCTGGATATGGGAGAAAAACGAGGGTCGTATTATGGCCATTACATCGTATATGGGACCTTTTAGATTAAAGATTGAGTATCTTGTAGACTTAGATGGGGACTCCTAATGCTCGACGCTCTTAAATTTGTTCAAGGTTCCGTCGCTAAAAAGGAACTGGTAGAAGGGCTTACCAGTTTTCTTATCCGTGACGGGCAGGTACAAGGCTTTAACGGTGTTATTGCACTGGGTAGCCCTATTGAGCTGGATATTGATTGCAAGCCCGAAGCTGGACCTATGATTAAAGCTATTTCAAACTGTGACGAAACAGTGCAGTTAACGATGATGGCTAACGGTAAGTTAAATATCAAGTCCGGTCCGTTTCGTGTTGCTATACGCTGCATTGATAAAGAAACGCCACACGTATTCCCTGAAGGTGATTTGTACGAAATAGACGGTGCTCGATTCGTGCATGGTGTAAAGTCCGTTGCTCCATTTGTTGGGTCCGATGCTTCCCGTCCGTGGGCTTGCGGTATTCTGATCAATAACGGTAGCCTTTTTGCTACAAATAACGTCACCATTGCGGAATATTGGTTTGGTAATCAATTCCCTATTGACTGCATAATACCGTCTGTTGCTATTAAAGAAATATTGCGCATTAAAGCTAATCCGACTCATATCCAGGTTAGCAAGAACAACGTAACGTTTCATTATCCGGAAGGGCGATGGTTGCGAACACAGCTTATTGATGCAGAGTGGCCAGATATACGTCGTATTTTAAATGTTCAATGCAATGCACATCCTGTTGATCCAGGTCTTTTTGAGGGCTTGCATAAAATCAAACCTTTTGCGGAAGATCGTCCTCGCGTATATATTGAAAACGGTCTAGCGCGTACTCATTACGATGATGCAGAAGGTGCAAGCTTCGTATTACAGGACCGCACAATAACGGGAGTGTACAATATTGACGTCCTGCTATTGCTCGAAAATGTGGTTAAGACTGCGGACTTTAGTTTATATCCGCAACCTTGCGCATTCTTTGGGGAAAACCTTCGCGGTGTATTAATTGGAGAACGCGTCTAATGCGGACAGATGCTATTGGTTTCTTTTGGCAGGACTTACCACCTGAGCCAAAAGCAAAGAAAGAAAAAGTTAAACGTTTACCGCCGGAGCGCACTTGGGAGCGCCCGGATTATTTGCCTAACCTTGAGGAAGCGCGGAACTTCCAATACAACCTGTATACACAGGATGAACTTATTCAAGCATGGATTAACCGCGAACCGCTTGTATATGATATTGAATGTTATCCAAACTACTTCTTGATCGCATTCCGCGGAGTGCGGACTAAGAAAGTTGTCTATTTTGAAATGTATCACGGTTGCACATTAAATTGCTTGTTGCTTAACTGGGTGATGACAAACTTCCTTATCGTGAGCTTTAACGGTAACGGGTACGATATGCCCATTGCTACGCTTGCGCTTAACGGCTGTTCTAATGCACAGCTTAAAGACGCGACCGATAAAATAATCGTTGAAGACTGGCGTCCTTCCGATGTGTTGAAGAGTTACCGCCTTAAGCGTATGCAGAACGTTAACCACATTGATATTATGGAAGTTCTGCCTGGGTCCGGTGGTTTGAAACAATACGGCGGACGTGTACACACTCGCCGTATGCAGGATTTACCATTTAAGCCGAATACAATGTTGACGCAGGACCAGATGTTAATTGTACGCTGGTACTGTATTAACGATCTTGTACAGACGGAAGAATGTTTTATTGCATTACAAGAACCTTTACACCTTCGTGAAATTATGTCGCAAGAGTACGGTGTGGACCTGCGTTCACGCTCCGATGCACAAATTGCAGAAGACGTAATTAAGCACGAAATCCAAGCGTTAACTGGTGTGCGTCCGCAGCGTCCCCAAGTTTATCCTGGAACAAAGTATGCGTATAACATACCGGACTTTATTCGTTTTCAAACACCTCTGATGAATAGTGTTTTGGATATTGTTCGCGACTGCCGCTTTGTTGTTAGCGATAACGGTGGTGTTAGCTTGCCCCCAGCGTTAACAGGGCTTGAGATTAAGATCGCGGACGGTGTCTACCGTATGGGTATTGGTGGTTTGCACAGCTCTGAAGAATGTGCTGGACATGGTAAAGAGCCAGGCATTAAGAAGCGGGACATTGACGTAACGTCCTATTACCCTTCAATTATTCTTAATCAGGGCTTATACCCCGAACAGTTGGGACCAGCGTTCCTTCGTGTTTATAAAAGCATTGTAGACCGACGTATTGCAGCTAAGCACTCAGGGGACAAGAACACAGCCAACACGCTGAAGATCGTAATCAACGGATCGTTCGGTAAGTTGGGATCAATGTGGTCCGTACTGTACGCTCCGCAATTGTTGATACAAGTTACATTAACAGGACAGTTATCGCTGTTAATGCTTATCGAAGCATTTGAGCTGAACGGTGTTAAAGTAATTTCAGCTAACACGGATGGTATTGTGGTTAAGTACCCTGACCACATGCAGGACTTCGTTGATAACATGATCAAGTGGTGGGAGTCTGTGACAGGTTTCGAAATGGAATCCAACTACTATGACAAGCTGTACAGTGCTAACGTCAACAACTATGTTGCAGTAAAAGAACCTGATGAGGAAGGAAATGTTGAAATCAAACGTAAAGGCTGGTTTGCAAAAACAGGGCTTCAAAAGAACTGTACTGGTGAAATTATTATGGAAGCTGTATGCGAATGTTTGGCCCACGGTACGCCTGTTTCTCGTACTATACGCAATTGCAACGATATTAGAAAATTCATTATCCTACGTGCGGTAAAAGGCGGCGCAGTATGGAATGGCGAATTTTTGGGTAAGGTTGTACGCTGGTACTTAAGCACCAATGAAGAAACACCTGAAATAATCTATGCTAACTCGGGCAACCGTGTAGCTGGTAGCTCGGGTGGTGTCCCAATCATGACGCTACCGGATAAAGTACCGGACGACATAGATTATGATGCTTATATAGCTAAAGCAGAGAAGTATCTCGAAGACATGGGGTACGCCTAAATTCTACTTGCAGACCCTTCGCGGGTCTGTTTTAATATATGCATACAACAAGAGGAGATACAAAATGAGTTTAGTAGACGATTACAATAAAGGTAAAATCGACGCGGTGGAGCTTAACCGTCAGCTTAATAAACAAAATGAAGAACGCAAACAAGGTAAATACCTTACAATGATTGTTGCGCTTATCTTCACTGTTATTGGTGGATGTGTTTACGGCTACATTAACCACACTGTTGACGTCGGAAACGAATGCCGGGCTAAATATCCAATTCACGTTGGTGTAACTCCACAGGAAGACATTGATGCGCTTCTGGAACTTCAAGCCTTATGTCGTAAAGGAAAAGCATAATGAAACGTTTATTACTCGTAACTTTGCTGATAGCGCCTACGGTCCAAGCTGTAGACTTAAAGGAAGCAACAAAGAAATTATGCCAAGACCATCCTATTAGGGTACAATGTGAACAACTTGTATCCAGTATGTTGACGCATTCTTACGTGATGGGTCAAACTCAAATTGGATGTGAGTTAGGTATTATTGATGCGTGCAAAGCAGCGCGTACCAATAAACATTTTGAAAAGAACGCACGTTGGCTGGAGCAGCGCATTAGAACCCTTGATCATAGGGGTACTTTTGGGGGCTAGCCGCGTGTAAAACCTTAAAGGGGTACATTAGCATGGCTGGTAAAGAAAAGAGCGTAGCAAGCGATTTAGCTGCGGATGTAGCAAGTCGTGAACCGTGGCAACATGGTGACAAACCAGTAGTTTACATTCACGTCTATTACTGGAATAATATGACCGCGGAGCAACAAGAAGCGTTAAAAGTTTTAGCCGACGTTATTGTTGTTCCTGATGAACCATCACCGGAAACACCGGAAGCGTAATAAAATAATACCCGCGTTCGCGCGGGTATTTAAGGAGCGAGCATGGCTAAAGCTGCAAAAGGTTATCGACAGACTTTTAAATTGATAGGCGGACCGTGGGACGGACAAAAGGTGCAACTATATAGCGCCGGAACGCTGGAGTTTTCAGTGAAAAGCTTCGATCCACGTCCAGGGCGCTATGTACCAGCGGGCAATAATTATAATCTAATTTGGGAGTTTGCTAAATGAATGAATATGTGGTTATGTATTTTGTAATTGGTGCAATCATTGCGGCAATGACTTATTTCTTTTGTTGGGATAACTATGACTATGCGCTAGCCCATAAGAAACGTTGGGAGAAGATTGTAAGTCTTCTATGTATACTCGCTTGCTGGCCAGTCACTATTATTGCGACTACTTATGATCAATACATGTACAGGAGAAGACGTTGATGGAATACCTGCTAGTAATTGTTGCGCTGTTTCTTATTATTGTGGTTATAATGACCGGAGATAGTAACGAGAAAGGTCTGGCAGCAATGAGCAGGGCGTTATTACGCGCCCTTTCGGTTTCACTTCTTGGGACAAGTTTTGCTATGGCGTTTGGGATTGTGGAGATCCCTAGCACATATTACGGTTTTGTTAAAGTTCAACATCAACTCACTTATGCTACCGTCTTTGGATTGGGTGCTGTAACACTTGCAATCCTGTCAGCTTTCCATAAGCGTTAAAGGAAGGGGCGTTTGCCCCTTTTCTCTTCTTAGAATATACGAAAGAAAGCACCGTATGGGTATACGCCAAAAGTATTGAAAACAGGCGGGGCAAAAGCATTCACAAACACAGGAGTTGGCGCTACTGGTTGAAAAGTTTTGCAATTACACGCTGCTTGAGCCAATTGCCCCTGAAGTATACCTGCTTGTGTTGCAGGACTGCCTAAACAGCAACGGTTAGTATTACCACACATAGTAGACCTCCTTAAAGGTCGCTTTCGTTATCCTGCTTGGAACTGGGCTTTTCAGCTTCAATCATCCCAAGTACCGCAATAACTTTAACAGCAATACGCTGAGCCAGACTGATTTGCTGTTGGGTTAATTTTCCGGTCGACAGCACCGTCATTAACCCGCTTAAGTTTCCAAGCGACTTGAAATCGCTGAATGCGGATTTCATAATAGTAAGTTGATTATGACCTTCATCGGCTATAACATGAGCGCGAATAGAAAGTTCTTCAACAACTTTATCAATACCTTCATTCTTCGTCATTTGGTTTTACCTTCTGCTCCGGTTTCTGAGGGACCGTTTGAGCGGTCTTTGGCTGCAGCACTTCCTGATCAATCATTGGTGGCCACGGACTAATATGCTCGCGTGCTTCTACAGGCTGCTCTGGTTGCATACCAAGAAACTTATTAATAAAATCCCCTGCGAAGTCCGTACCATCGCTGACGTAAACATGCATACGATCAAGATCCGACTGACTAATGGAGTTTGGAGCAATTGTAATCTTGAACTGGTGGAAGCCGACATACATCACATTCACGGGTCGTTCGATAGTGCCCGGCGTAGGCGGTATCACTCCCATAATCCAACAGTAATGAACCCTTCCATCACCCATAGGTTCACAGCCAGCATTAAGCCAGCTAACCTTCTGGTGTGGGAACATGGTAGTTGAATCGGTAGCGTCCCGACGTAACGTCCAAACAACACCGCCCATGTTGATGGAGTTTTTCGGTTTCATCCCGTTGAACTGGGTTACGCCCATTCCTGCGTTTACGTTTTGCATGTCGGCTTCCTATTCTTACATATCTTTCATTTTTTGAAGAGCGCAAATACAGGCTGCGGCAAGATCAGTCAACTCATTCATGATCCCTGCTTGGTCGCCTCCTTTCTTACACTCCATTAATTCGCGGTATTCCATTTCAACAATGGACATCATACCGCCGGGCTTGTCGTGGTACGCCGCCCACGTATGCGGAGGTTCTTCCATCCGGTCAAGAACATTTGACATAGCTGCCATATGTTCACGATCTCGAGCATAAGAGTGAGCATGTTTATATCCCTCTTTCTCATGTTCATGGTGGTGCTCACCTACGCTAATACGAGGTAAAGCAACCTTAGGCAATTTGACCCGTGGCATTCCAATCGTTGCGATTTTAATGTGGCTCATGATAGTACCTCTGTTAAAAGCGCCCCAAGCGGAGGAGCGAAAGGCGCTTTAGTTTAACCACACTTCAACGATTAGCAGCAGCCAGTCGGAGGAGTTGGAGGAGTTGGCAGTTTAAAGTTGACTAACTGCTCAACCTGATTGATCTTACAAGTAAGGCCAGCCGTTTGTGCTAACTGAGAGTTTGCAAAGCGAGCTTCCTGCAACTGGGACTTCAGGTCACAGATCAGAACTGCTTGCGCCTGTGCGTGCTGGTCACGGATTAGCGCACGGGTAGCTTCAGCTTGACGCTCGATGTTCAGGTTTGTTTCGCAGCAACATTTCTGAGCTTCTAACTGTGCTTGGAAAGAACGGGTGATGTTAGCTGCTTCGTTGCTACACAGAGCCGCGAGCACTTGGCTAGTGCTACCCTGAATCTGAGTGTTCAGACCGGCAAAGCCCTGAACGGAAGCCAGCATGTTCTGAGTGTTCTGCTGAGTGATACCGTTATAGGTAGAAGCAGCGGAGCGCTCAACAGTCAGGTTAGTACCGTTCTGCCCCTGGATGGTCTGAAGAGTACCGTTGTTGATAGCTTGCAGAATTGCGTTGGTGTCAACAGAAGCTTGCACTTCCACCGGACCAGCGAAGTTACCGCGACCACCCCAACCATTACCACCCCAACCGTTACTGATCCAGGAACCAATCAAACCACCGATCGCACCACCGATACCAGCCGCACCAGCTTCACCGCCGAAACCGTCGCCACCGAGATTAGTAGGTAAAAGAGTCATGTCAGACATAGGAAAATCTCCATATATGGATTTGTTAAGCGGATGTAACCAACTGGTTACGAAGTAAAGCATACCCCTTAACATGCTTTTTACAATGATCCAAATGTAAAGATTTTGTAAATTAGGATTGACAGTCAATAAAAAGCCCTGCATTGCAGGGCTTTTTATCATTACAAAAGTTTGTCCTCCAACTCCGAAATCCTCTGTTCCAACCCTCTGGCTATGAAAATGCTAAGTTCTGAATAACGTAAGCTATATCTATCCCCTGCTTCTATTTTTGTGATAGTCTTCGATTGATTATCTGGGTCTACAGATACAATTTCCTGTTCTTCCCAAGAATCATAACAGACAAATCCATACGCCATTGGGTCTAAGCCGTAAGAAGTCATAATACTAATGACGCGTTGGACTGTTATACCTGCGTGCCACCTTGCAGCGTCACCCTCCGTTTTAACTCTTTCAATCCACTGAAAGAAGCCAAACTCTCTGGCTATATCTTTAGCGGCTGAAAGTTCGGCGTCTGACATTTTTCGGACATCTGTTTTCATTCTTGCATCTGATGTCTGTATTGCACCATTAGTTGCAAAGATTGACGTAGCGCGGCTAACAGAACTACCAATTGCGTAAGTATTATCTTGTGCAGGTGATAGAGTGCCATCACTTGTTATTGACCATCTATCAGTTCTTTTTGTGCTCCCTTGAGCAGTTGTTGCAAATGTTATCCCGCATTGAGTTGAAGTTGTGCTCCAACCAGTTGAAGCTTGAATTCTGATACCGGCGGCTGCTCCGGTGAATCTTACACCATCATGTCCTGCAAAAGATAACCACAAGTTATCGCCCTGCTGAGTAGCACCCTTAGTTCCAGTCATTGTGCCATTAAAAGCAACACCTCTGAAATTTATATTGGCTGTCGACCCATTTCGTGGAGTGATTAAGGCTATTTCATTACTCGAATTATTTACTTGCTTAAGACCGCGACCGTTTAGTATGTCCAAACCGTTGTAATTTGCAGCATCTAGCTTGTACATCCCCATAGGTACATCGTAACCTATATAAAGGTCGCCATTGTTACTTGTAGCAAATGTCTGTCTGCGCTCGTCTACGGTTGCATTTAATGGTGTGGTTAACAAACGAAACCAGCCACCGTGGTTTGTTGCAGAAGCTACACCATCCATAAGAAAGTGTTGTGATACATTACTGTGCTCAGTATAGGTGCTACCTGTCCACGGTCTTGATCCATAGCCCCCTATCAGAACGCCAGTATTAACAGCGGAGGAATTAGCTGGTTTAGTATAATTGTGAAAAACAGCTGAACCCCCTCCAGTATTAACTATTCCAAAGGAGTTTTCAGTAGAGTTAGAACCATCAAAAACAACGCCTATCCCTGTACCTTCGTCCTCGTTTATTTGTCGAAGAGTGACATTACCAAGAACAACCTTTTGTGTGGTTAACGAACGGACGGTTACACCGCTATCGAGTATTGCTTGTGTAATTACTCTGCTGTTTTTTGAGTGTTCAGAGGAATTACCAAAATACAAATTACCGTCACCGTATACGCCTAGATATTTTTGGTCAACGTCATTAACCTTAAACCCAATGGATAAATTTTTAACTGCGCTATTGCGCGTTAAAACTAACGGCGTGTGCTGTGATCCGCTGATTTTTAGAGTAGTATCAGCCACGTTAGTTGATGTGTTTGCAAGTTCTGCGGAAGCTCCGCTGATTTTGTACGTTACTTTTAGATCGCGGGCTTCAACCCTCCCGTCGTGGCGAACAACAAAATCACCACTTGATTGGCCTTTTGCGTTTTTAGCCCTGATGCGAACTTCGCCAAGCGTATCAGTGTTTGCAGGCGCCCAAATAGTGCCGCGTTCCGTCTCATAGTTATCATAAAACCGCAAAGCTGCGGTTCCAACGATCGCACGCAGGTAGATTGACGGCGCGTCGTTTCTGATTGTCAAGTCACCGGTCATTGTATCACCGGTTTTTTTTACCTGCGCATCGTT
>JACXXQ010000102.1_pt1 | contig 60179 bp, 53 predicted proteins | sample 8621361 | NCBI WGS metagenome assembly JACXXQ01 (sample SAMN15503820, study PRJNA645414) | gut metagenome | isolation source: feces | host: Bos taurus | place: USA | collected 2016 | reverse complement strand
CACCCCACTTGTTATCCAGTATATCATACTGTCTAACAAATGGGGTGCAGTTCAAATTCTCCACTCGCTGTTTTTTGTTGTGTTCTGTTAAAAGCTTCGCCAGCTGTCCAGCCCGTCCGGCAGATGACCGGCCCAGAAGCCGGCCAGAATCTCTGCGGCCCGGGGCCGGCTTACGCCGCCCAGCTCCCGGGTGACGGCCGGCCCGCCGGGCTGCTCCATCACCACCTGCACCGCCAGCCCGCCGTCCGGGTCGGTGGTACAGTGCATGGAGCGGCAGCCTGCAAGGGGTTCGGGCGGGGTCAGCACCAGATAACCCGCGCTCACGCCCACCGCTTCCACCGCACGGCTCAAAGCGGCGGCATCCGGCTGGCGGGCTGGCTCGCCCTCCACGGTCAGCTGCCACAGGCCGGTGTCGTTTTTGCGGCCGGGGCGCTGCTCTTCCGGCAGGCCCGGGTTCAGCCGCTGGCGGCGCTGCTCTTCCCTGCGCCGTTCAATGGCCTGCCGATCCCTTCGGCGGGCACGCACAGTGGAATAAATCGCCAGCCCCAGCATCACAACCACCAGCACTCCCAGCAGCACCGGAAGCAGCATCTGAAAGAAAAATGCGCTCATGCTTTGCCCTTCTCTCCTTCTGCCTTATTCCTCGCCCCGGCCACGCCGGGCCAGAACCTTCACGCTGCTGGCATACTCCGAGGGGGTCATGCCGGTAACCTTTTTGAAATGGCGGGAAAAATAGTGGATGGAATTGTACCCCAGCAGGGCCGCGATCTCGGTGAAGTTATGGCTGCCCTCCCGGATCATCTCCTTGGCCTTCTGAATCTTCAGATTGCCGAAGTACTCCATGGCGCCGCCGCCGGTCTTTTCCCGGAAGACCTTTTGCAGATAGCTGCGGCCCACCAGATTGTCGCGGCAGATGTCGCTCAGGGTCAGGCGGCGCTGGATGTTATTTTCCAGATACTGCTGCACCCGGCTCAAGAACTCGTTCTGGCTGCGCTCCCGGATCAGGCTGGTGGGCTTTGCCACTACCGGGCTGTCGCCCCGGCGTACCATATCCAGCAGCATGGTCTCCAGCGAAAGGCCGATCACCTGCTCGGCGCCGAAGGCCGCATCCTCCCGGCGGGTCAGATGCTGGGCCAGGGGGTCGTCCAGCGGGGTGGAGAAGGCCGCACCGGCCATCTCCACAATGCGGGCCATGAGCACCCGGTCGGTGTCGCTGGCCATGAGCACCCGGCCCTTGAAAAACTCCATGGCAGGGCTGGAACATTCGAAGGACACAATCACAATGTTGGGCGCGTCCTTGCCGGTGGCCCGGATATTATGGTATTCGCCGGGTGCGTGGAAGATCATCTGCCCCTTTTTCAGCAGCTTTTCCTCCTCGCCCGCGGTCACATAGACTTCGCCCTTGTCCGCATAGACAAATTCCCAAAAGTCATGACTTTCGCCGGTGAAGGCATAGTCCGGGCCATATTCAAAATAATGTACCGAATAAATGCGGTCGATGCGCAGCACCTTTTCCAGCTCCAGTGCCTGATAGCCCATCTGCTTGCAGCTCCTCTCCTGTGGAAGAGGGGCGGTTCGCCCCTGCTTGTTCACCCGTATTCCGGTTTCTTCTAGTTTGTAGTATATCCTAAAACGACCGATTGTGCAAATGTTTTCTTTTTTTTCGCCAAAAACAGCCCGCTCTGGCAGCGTTTGCGCCGATATGTTATACTGAAACTGATACTGCAAATGCGGGCAGCCCCGCCGGGCTGCTTCGGAGGAAAAACAAAGAGAGGAAGGACCAATGCAGCGATTCAAACAATATTTTTATACCGACTGGTCATTCTACAAGCGAATGCTGGCCATCACCATTCCCATCGCCCTGCAGAACGTGATCAGCCTGGGCGTGAACATGATGGACACCATCATGCTGGGCCAGCTGGGCGACGTGGCCATTGCCTCGGCCAACCTGGGCGGCCAGCTGTTCACCATTCTGGACGTGGTGGGCTTCGGCCTGGCCAGCGGCGCGGCGGTGCTGATTGCCCAGTACTGGGGCAAGCGGGACATGCTGCGCATCCGCCAGATCTTCGCGCTCACGTTGCGGGTGGTGCTGGTGGTGAGCAGCCTGTTCGCTCTGGTGGGGCATTTTCTGCCCCGGCAGGTTCTGGCCATTTACACCAATGACCCGGCGGTGATTGCATCCGGCGCGGAGTACCTGAAGCTGCTCTCCATCAGCTTTGTGCTGTTCAGCTTTTCCAACTGCTACATCATGTGCCTGCGGGCGGTGGAACAGGTGCGCATCAGCATGGTGGTATACGGCTGCAGCTTCTTTATCAACGTGTTTTTCAACTACTGCTTCATCTTCGGCAAGCTGTGCGCACCGGCCTGGGGCGTGCGGGGCGCGGCCTTCGGCACCGTGATGGCCCGCCTGTTCGAGCTGTGCGCCACGCTGGTGTACATGTGCTTCATTGAAAAGCGGGTCTGCTTCACCCCCCGCTGGCTGCTGCAGCTGAAAAGTGGCCTGGGCCGGGATTACGTGCGCAACAGCGTGCCGGTGGTGAGCAACGAGCTGCTGTGGGGCGTGGGGCTTTCGGTGGTGAACCTGACCATCGGCCACATGGGCGCCAGCTACACCAGCGCCATGAGCATCGTGAACGTGTTCAACCAGCTGGTAAGCGTGTTCACCTTCGGCATGTCCGCCGCCAGCGCGGTGGTGGTGGGCAAGACCATCGGAGAAGGGCGCATTCAGGATGCAAAGCGCGCCGCCAACAGCTCGGTGCTGGTGGGTCTGTGCCTGAGCTTTATCTGCATGACCCTGCTGCTGGTGGGCCGGCCCTGTATTCTCAGCCTTTACAACGTGAGCCAGCTGGCCCACGAAACCGCCTTTGCCATGATGACCATTCTGGCCCTGATGCAGCCCTTCCAGGCGGTGGGCTGCGTGATGATTGTGGGCGTGCTGCGCGGCGGCGGCGACGTGCGCACCAACCTGATTCTGGACAGCGGCCTTCAGTGGTGCCTGGCCATCCCGCTGGGCCTGCTCACCGGCTTTGTGCTGCACTGGAGCGCCCCGGTGGTGTTCTTCTTCCTGCGGTGCGACAACATTGTGAAGAGTATCGCAGGCCTGATCCGGCTGCGCAGCGGCAAGTGGATCCGGGTGGTCACCCGGGAGGCCGCCTGAGCACAGCCGCCCCCCCGCACAATTCACGCCGAACAGCGCAACGCTGTATCACGCCGGAACTGTGCGGCATTGCCTTCTGTTTTTCCGCCCCCTCCCATCAGGGGACAGGGGTGGTGAATTTTAAAAGAAAGTGGAGATGTGTTGTTATGAGCAAGATCGCATGGATCGGCACCGGCGTAATGGGCCGTCAGCAGGCGGGCCATCTGGTAAAGGCCGGGCATTCGGTGAAGGCTTACAGCCGCCGCTATGAGGCGGTGTGCCAGCAGGCCGAGGAATTCGGCTTTACCCCCTGCGCCACCATCCGCGAGGCGGTTGCCGACGCGGAATTCGTGTTCGTGATGGTGGGCTACCCGGCAGATGTGGAGCAGGTGTTCTGCGGCCCCGAGGGCATTCTGGAGAACGCCCCCGCCGGCGCGGTGGTGGTGGATATGACCACCTCCAGCCCCACGCTCGCCCAGAAGCTGTATGCGCTGGGCAAGGAGAAGGGCATCGCCGTGATGGATGCCCCGGTCTCCGGCGGCGACAAAGGCGCCCGGGAAGCCACCCTGTCCATCATGGTGGGCGGCGACGAGGAAGCCTTTGAAAAAACTCTGCCCCTGTTTGAGTGCATGGGCAAGAGCGTGCTGCTGATGGGCCCCGCGGGCTACGGCCAGCACACCAAGGCGGCCAACCAGATTGCGGTGGCCGGCGCAACGGCAGCGTACACCGAGGCCATCCTCTATGCCGAGAAGGCCGGGCTGGACCCCCACAAGATGCTGGCGGCCATCGGCGGCGGCGCAGCGGGCAGCTGGCAGATTGCCAACATGGCCCCCCGTGCGCTGGCCGGCGACTTCGCCCCCGGCTTCTTTGTGAAGCACTTCATCAAGGACATGAAGATCATCCGGGAGGAAGCCGCCCAGCGGGGCGTGGAGCTGGAAATGCTGGACAGTGTGCTTCGTCTGTATGAGGAATTCGCCGCGGCGGGCGGCGAGAACGAGGGCACCCAGGCTCTGATCGACTTCTACCGCAAAAAATAAGCAAAGCAAAAGGGGCAGCATCCGCTGCCCCTTTGAGGCTGTCAAAAAAGTTCGACAGCCTCCTGAGGGACACCAAACGCACCACCGACGCAAAGCGCGGCGGATGCTTATTGGTTTCCCCAGTACCCTTTTCCGGCGAAAAAGCACCCGGTTTTGCGCACTTCGCACACAAAACCGGATGCTTTTTCTGTTAAGGTGTCAGGATTCCCGGTACATGCCCGTGAATCCTGACGTTGTTTTTGTATCGTTTTATTTCTGGAGCTGGTTTATCGATAAGCTGAAAGGGGCAGCATCCGCTGCCCCTTTTTTTCTATTCAGCGGTGGATCAGATCCAGCGGCTTTGCACCCTGGCCCCGGTGTTCGGCCCGCCATGCAATCAGCTGGGCCGCCACGCTCACGGCAATCTCCGCCGGGGTTTCCGCCCCGATGGAAAGGCCGATGGGGGTGCTCACCCGGGCGAACTGCTCCGGACCGAAGCCCTCCTCTTCCAGCTTCTGGCGGGTCATGGCGATTTTGCGGCGGCTGCCCATCAGGCCGATATAGCCCGCCGGGGTGGCCAGCGCCTCGCGCAGCACCTCGTAATCGTGCTCGTGGCCCCGGGTCATGATGACGATCAGGTCCTCTTTGGTGGGCTCCAGCCGGTTTACCGCGGCGGCCATCTCTTCACAGAGCACACCCGCCGCGCCGGGGAAGGCCTGCTCCACCGCGAATTCCGGCCGGTCGTCCACCACCCAATATTCAAATTCCAGTGCGGGCAGCAGCGCCGCCAGCGCCCGGGCCACATGGCCCGCGCCGAACAGCAGCACCCGGCCGGAGCCGCTTTGCGCCGCCCGCCGGGCCAGCTCCTGCGCCGATTCCCTGCCCGCGGGCAGATACAGAAACTCCACCCGCACCTGGCCGCCGCAGGCCATGCCCACCTGATTGGGGCCCTTGTCGTTCAGGTCGTATTCCTCCACAGCGCTCTGTTGTTCTTCCAGCGCCCGGGCGGCCCGCTGCTGGCACACCGCCTCCACCCTGCCGCCGCCAATGGTACCGATGCTCTCGCCACCGGCCAGCACCGCCATGAAAGCCCCCGCGTGCCGGGGGGCAGAGCCTTTGCTTTCCAGAATGGTCACCAGCACCGCCGGTTCGGTTTCCAGCCGCCAGGCCAGCTGCTTCATGCCCTGATTCATCGCTTTTCTCCTTCTGTGCGCCGGGCATACCGCACCGGCCCCGTTTCATATTATTGTTAGAGCAACACCGTACAATTCTCATGCGTTATTTCCTTTAGCATATCACGCCTGCTTGCAGATGACAAGCCGGTTGACAAACATCCTTCTTTCGCGGTACGCTGGAACAGCGCTCCCCGGCTTTTTTGAAAGAAAACACCGAACCGAATCGTTTTTACAGCAGCTGCCCTTTCTGCGGCCGCTGATCTTACACCAAGCAATCCCGATACCGCCGCATCCATGACGGCAAAGGAGGAACCATGTCATTCACACTGCCTGTTTACCATGCACCGGATTTTTCCGCGCCCGCCTTCACCCGCTGCCCTGACGCCCGCTTTGTTCCCGCCCCCTGTGACGGAGCCGCGCCGGAGGGCTACCACAGCACCAGCATGTACCCGGAATACTTCCGCATCAACGGATGCTGGACGCTGGCCGAGGAAAGCCGGATGGACAGCTGCGTGGTATTGCGGGACAGCGGCCGGCTGGACGTGGTGGAGCTGCGCAACCTGAAAGCGGGCGACCGGGTGGCCCTGGGCCGCACCGACGACGGAGCGGATGGCATCTACCTGCACACCGGCGGTTTTGTCGCCCCGGAGGAGCAGGCCGAAACCGACGCCTTCACCTTCCGGCAGGGGCGCAGCCGGGAGACCTCCTACACCAGAGATTACGACCGGCTGATTCAGCTGCTGCGCCACGAGAAGGAGCACGGCAACATCCTCTGGGTGATGGGGCCAGCCTTCTCCTTTGACGCGGGCGCCCGCGCCGCCATGCAGGCGCTGGTGGAGGCCGGTTATGCCCACGGCCTGCTGGCAGGCAACGCGCTGGCCACCCACGATCTGGAGGGCGCGCACCTGCACACCGCCCTGGGGCAGGACATCTACACCCAGCAGAGCATGCCCGGCGGCCATTACAATCATCTGGATGTGATCAACCGGGTACGCCGCTGCGGCAGCATTCCCCGGTTCATTCAGGAATACAACATTCAGGATGGCATCATGTACAGCATTGTGAAGCAGGGCGTACCCTTTGTGCTCACCGGCTCCATCCGGGACGACGGCCCCCTGCCTGAGGTAATCGGTGATGCCTATCAGGGTCAGGCCGCCATGCGGGGGCTGGTGAAGCAGGCCACCACCGTGATCTGCCTGGCCACCATGCTGCACACCATTGCCGTCGGCAACATGACCCCCAGCTTCCGCGTGCTGCCGGACGGCACCATCCGCCCGGTGTATCTGTACACCGTGGACGCGGACGAATTTGTGGTGAACAAGCTGCTGGACCGGGGCAGCCTGTGCGCCACCACCATGGTGACCAACGTGCAGGATTTCATCACCAAGCTGGCCCACGGTCTGGGCGTTCTGTAAGAGGTTTATGTTACATAAATAAAGAAAGGAAGTGCCCTCCCATGCGCCGGGCCCTGTTTGCGTTGCTTCTTTTTGCTGCGGTTCTCTCCGGCTGCTCCGCCCCCTCCCCCTCAGAGGGAAACGGGCAATCCGCCCCCGCCAGCCCACCGACAGCCGATTCCGCGGCCTCCGGCATTTCCGGCCCGGCCAGGGGCGCGGTGAATGAAGCGCAGCTGCGCTGGAAGGCGGACGCCCCTGTTGCTCTGCGCCAGTCGCTGACGCTGGCCACCGATCTTCCGGTCATGGAATTTCTGATGCCTGCCATGAACGGGCAGGATGCCGTAGTGCTGGTGGGAAAACCGGAGCTTGGCGCGCCTCAGGCCGCCTTTTATGTGACCGAAGCCGAAGCCCTGCCGCTGGACATCGGCCCCTGCGGGCCGCAGACCGCACAGCGCCTTTCTCTGGAGAATGGTGAAATCCGGGTGATGATCACCGAACAGCAGCTGGGTGTTTCGCCCCCGGCCAGCTACTTTTTCCATCTGGACGATGCCGGTAAGCTGAACAGCTTTTCCCTCCGGGATCCCGAGAGCGGCCAGCCGCTGGCGGTGTGCGCTCAGGCGGAGGAGGGCGGCACCCGGTTTTCGCTGGAGGTCACCCGGCTGGACGGCGGCTACACCCGCATGGAATCCGCAGACGAACTGGAGGATCCCTCCCTCTGGGTCACCGAAGCGGGGAGCTTTCTGCCCACCGGCCGCAGCGTGCATCGCTACCCGCTGGTGCTGGAAAACGGCAGCTTTTATGAGCTGGGGGCTGTTCCGCTGGAGGAGGAGCAGTTTTTGCAGCTGTTCCCCGAGGGGGAAGACTGGCTGGCCCGGATGCTGGAGCACAAGACCCGTCTGGTGCGGGAGGATCCGCTGGACAGCGAATACACATTTCTGTACCGGGGCGACGGCACGGTGGACGTGAACCTGCGCTATGGGGATTTTGACTGGGGCTGGCAGTGCTGCCATCTCACCCTGACCCCCGGCCAGCCCCTTCCCGAACCGGGCACCCCGGAGGGCATTTTCCAGCCGGGCCGCCGTATGGAAGCCGGTTGCCCGGCCATCGCCCGGCAGCCCCGGCTGCCCGACGCCCTTGCCGAATCCGGCGGGGGCCAATGAATCAATCTGACCACAGGAGGAACTCAATCTTGATCAAACGCATTGCATCCGTTCTGTTTGCCGCTCTGATGCTGGGCGGCGTTCTGGCAGGCTGCGGCGGCGGGGGCGCATCCCCGGCCTTTTCTGCCCCGGCTGCCACGCCCCGGACTACGCCCGAACCCACCGCCGAGCCCACCCCCACGCCGGATCCGGAGGCGGTCTGGGCTCAGGCCGGCAAGGACACCATGGCCTGGCTGCAAAGCCAGCCCGGCTTTGAGGAGCTGGATCTGACCGTACAGGAGGGCTTCCCCTATTTTCTGGCGGTGAACCGGGACGCCAACACCGTGACCGTTTACACCGCCGACGAGAACGGCCAGTACACCAAACCCTACATGGCCATGGTGTGCAGCGGCGGCACCGACACCCCCACCGGCTACTGGAACACCCCGGTGAACTACGACTGGCGGCTGCTCTCCGGCCCCTGCTACGGCCAGTACGCCACCCGCATCGACGGGCCGTACCTGTTCCACTCGGTGCCCTACTACACCCAGCACAAGGATGATCTGGAATACGACGAGTTCAACAAGCTGGGCACCACGGCTTCGCTGGGCTGCATCCGGATGGCGGTGGTGGACGTGCGCTGGATTTACGAAAACTGCCCCATCGGCACCCCGGTGGCCATTTATGACGACGCATCCAACCCGGGCCCCATGGGCAAGCCGGACAGCCTGACCATTGACCCGGCAGACGAGAACCTGCGCGGCTGGGACCCCACCGACCCGGACCCGGCCAACCCCTGGAGCGATGAATATCTGGACGGCACCGCCATCCGCAGCGCCGCCGCACAGGCCGACTGGGATGCCTTTAAGGCAAGCGAGGCCTTTACTCAGAATCTGACTCCCACCGATTTGCAGGGCTGGAGCCACGACAGCGCCATTGTGGGCACCCGGGGCTGACCTCTCTTCCTTTTTTTACACACAGAAAGACCCGTGCGGGCTTGCCGATTTGGCAGCCCCACGGGTCTTTTTTGTTTTGCTGATTCAGCGGGCGGGTTTACCAGTCCCACCGGAAACCGGCGGCCTGCAAATCGCCGCGCACCGCGTAATATTCCTGCTCAAAGGTCACATACTCGCCGGCGGCCAGCGCATCCAGCTGGCGCTCGCAGGCGCAGGCGGCCCGGGCCAGCGTGTACGCCGCTTCGGCGGGGCAGCCTTCGTGGCTGCAGGCCAGCAGATACTGCATCACGTTGGGCAGGTACTGCACCGCAAAATCCGCCGCCTGGGCGGGATCCGCCCCTTCGGCCTCCAGCGCCGCCAGCAGCCCGGCACAGCTGCTTTTCAGCCGCTCAAACTGCCAGGCCAGCATGGGAGGCTGGTCGAAGGTGCTGCCCATGCCCTCCATGGCGCGAACCGCACCCCGCAGGCTGCCCAGCACCCGCTGCTCCACCGGCAGGTTCTGCGGCAGGCTGGGCGGCGGGGGTACGGGCACCGGAGCATGCTCCGGCTCATCCAACCCCAGCACCGGCAGCACATGGGCAGGCAGCAGGGCGTTCACCACCAGCAGCATGCCGCCCACCAGCAGCGGCACCGACAGAATCGTGAGCGTGGTGCGCAGCCAGCCCCAGGGGCTGGGAAGAAGAATACACACGGCAGCCAGCACAAAGCAGGCGGCAGCCGCCATCCAGAATCGTTTTTTCACAGGGCAAAGCCCCCTTTCGTTTTGATTGCGTTGCTTGCAGCGGCTTCAGCTGCGCCGCTGGTACAGATAATAATGCATGGTGCTGTAACCCCTGTTGCGCAGATACTCCTCGGTGCCGTCCGCCACCAGCTCGTACCGCTCCAGAATCGCGGGCTCCTTCTCCTGCTTGTATTGCTCCTTGTCCTCTTCCTCGGTACGGGCGATCACAAACTCCACATCCGCCGTTTGCAGGGTGGTTTCCATCTGCCGGTTCATCTCGTCCAGCGGCAGGTTGAACACGCCGATGAATTTCTGCGTGGGCATCACGTCGCACACGGTGTAAAACCCGCCGTCCAGCAAATGAAGCATGGCCATGCTCCGATCCTCAGACTGATCCACCACCTGCTTGAACTGGTACTGCACCGTCTGCTCCAGCGGCTGCAAAAACGCCTGCCGGTTGGGGCTGTGCCACAGCGCGTAGCCCACCCCCAGCACCAGCGCCGCAGCCACCGCAGTGCGGCTCAGCAGCCCGGCGGGCAGGGGCATCTGCTTCAGCAAAATTTGCGCCGGGCCCAGCAGGGCCAGAAACCCCAGCGGCACAAACAGCACAAAGGGCATGCTGTAATAAATGTAGGCGTTGGAGGCCGCGCCATAAATGCCCACGGCCATGAGCACGGCGCAGGCCAGAACCAGCACCCGCTCCCAGATGCCGCGCCCCTTTCCCGGCCAGAACACAAACCAGACGAGCCCGGCCACAGCAAACACCGCGAAGATCCAGTTCAGGCGCAGCATGTAGGCAAGGCTGTTCGTCACCGCGGCCAGCACCCCGGCAAGGCTCAGCGAACCGCCGGAGCCGTAGAGGAACAGATTGTTGTAGAAATAGCACTGCCACAGATCGCCCAGCGCACCGTTCAGACCAAAATAGAGCAGCCAGGGCAGGCAGGCCAGCGCAAAGCCGCCGAAAAAGCCCGCTGTAAGCCGCGCCGCGGCCTTCGGCCCGCCCCGGTAAATCGCGTGAACGAACAGCACCAGCCCCAGCGCGGCGAAGATGCCGCACAGGGTATATTTGGTCCAGAACACCGCGCCGCACAGTACGCCCAGCGCCAGTGCGCCGCCCCAGCCCAGCGGCCGGTTCTCCCGCAGCGCCCGCAGGCCCAGATACAGCCCCGCCGCAAACAGCGGCAGGCACAGCTCTTCCATGCTGTCGCCCATCTGGAAGCTGGGGCAGGAAAAGCTCGCCGCCAGCACCAGCGGCAGCGCCGCAAAGCGCAGCGACCCGGCGCCGTACAGGGCCATGATCTTCTGGCAGAACCACAAAAATACACCGGCCGCCAGCACCTCCAGCAGGAACACGCCCAGAAAGCCGTTCCGCTGCACAAAGCTGGCCAGACCATGCAGAAACAGCACCAGCGGGCCCTTCTGCTCGTAAATATCCCGGTAAAGCACCTGCCCCCGCACCATGCTTTTGCCCACGGTGAAAAAGCACTGGGCGTCGCCCCAGTTGTTCAGCGGGTAAAAAAACGAGCTGCGGCTGCAAACCGAGACCACGCCCGCCGCGCAGGCAAACGCCCAGACCCAGGCCGCAAGGGGCTTTTTCCATTGTTGGGTGAAATATTTCAAGGGGATTTTCTCCTTTTACTTGCAGCGTCAGGTACTATTATAACACAAAATGCCCGCCCTCAAAAAGAGGGCGGGCAGAAATGCTTTTGTGGAATCTTACTTGACCTCGGGCAGGCTGGCAGCAGCGGAGCTCTGGCCAACGCGGCGGGTCATCTCGTCCGGAGCTTCGGGGCGGAACTTCACCTCGGGGTACTCCTCGTCCATCACGCGGGCAGCGGTCTCCAGAATGATGTCGCCGCCGCGGCCGCTCATCACGCGGCCCATCATCTGCACATGATGGATGTCGTAGAACTGAGCGTACAGGCCCATGGTGTGGCCCAGGTATACGCCGATGCTCTCGTACACCTTGATGGCGCGCTCGTCGTTCTCAGCCATCAGGCCCTGAACAACCTTCAGGCGCTTTGCCGGGGGCTCGGTCTCGTCCAGCTCAATGCCGGCGCGGGGAGCCAGCTTGTTCACACCGTCCTGGCTGAAGTACTTCACGCCGCAGCCGATGTCGCCGCTCCACTCGTCCTCCATGGCGTCGGGCTGGCCGTCCACGGGGGCGAAAGCCAGCTCGTTCAGCCAGCCGCAGATGTTGCCCTCGCCGTCCACATAACCAACAGCCTCGCTGGTGCCCATGGCGATGCCCATGATACCGTTCTCACCCAGGCCCATGGCGCCGGCCAGAGCGGAAACGTCGCCGTCGTTGGCAACCACAACGGGGATCTCGTAGCCCAGGATGCGGCTCAGATCCTCGGCAGCGCGGGTGTAGATGTTCTTCACCTTGGCGTCGAAGTCTTCCTTGCCCACCTTCAGGAACAGGCTGGCAACCATGCACTTGTTGTCGATGTAAACACCGGCGGAGGAAACGCCGATGCCGTCCACCTTGCGGCCCTTCTCCAGAATCTTGGCGGCAGCAGTCTCCATGGCAGCCAGGATGCCCAGGTAGTGGTAGTCGGGGTTGGTGTTGACCTTCGGGTACCACACAACCTCTTCGCTGTAAATGGTCTCGCCGTCGATCACGGCGCTTACCTTGCGGTCAGATCCGCCGGCGTCGAAGCCGATGCGGGCGCCGTTGGTGTGGCGGCCAACACTCTCGGTCTTCTGGAAGGGAGCGGGCTTCTGGTCGTAGGGCAGGGCCACTACTTCGAACTCACGCTCGTAAACGCCTTCCATGAAGTTCTTGTCGAACTCACGGCTGCCGCCCACGGAGTAGGCCTTCTTGATGCCCTCAGCCAGCTTGTCGTCGCCGCAGATGTACACCTTGAAGCCGCCCCAGCTCCACAGCAGGAACTTTACCAGACGATCCACATAGTAGGCGTCGGCCTCGGCCATCTCGGGGGTGTCGTATACCTTGCACTCCCAGGTGCCGATCTGGCCGCCGCTGCGCTCCACAGCGATGCACAGGGGCTTGGTGGCGCCCATGGAGTAGTGTTTGAAGAACAGGCCCAGAGGCACAAAGCCCTGATCCAGCTCAGGCAGATTCTTTACGGGGATCTCAACATTCAAGAATTTCATGTTTTTCCGTCCTTTCGTGTCATCACCGGCGCTTCGGCCCGTGGCCCGCTGCGCACTGCGCCGGGCTGCGGGCCCGGCCGCTTCTCTTGCTTTCATTGTAGTACATCCCGCGGCGCAGCGTCTAGTGCAAAGCGGCTTTACAATTTGTACTTTTGTGTATTTTTGGGCGCTGTGGCCAAAATCACTGCCCCATGTTCACAGCTTTTTCGCTATATTAGATGGAAGTGCGGCCGCTGCCGGGCTGTATAACCGGGCAAAAAGCGGGGCAGACTAAGGCCAGAAAAGGAGGAAAAAACATGTCTGTTCTTTATAAGATCTGCATTCTGCTGCTGATCGTGGGCGGTTTGAACTGGGGTCTTGTGGGCCTGTTCCGTTTCGATCTGGTGGCCTGGCTGTTCGGCGGTTCCGCCAGTGTGCTCAGCCGCATCGTCTACTCGCTGGTCGGCCTTTCCGCTCTGGGCGCCATTCCCAGCCTGTTCATGTCGTCCGACAACGAGCGCTGACCCCACACAGCACAAAAAGCGCGCTTCCCCTCCGTTTGGGGAAAAGCGCGCTTTTTGTTATGAAAAAGAGAAAAAGGAGTTTTCTAATCTTCCAGATACACCGCCGCATCCTGCTGTTCGGTCACATAGCCGATGCGTGCAGTCTCCACGTCCGCGGCCAGCAGCCGCTCGAGGCATTCGTCGGCTCACTCTTCCGGCACAGCGGCCAGCAACCCGCCGCTGGTCTGGGGATCGTAGAACAGATCCTCCAGCGCCAGCTCCACCTGCCCGTTCACCTGCACGCCCGCCTGGGCGTATTCCCGGTTGCGGTAGGCCCCGGCCGGAATGAAGCCCATCCCTGCCAGCTCCAGCGCCTCCGGGTGGAAGGGCACCGCATGGGCCTGAATGTGCAGGGTGCAGCCGCTGCCCTGGGCCATCTCGAAGCTGTGGCCCAGCAGGGCAAAGCCGGTCACATCGGTGCAGCTGTGCACCGGATATTCCACCAGCACGTCCCGGGCGGCCCTGTTCAGGGCGGCCATCTGCCGATAGATCCGCTCCAGCACCGGCGCTTCCACCAGCTCCGCCTTGGCGGCGGTGGTGATGACCCCCACACCCAGCGGCTTTGTGAGCAGCAGCACATCGCCGGGCTTGGCTCCGCTGTTGGTGAGCACCTTTTGGGGGTGGACAAAGCCCGCCACCGCCAGCCCATAAATGGGCTCGGCCCCATGGATGGTATGCCCGCCGGTGATGATGGCTCCCGCCTCGTATGCTTTGGCGTAGCCGCCCCGCAGAATCTCGTGCACGGTGTGCCTGTCCATGGATTCGGGCAGGCACATGATGTTCAGCGCGGTGCGGAGCTCGCCACCCATGGCGTACACGTCGCTCAGGGCATTGGCCGCCGCAATCTGACCAAAGAGATAGGGGGCATCCACAATGGGCGGAAAAAAGTCGGTGGTCTGCACCAGCGCCACCTCATCGGTGATCACATACACGCTGGCGTCGTCGCTTTTGTCGTAGCCCACGATCAACCGGGGATCATAATGGGTTTCAAAGCCCTCCAGCATCCGGGCCAGTGTGCCCGCGCCCACCTTGGCCCCGCAGCCCGCGCAGCTGGCCAGCTTTGCCAGTTTCACTTCGGTTTCCATAAACGGCGCCTCCTTCAGCTGCCTTCTGCCCGGTAGACCGGCTGGTAGCCCTTGCCGGTCAGCCGGACCACCTGCTCCATCTCCGGAAGATATTCCCCGCCGGGGCAGGGATCGTCGCCCTCATATTCCGCGCAGGTTCCGCAGCTGCTGCTCAGCGCCCGGGGTACCGGCATCACCTTCACCGGAATGCCCCGCTGCTGGCACAGCTTTTTGAAGCGGATCGCGCCGAAATGAGAGTAAAAGGTGGCAATGTAGCTCATGACTTGGTCAGGGTCAGGGTATATTCGCCACCCTTTTCCTCCGTCTGAACCGTGTAGCCCTGATGCTGGGCATAGCGGGTCACGTTTTCCCTGCTGGCCAGATTGTCCACCAGCACCTGATACTGGGCCTGCTTGTCTGCCATGGCCTTGCGGGTCATGACCACCGGCTCCGGGCAGGAAAGCCCTCTTGCGTCCACGATAACCATAGTTGTTTCCTCCTTATGCGTTCTTGCGGAAGGTGTTCACGCAGGCGATGACCGCCACCACCGCGATGCCGATGATCACAGCCACCTGACCGGCAGGGGTGCTGCCCATCTCCATGACGGAGGATTTTATCGACGCGGTGGCCTTCACCGGTCATAAGGGACTGCTGGGGCCTCAGGGCACCGGCGGCCTTGTGCTGGCCGAGGGGCTGGAACAGGAGCTGGACCCGCTGCTCAGCGGCGGCACCGGCAGCCTGAGCCATACCGAGGAGATTCCCGCCTTCCTGCCCGACCGGTTCGAGCCGGGTACTCTGAATCTGCCGGGCATTCTGGGGCTGCGGCAGGGGCTTTTGTGGCTGGGGCAGCAGCCGGAGGGGGCGGTGCTGGCCCATGAGCTGGCCCTCACCGGCCGGTTTCTGGCCGGGCTGGCTTCGCTGGAGGGCGAGGGTCTTGTGCGGCTGGCGGGCAAGCGGAGTCTGGAAGGCCGCACCGGAGTGGTGTCCATCCAGACGCCCCGCCACGAGATGGCCCAGGTGGCCTACCGGCTGGACAGCGAATTCGGTATCCAGACCCGGGTGGGGCTGCACTGCGCCCCTTCCGCCCACAAAAGTCTGGGTACCTGGCCCGCCGGAACCATCCGGTTTTCCATCGGAGCCTTCAGCACCGAAGCGGACGTGGACGCGGCCCTGGCCGCGCTGGAGGTGATTGTTCATGGAGCTTAAGCAGCTGCGCTCCTTCGCGGCGGTGGTACGCTATGGCAGCTTCACCCGGGCGGCGGAGAACACCTGTCTTTCCCAGCCCACCATCAGCACCCACATCCGGGCGCTGGAGGAGGAGCTGAACACCCAGCTCCTTCTGCGGGACACCAAGAATCTGCAGGTCACGCCCCGGGGGCAGGAGCTGTACGAATGCGCCTGCCGGATGCTGGAATTGCAGGATAACCTGCTGCAGCGCTGGCGGCAGAGCGACCAGCATATCATCCAGCTGGGGGCTTCCACCATCCCCTCGGCCTACATCCTGCCGGAGGTGCTGCCCCGCTACGGCAAACAGAACCCGGGCAGTTATTTCGTGGTGCACCAGAGCGACAGCCGCCAGGTGATTCAGGGGGTGGCGGAGGGGCTGTTCGACGTGGGCATGAGCGGCATGCCCTGCCAGGACGAAGCCATCCGCTGCGAGCCCTTTTTTCGGGACCGGATGGTGCTGATCACCCCGGTGAGCCGCCGGTTTCTGGCGCTTCAATCCCAGGGGGGGGGCCGCCCTGCCCGATCTGCTGGCCGAACCCATCATTCTGCGGGAGGCGGGCAGCGGCAGCCAGAAAAGCGCCGACCGCTTTCTGGCCCAGATGGGCCTGCGGGAAAGCGAGCTGCGGGTCACCGCCCGGGTGAACGATCAGGAATCCATCAAGAATCTGGTATCCGGCGGGCTGGGGGTATCCATCGTGTCGGAAAAGGCGGTGCGGGATTTCGTGGCGGAAAAACGGCTGCTGGCCTTTCCGCTGCCGCCGGGCAGCGCCGAGCGGAACCTGTATCTTCTGCTGCCCCGCCACGCCAATGCGGACAGCCTGCGTTTTTCCGCCTTTGTTCGGGAGTTCTACCGCGCCCCGCAGTCTCTGGAATAACACAGGAAATGACACAAAAACCGCCCACCGTGTGCTTTGGCTGCACACAGCGGGCGGTTTGTTTTTCTGTCTGGCCGGCTCAGTCGCTGAACAGGCGTTTTTTGTTGTGCATGTAAACGCTGGTAACCAGCCCCACACACAGGTACATCATCAGTGCGCTGCTGCCGCCCGCCGAGAAGAAGGGCAGCGTGACGCCGATGACTGGCAGCAGCATGGTGTTCATGCCCAGATTGATGATGATCTGCCAGGCCATGGCCGCGAACACGCCCACACAGATATAGGTACCGATGTGGTCCTCGCTGCGCAGGCCGGTGATCAGGGTGCGGATGGCGATGCCGAACAGAAGCGCCAGCACCACCGCACAGCCCACAAAGCCGATGCACTGGGCCATGTAGCTGAAGATAAAGTCGTCCTGGGCGTTGATCACATAGGAGTGGTCATCGTGGAAAAATCCGTTGCCGAAGATCTGACCCGAACCGATGGAAACCCGGCCGCCCTTCTGCTGCTGCATAATGTCCCGATACTGGGGATCATCCGGATAGAACAGGGCCATGATCCGGTCCACCTGATAGCCCTTGAGCTGATCCGGGAAGAAGTTCAGGATCGCCGCAAGCCCCGCCGAGCCCAGCGCAATGGCACTGAGGATGTATTTCCAGGAAAGGCCCGCCGCAAACAGCATCATGCAGCCCATGGTGGCAAACACAATGCCGGTGCCGTCGTCGCCCTGAATGTGGATGATACCCACCGGCACCAGAATGTGCAAAAGCAGCTTGGCCAGTACCTTGGGCTCGTTGATGTGTTCACGCACATTGTCCAGGTGCATGGCGAAGGTGAGGATAAAGCTGATTTTGGCCAGCTCGGTGGGCTGAAGGCTTAGCGGGCCGAACAGAATCCAGCTGTGGTTATCGGTGTTGCTGGGCGCATATCCCAGTTCGATGGGCCCGATGGAGAGTCGGGTCAGGGTGAGCAGCACAAGCCCCCATGTGATGGTCACATGCACCGGCCAGATCTTGGCCAGGCCCCGGTAGTCGATGCAGGAGAGCATCACCGCACAGAGCAGTCCCAGCAGGCTGGCTGCCGCCTGCATCATCGCATCCCGGTAATTGCCCAGGCCGGTAATCTCGCCGGTGAACGAATCCACAGCAAAGCCGCCGTTGTCCATGCCGATGCTGATGAGGGTGATCACGCTGAGGGTGGAGCAGCACACGCACAGCAAAAGATAAAACCAGTCGGTGGCTTTTATATATTGACGAATGATCTTGAACATTCCATGGCTCCTTCTGTATTTGCCTTTGTGTTTTCTTATTATAGCCCAGTTGAGGGCGGCTGACAATCATTTCCCCACGGCTTTGTGTTGAACTTTGGGGGCTGATTGTGTTGAACTTTAGGGGTTGATTGAGTATACTTATTATAAGTATGCATGTTTTTCGTGTTTCTTTTATGAAAACGAGGCTGCATCCCGTTTTATTTCACGGCCGGCGGGCTTCTTGCCTGCCCCGGCCGGAATCCCATCGTTAAGGAGCAAATGTTTCATGGCCATCTTCAACACCGCCAGCCGCGCCGAGACCGTGGCTCTGGGCGAGCGGCTGGCCGGCCGCCTTGCCCCCGGCAGTCTGGTGTGCTTCACCGGCGGGCTGGGCGCGGGCAAGACCGCCTTCACCGAGGGGCTTGCCAAAGGCCTTGGCTGCACCGACCCGGTGAGCAGCCCCACCTTCGCCATCGTGAACTATTACCGGGGCCCCCGGCCGCTGGCCCATTTTGACCTGTACCGCATCTCCACCGAGGAGGATCTGAACGCCGCCGGCTTCTACGACTATCTGGATCAGGGCGCGGTGGTAGCCGCCGAGTGGAGCGAGAACTTCGCCGCCCTGCTGGCGCTGGAGCATCCGGTCACCGTGGACATTCAGGTCACCGGGCCGGAGAGCCGGCGCATTTCCATCGAGGGGGTGAGCCTGTGACCGTTTTCGGAATGGATACCGCCGGCCGCACCGTGAGTGTGGCCCTGATGCGGGACGGCCAGCTGCTGTATGAGTGCTATCAGGACGCGGGCCTGACCCACAGCGAAACCCTGATGCCGCTGGTGGACGCAGCCTTCAAGGCCACCGGCCTGACCCCCGCGGACGTGGAGCTCTGGGGCGTGTGCGCCGGGCCGGGCAGCTTCACCGGGCTGCGCATCGGCCTTGCGGCGGTGAAAGGGCTGGCCTTCTGCACCGGAGCACCCTGTGCGCCGGTCTCCACGCTGGAGGCGCTGGCTTACAGCTTTGTGGGCGAGGGTACTGTGATCAGCGCGCTGGACGCCCGCCGCGGCCAGGTGTACTGGGCAGCCTTCGATCTGGCCCCCGGCCACGCCCGCCTTGTGCCGGACGCCGCCGCCGGGCTGGAGGATATGGACGAATTTTTGCAAAATTGCAAAAAACCGGTGTTTTTTGTTGGTGACGGGGCCGCCCTGTGCTATAATAGGTACGGCTCTTTGCCGGGGGTTCTGCCCTGCCCGCCCGCTTTGCAGCGGCCCCGGGCCAGCGCGGTCTGCCTCGCAGCACTGGAAATGAATCAAAAGGGTCTTTGCGTACCCCCTGCCCGGCTTCTGCCCAGCTACCTGCGGCTGAGCCAGGCGGAACGGGAGCGCCAGGCCCGCATCAAAGGAGAATCGATGCCATGACCAAACCCGTTGCCCTTGCCGCCGACCATGGCGGCTACGAACTGAAGGAAGCCATCCGTAAGCATCTGGATGAGATCGGTGTTGCCTACAGGGATTTCGGCAGCTACACCGGCGAAGCCTGCGATTACCCGGATATGGCCGAGGCCGCCTGCCATGCGGTGGTTGCCGGCGAATGCGACAAGGCGCTGCTGTTCTGCGGCACCGGCGTGGGCATCAGCATGAGTGCCAACAAGATCCGCGGCATCCGCGCCTGCTGCTGCAGCGACGCCTTCAGCGCGGAATACACCCGCCGCCACAACGACGCCAACGCCCTGTGCATGGGCGGCCGCGTGGTGGGCCCCGGCTTGGGCATCTATCTGGTGGATCTGTTCCTGAACACTCCCTTCGAGGGTGGGCGGCACCAGCGCCGGATCGACAAGATGATGGCTCTGGAAAACACCTGAGCTGTTTTTGCAGCTTCAACCATCGGCAATTTATCAATCACAATAAATAAGGAGCGGTTAACAATGAGTAAGAATCCCATGATCCTGGATCATCCCCTGGTACAGCACAAGGTGAGCCACCTGCGTGACCGGAACACCGGCACCAAGGAGTTCAAGGAGCTGGTAAGCGAGCTGGCCATGCTGCTGTGCTACGAGGCCACCCGTGACCTGCCCACCGAAGAGGTGGAGATCGAGACCCCCGTGGCCATCGCCAAGACCCGCGTGCTGAGCGGCCGCAAGCTGGCTCTGGTACCCATCCTGCGCGCCGGCCTGGGCATGGTGGACGGCATGCTGACCCTGCTGCCCGCTGCCAAGGTTGGTCACATCGGCCTGTACCGCAACGAGGAAACTCTGGAGCCTGTGGAATACTACTGCAAGCTGCCCAGCGACATTGCCGAGCGTGACGTAATGGTGCTGGATCCCATGCTGGCCACCGGCGGCAGCGCCGTGGACGCCATTGCCCAGATCAAGAAGCGCGGCGCCAAGAGCATCAAGTTCCTGGCCATCATCGCCGCTCCCGAAGGTCTGGAGCGCCTGCATGCCGCTCATCCCGACGTGGATATCTATGTGGCCGCTCTGGATGAGAAGCTGAACGAGAACGGCTACATCATCCCCGGCCTGGGCGATGCTGGCGACCGCATCTTCGGCACCAAGTAATTTTCCCTGCATCGAATCAAAGCGGAAACGAGGTGTGCCCTTTGAAACAATTTATTCGTACGCTGCTGCTCAGCCTGCTGCTTACAGGCGTGATCGGAGCCGCATTCTGGCTGTTCCAACAGGGCACCTTTTTTGACCCGGTGGTGAACCGGATCACCTTGGCCTGTCTGCTTCTGCTGCTGGCCGCGGTGTGGTACCTGTTCTTCTCGAACCTCTGGTTCTACCACATGCAGCGCAAGCAGCGTGTGCCGGACGCACTGCCCCAGCCGGAACCTGAGCCGGAAACGAAGCCGGAACCGGACGAGCCTGCGCCCGAACCGGAGCCGGAAGAGCCGGAACCGGAAGCTGCACCGGAGCCCGAGCCCGCCAACGGGCCGGAAGCCACGGTGTTCATTCCGCCTCAGCCGGAGCCTGAAGCGCAAACCGCTGCCCCGGAAAGCGCAAAAGCGGACCCGGAGCCTCAGGGCTGGGCTGCAGCGCCGGAAAGCGCCGAGCGCCCGGCTCAAAAGTCCACCCGCGCCGCATCTGCCCGCAAGACGGCGGAGGAGAAGGCCGCGGAGAAGGCCCGCAAGCTGCAGCAGGCTGCCCAGGAAAAGCAGGCCCGCCGGGCCCGCAAACTGGAAGAAGACGCCGCCCGCCAGCAGAAAAAGCTGGAGGAGCTGCTTGCAGAGGCTGCCCGGAAAAAATCCACCGCCCCAAAAAAGCGGGTGGACTGGAAAAACGGCGAGCAGTAATCTTGTCAAAACAAAAAAAGTTCCGTGTGCCCAGGCACACGGAACTTTTTTATTGCATTCTCTTTACACCGGGCCAACGGTCTCCCATTCGCTGCTGAACAGCATGCCAAGCACCACCGCCAGCACAAGACAGCCCAGCCAGATGGCCTTTGCCCCCAGCGGCCCCACTGCCAGCGCACTGATGGCCGCACCCACCAGAAAGGCCAGAATTACACCATAATAATTGATCATGTGCATGCGCAGAACCCTTTCTCCGCTGTGGAGATACTGCACCAGCAGTTCGGTACCGCTGCGCAGGTTACCGGTACACATGGTGGTGGCGTAAGCCCGGCCATGCACCTTTCGGAAGGACTGCACCTGCAGCGAACAGACAAAGGACACACACACGTTGGCCACCGTGTTCCAGATATCGTTTACCGGCATAAAGCTCACTGCGGCCAGCACCACCAGCTCGATGCACAGCACCCACTGCCGCCAGTGCAGCACGCCGCTGCCCTGCGCCTTGCCGTGGGCGCGAATGGTTTCGGCCAGCAGCACACCGGCAACAAATGCCAGCACCGGCAGCAGGTATCGGCCCACGCCCCACCAGTTGCCCTGGGCGATATTCACCCCCATCATCACGATGTTCCCGGTCTGGGCATTGGCGAACACATGCCCGCGCACCAGATAGGTATATGCGTCCAGAAAGCCGCCTGTCAGCGCCAGCAGCAGCCCAACCCGCATGGCCTCACTGCTCTGGACTGTGGCATTTTCGCTGCTCTGCACCTCGGTATGCTGCATCTGATTCACCGTCGATTTCCTCCTGATCCGTAGTTTATTTCGGGCTCCATTATAGGATCTTTTTCTCTGAAATGCAACTTTCACAAAAAGTCGAACAGTGATTTGTCAGTTTCGTCTGGAAATTATTTCCAGAATCCCCGGTAATCAGGCAGGGCTTTTGGGTATAGCTGCTCCCCATCGGGCCGGGAATCCGCCGGCACAGCGCCGCCAGATCCGCACCTGCCGCATGGGCCCGGGCCATCTGCCGGGCCGCTTCGCTCTTTTTTTCCAGCGCGGCCAGCGAGGTATCCGCCGGGAGCGCTGCTCCCTTCAGCAGGGAAAGCCCTGCCCGGTTTGCCGCCAGCACATGCAGATAGGGCGGCGTCTGGGGAAGATCCGGCCCGTAGCCCAGCGCCGCGCACAGCGCATAGCGGCGCAGCCGGGCATGGGCATAGCGCTTTGTTTTCATGGCGGCGTACAGGCTTTCCAGATCCGGCGCACAGCACACCGCTGCCGCCAGCCGGTGCTCCAGCCCCTCGGCTGCGCCCCGGGCAGCGGCCAGCCGGGTCGGATCCATGGCCCGCAGCCGGCTGAGCACCGCAACGGAAAAGGCCCGCCCGTCCAGATCCAGCCCCTGGGCCGCAGCTTTTTGATACCGCTCCAGCGCCGCGGCGGGCACATAGGGGGCAAGGGCCTGCACGCCCTGCCGGCGCCACAGCCCCCGCAGATAGCTGGCGCTGGCAAAGCCCTCCTCACCGGGAGTCTGCTGGCCGTGCTGCGCTCCGGTGCGCTGCACCGGCACCGGCACAAGGCTGCTGCCCTGCCGCAGGATGGCCTTGCAGTACTCCACCCCCAGATTGTTGTTGGGGTGAGCCAGAATCTCCCGCGCACAGGGGTGCAGCGAGCCCGCCGCCGCGGCCCGGGCCGCGGCAAAGGCCATGCCCTGCCCCACCAGCTGCTTCACGGTTCGGTCAAATTCCGGGCTGTACAGCACCCGGGCGGTCTCCATCAGAGCATCCGTATCCGGCGTTTCCGCCCCGAACACCAGACTGTCCAGCCCGGGAAGGGCGCTGAGCGCGGCCACGCCGGCGGCGGCAAAGCCCTCGGCGCTTTGCACCGCGCAGGGGTTTGGCAGGCCGATCACCAGATCGGCACCCGCGTCCAGCGCCGCCGCTGCCCGCACCGCCGGAGGAAGCAGCGCCGCCGAGCCCCGCTGGGTCAGATCCTCGCTCATGCACACCGCAATAACCTGTGCCCCCAGCTCCCGCGCCCGGCGCAGCTGCCAGGCATGACCGGCATGAAAGGGGTCGTATTCTGTGATAATGCCCGCCAGACGCATGTTTTCGCCGCCTTTCTCTGGCTTATTGCCGGAAAACCGGCTACCTTCTTGAAAACGAATTGGTTCCATTATATAATAAAAACAGCAAAATGTAAAAACCCGGCTCAGTCAAAGGTTTCCTTTTTCCTGGGCGCGGGTTTTTGCGCCGATTTTTTGATTTTACATGATTGCAGGAGGAAACTTTCACATGAAGATTCTGGTTATCAACTGTGGTTCTTCTTCTCTGAAGTACCAGCTCATCGACATGGACAATGAGAACGTGCTGTGCAAGGGCCTGTGCGAGCGCATTGGCATCGAAGGCAGCAAGATCACCCATAAGGCCAACGGCGGCTCCTGGAGCGAAGAGGTTCCCTTCCCCACTCACACCGAGGCTTTCTCCAAGGTCGTTGAGATGATGACCACCGGCGAGGGCGCCGTTGTGAAGGATAAGAGCGAGATCGGTGCCATCGGCCACCGCGTTGTGCAGGGCGCCGAGTTCTTCACCAAGAGCGAGATCGTGACCGACGCCATCATCGACAAGATCGAGGAGATTGCTCCTCTGGCTCCCGTTCACAATATGGCCCATGTGCAGGGTCTGCGCAGCGCCAAGGCTGTGTTCGGTGCTGAGACTCCCAACGTGGTTGTATTCGACACCACCTTCCATCAGACCATGCCTCCCAAGGCCTACATCTACGGCGTTCCCTACGAGATGTATGAGAAGTACGCCATCCGCCGCTACGGCGCTCACGGCACCAGCCACCGCTATGTGAGCATGGCTGCCGCCAAGTTCCTGGGCAAGGACCCCAGCGAGCTGAAGATGGTTACCTGCCACCTGGGCAACGGCTCCTCCATCACCGCTGTGGACGGCGGCAAGTGCGTGGACACCAGCATGGGCCTGACCCCGCTGGCCGGCGTGCTGATGGGCACCCGCTGCGGCGACGTTGACCCCAGCGTTGTGACCTACATGGAGCAGAAGCTGGGCATCCATGGTCAGGAGATGGCCGACTACCTGAACAAGAACAGCGGCCTGCTGGGCATTTCCGGCGTTTCCAGCGACAAGCGTGACGTTGAGGCTGCCGCTCAGTCCGGCAACAAGCGCGCCCGCCTGGCCGAGGAGATGCTGAACTACCAGATCAAGAAGTACATCGGCGCTTACACCGCTGCCATGGGCGGTCTGGACTGCGTGGTCTTCACCGGCGGCATCGGCGAGAACGACGCTCCCCTGCGCAAAGAGGTTTGCGAGAACATGGAGTTCTTCGGCATCAAGCTGGACGAGGAGAAGAACAGGCAGCGCGGCGCCGACATCATCGACCTGTCCGCTGAGGACAGCCGCGTGAAGATCCTGATGGTCTGCACCAATGAAGAGCTGATGATCGCCCGCGACACCCTGGCTCTGGTGAACGGCTGATTCATTCCGCCAGACAAAGCGCAATAACAAAAAGCCGCCCGGTTTTCCGTTTGGAAAACCGGGCGGCTTTTTGTTTGCCTGAATTGACCGGACACTGGAAAGCAAAAAACGGTAAGCGCAGGGCTCAGAACCGGGCCTCGCCGTCGTGGGCCAGCAGGCTCACACTTTCCACCCCGGGCACTGCGGCACAGGCGTGCACCAGCTGAGCCTCCTTGCTGGTGCGCAGCTCCACAATCAGATCCACACCCTGTGCGGTCAGGTTGCGGCTCTTCACCCGGCAGCTCTTGGCAAAGCGGTGCAGCACCGGCTCCAGCGCATGTTCCACATTGGGGTCGCTGCCATTGACCACCAGCAGAAAGGGGGCCTTGCCCGCCGGCACCAGATCCAGCAGGAACACCAGCACGGTGACCACCAGGCTGGCGATGATGGCAATGGAATACAGCCGGGCGCCGCACACGATGCCGATGCTGATGCTCCAGAACAGGAACACCAGATCCATGGGATCCTTCACCGCGTTGCGGAAACGCACGATGGACAGCGCGCCCACCATGCCCAGGCTGATCACGATGCTGCTCTGCATGGCCAGCACGATGGCGGCGGTGATCACCGGCATCAGGGCCAGCGCCTTGTTGAAATCCCGGCTGTAAAAGGCGTTGCGGCTGGCCAGCCGGTACACCACATACAGATACACGCCCAGCAGGGTGGTGATGCCCAGCACCACCGCCAGCGCAGCGGGGGTGATGTCGGTGGAGGCAAAGCCCTCCAGCACGCTGTTTTTGATCACGTCGTTAAAACTCATATTGCATTGCCCTTTCCGCCAGCGGCTCGCTCAAAACCAGCCGGCTGAGATAATATTTGGAGAACGCGGTGCGCCGCAGATGGCCCAGCTCCAGCACCTGAGCCACCGGGTCCGGTAAAAATTCGTCGTACTTGACCTCCAGCACATGCTGGCCCGCCGCCAGCACCGGTGTGAGGGGCACCCGGGGTTCCAGAAAAAGCCCCACCGCCGCGCTGGCCGCGATATTCCGGTCAAAGGTGATGCGCACATTGCCCAATCGGCTTATGTAGGCGGTGCGCTCGTATTCCACGATCACCTTGGGCGCAAGACCCCGGGTGCGCATGGCCGCCGCCAGCAGGTTCATGGGAGGCGGGCTGTCCTTGCCCAGCGGCGGGGGCGTGCCCCGGATAATGGCCCGGCACTGCTCCGGCGTGATGGTGCAGGCGGTCTTGTGGGTCATGCCGTGCAGCTTTTCCTTGATTTCCAGCTTGATGAGGCTTGCATCGCCGTTGTAGATGCGCAGCCGGTATTTGCGCCGGTCGTCCACGCCAGCCTCGTTTTCCCACAGGCAGCTGTTGGAAAAATCGTCAAAATACAGGCTGCGGATGGCATACCCGCCGGGCCGGTGATGACCGTCCGGCCGCAGAATGGGCGAAAGCCGGGCCGCCAGCACCGCCAGCTGAGCCCCGCTCACCTGGTATTTCCATTCATTCCGGTAATCCAAACGCTTCCACCCTTTCCGGCCGGTAATCCGCCATATATTCATCCAGATACTCCAGCCGCTTTTCCATCAGCTGATCGGTCTCGTCCAGATCCAGCGTGCGGTGGGCGGAAAGGCCGCTGGCGTAGGCCCCTTCGGCCCCCCAGAGATCCCAGTCCCGGCCCATGGCCCCGCTGCGAACCAGATAGTCGGTCTCGTTCTCCATGGCTTCATACACCGCATCCCAGTCGAACACGGTCTCGCGCAGCTCGGCCCACCGGCTGGCCACCCGTTCGGCGGTTTCCTCCGGGTCCGCCTCGTAGAGCTTGTTCAGCTCCATGTCCGGCACCACCAGCGTGGAGAAATCCAGCTCAAACAGGCCGTCGTGGGTGTCGCCGAAGGTGTAGTTCAGATCCCAGGGGATGCGACAGGTTTTTCCTTCATCGGAGCGGTAAAGATAATACTGGTTCTGGTAGGAGTTGTCGATGGCGCAGGTGAACTGCTTGAACAGAGCCACATCGATCAGGTTGTCCACATTGACCATCTGCTCCAGCTCTTCCGCCTCCGGATGGCTCTCGGGCCGGTAGAAGGCGGTCACATAGTCCCGCATTTCCTGCCAGACGCCCTCGGTCCACAGTTTGGGCCAGACCACCTCCAGCTTATTGAGCCATTCCAGGCTCTGCTCCTGCTCCAGCTGGTCAAAGTCCTCATCCTGAATCATGGTAGCCTGGCGGTATTTGTACAGCCGGTCGCCGCCCTGAAGATTCAGCAGTTCCCGGTCGATGTTGGTGCACAGCAGGTATACACCCATGTATTCGTCGTTCAGATACAGCTCCACGAACTCGCAGACAGCCCCTGCCGGGTCAAACTCCCAGGTGGCGCTCATCTGATTCCACAGATCGTTTGCCACCTTGTCCCGCACGCGGGTCACATCGGTGGCCAGGTTCAGAAGAATCCAGTCCGCATCCGAGCCAAGGCCCAGCAGATCCTGGGCGTCCGGATTTCCGTTTTCGTCCAGCAGATTCAGCCGGTAGGACTTTTTGTCCGCAAAATAGCTGGCGTTGCCCCGCCAGTGCCATTCCACACCGGTGCTCACCACCTGCTGGCGCAGGTTGCCCTCCGGCCAGAACACCCGGATGCTGCCGTAGTTGTTTTCCACCGGCAGGCGGCCCATGGTGTAGCCCACCACGTCCCGGTCGCGGGGGGTGCTCACCCGCACCTGGCTGTCGATGGCGATTACCGGCATGCCGCTGCGGTATACATACAGTTTTTTCCACTGCTTACCATCGCTCACATACACCGCCTGCGGGCTGCCGCTGGCGATGGCCTCGGCGCCATCCTCCTGCCACAGCCAGTCCGGCAGATAGATGCTGCCCCACTGGGCACTGAGCGTACCGGTGGGTTCGCCCTCCAGCGGCTGGGGCAGGCAATAGGCCCCCAGCTCCCGGTTATAGGAAAGCTCCACCCCGTTCCAGTACAGTGCGCATTCGTCGGCGGTCAGCGCAGCGGTTTGGGTAATGCGCTCGATCTGGCTCTGCCCGGCCAGCCGGGCCCCGAACAGCTGGCGGGACTGCTGCCAGCCGCTGAACGCCAAAAACCCGGCCAGTCCGCACAAACAGCAGATGACCAGGATCCATTTGACTGTTTTCTTCAAGAAATTGCCCCATTTCCCGTATATTCGCGTCACAGTTGTTTTCATTTTACCATGCCGCCCGGGGGCTGTAAAGGCAACACCGCACAATTCCAGATGGTGCAGCGCGCCGGAAAATTTTTGTGACAGGAACCCGGAAGCGCAGTCGATCCCTGGTGGCCCCGTAAGCATTTTGGGTGAATCGCACGGAAATTTTGGGCGCGATACGTCCGCCTGAGCCATGCGGCGTGAATTGTACGGCGCTGCCTGAAGAAAAAGGCGCTTTCCGGCAAAGGAAAAGCCCGGCTGGTGCTTGGCACCAGCCGGGCTTTCGTTCCCTTGTTTTGCGCTTGATTACTGAACAACCGCGTTGTAGACCTGCTCTACTTCCTCGGCGTTCTCACCCATCAGCTTGACGGGGTGCTTGTAATCCAGATTCATCAGGCCCAAGATGCTCTTGGCATCGGCGATAACGCCCTTCAGATCCTGCACGTTCAGCTCGCACTCGCAGGAAGCTGCGGCGCTTACAATGTCCTTAACCTGTTTGAAGCTGGAAACCTTGATCTCTTTCATCATTGTTCTCATGCCTCCCAAAAAATCAAATAAATTGGTTTTTTCCCGGCGGCGCGCCTTTCCCCTGCGCGCGGCATTCCGGTTTTCTTCCGGAGCAAACGCCGATGTGCTTAGTATGGCCGAAACAGCCGCCCCTCAAACACACCCTTGCTCCTTGGTAGGCATTATAGCACGAAATAATCCATTTGTCGCCACTTTTCAAAAGTTTCTCCCCGATGTACCAAAAGCGCAGTTTTCCTCAGTTACTTTTTGTTACTTTTGTCTTTAACATTGAGATTGATTCACACTTATGAAACATTTATCCATATTCATTTGTCCCTCAGGTAAAAACACCTTGTCCTCCGGCACCAGCATCCGCCATATTTTTGTTGCATTGGCGGCCATGTTCTGTTATATATAATAAGGTAACCCCTGCCCCTGATGCGGGGGCTGCATTCGATAAACTACATGTGAAATTCAGAAAGGTTCGTGATTGTTTTTGGATACTCCTGGCCCTAGTATGTACCTGTTCATTCTTCTTCTGGTTGCCGGTTCGGCGTTTTTCTCCGGCAGCGAAACCGCGCTTTCCTCCTTCAACCGCATCCGCATGCGCAACCGCGCCGAAAGCGGCGACAAGGGCGCGGCTCTGGCGCTGAAAATTGCCGACGACTACGACAAGACCATCTCCACCATCCTGATCGGTAACAATATCGTGAACATGGCCAGCTCCTCGCTGGGCACCGTGATGGCAGTTGCCATTGTGGGCCAGCAGTGGGGCCCCACGGTTTCCACCGTGGTAATGACCCTGCTGGTGCTGATCTTCGGCGAGATTCTGCCCAAGAGCCTTGCCAAGGAGCACGCGGAGGCCATCGCCATCCGGGTGGCAGGCATCATTGATCTGCTGCGCAAGCTGTTCACCCCGCTGGTGCTGTTCTTTGTGCTGCTGAAAAAGCTGGCCTTCGGCCGCAAGGCAGCGGACGACCAGCCCAGTGTGACCGAGGATGAGCTGAAAACCATCATCGATACGGTGGAGGAAGAAGGCGTGCTGGACAGTCAGGAAACCGACATCATCCAATCGGTCATCGACTTCGACGATATTACCGTGCAGGAGATTCTGATTCCCCGCGTGGATATGCTGGCTGTGGACGTGAATGACCCGGTAGATCAGATCATCGCCACCGTGCTGGCCAACAGCTACACCCGCATTCCGGTGTATGAAAACGACATCGATCACATCATCGGCATGCTCCACACCCGGGATCTGTTCAGCTGCCTGGCGCAGAATAAACCCGTGAACGTGCGGGAACTCTGCCGCGACATTCCCTTCGTGTACCGCACCAAGCACATCAATGATCTGCTGGCCGAGCTGCGCCGCAAAAAGCAGCACATGGCCATTGTGACCGACGACTACGGCGGAACCCTGGGCCTTGTGACCATGGAGGACGTGCTGGAGGAGCTGGTGGGCGAGATCTTCGACGAGACCGACGAGGTGGAGGAGACTCCCATCCAGAAGCTGGAGGAGAACCTGTACCGGGTGGCCGGCGAGGTGAACATCGACGATCTGTTCGATGAGCTGGACCTGAAGATCAAGGATTTCGACAGCGACTATTCCAGCGTGGCCGGCTGGGCTCTGGAGTGCCTGGAGCACATTCCCGACCCCGGCGAGAGCTTCGAGTTCCAGAACCTGCATGTCACGGTGGAAAAGGTGGAGGACAAGCGCATTCTCAGCCTGCTGGTGCGCATTGAACCCAAGCCCGAGGAGGAATAAGACCAATGAACAAGACCGTACTGCCCGGCGGCTACATCCCCTGCCTGGGCCTTTACGACACCCAGAAGGCCATCGGCCTGATCAAGCAGATCTTTGAGGTGAAGCTCTGCGCCGCACTGCACCTGAAGCGGGTCACCGCGCCCCTGTTCGTGGATCCGGCCACCGGCCTGAACGACGACCTGAACGGCGTGGAGCGCCCGGTCAGCTTCGACGTGCCCGCCACCGGCTCCAGCGCTCAGGTGGTGCACAGCCTGGCCAAGTGGAAGCGGCTGGCCCTGCATCAGTACGGGTTCCGGGTGGGCAACGGCCTGGTGACCGACATGAACGCCATCCGCCGGGATGAGGAAATGGATAACCTGCACTCCATCTATGTGGACCAGTGGGACTGGGAAAAGGTGATCACTGCTCAGGACCGCACCCCGGAATTTCTCAAGCACACGGTGCAGAACATCGTGTACGCCATCAGCTCCACACTGGACGAGCTGAAATGGCAGTTTGCAGACCTGAACACCAGCCTGTGCCGGGAGGTCACCTTTGTGACCAGCCAGGAGCTGGAGGATCTGTACCCCGGGCTTTCCCCCAAGGAGCGGGAGAATGCCTTTGCCAAGGAGCACCGCACCATTTTCATCATGCAGATCGGCGGCAAGCTGAAGAGCGGAAAGCCCCACGACGGCCGCGCCCCCGACTACGACGACTGGACCCTGAACGGCGATCTGCTGTTCTGGCACGAGCCTTTGGGCCAGGCCATCGAGATCAGCAGCATGGGCATCCGTGTGGACCCGGCCGCGCTGGACCGGCAGCTCACCGAGGCCGGCTGCGACGACCGCCGCGAACTGCCCTTCCACAAAATGCTGCTGGCGGGCGAGCTGCCCCTGACCATCGGCGGCGGCATCGGCCAGAGCCGTTTGTGCATGCTGCTGCTGGGCAAGGTACATGTGGGCGAGGTGCAGGTGAGCCTGTGGGACGACGAAACCCGCGCCGCCTGCCGCGCTGCCGGTGTTCCGCTGCTGTGATATTTTCCTGATGTTACGGATTTCCGGCCTTCCATTCTGGAAGGCCGGGCTTTTTTGAATTTTCACAGTTTTTTCGCGTTTTTGCGCTATGCTGTTTTTTACGATTTTCTGAGCAAAGTGAGGCCGATAACAAGATGCTTTTGACCCTGATCGTATGCTTTTTCGCGGGGATGGGCGCGGGCCTGGGCACCGGATTCGCCGGCATGAGTGCCGCCGCGGTGATCAGCCCCATGCTCATCACCTTCCTGCACATGGAGCCCTACCTGGCGGTGGGCATCGCCCTTGCCAGCGACGTACTGGCCAGCGCCGCTTCCGCCATTACCTATGGAAAAAACAAAAATCTGGACATCCGGGGCGGGCTGGTGATGATGGCCGCCGTGCTGGTGTTCACCATGGTGGGCAGCTGGGCTGCCAGCCTGATGCCCAGCCAGACCATGGGTGGCTTCTCGCTGTTCATGACATTGTTCCTGGGCCTGAAATTCATCGTGCTGCCGGTGACCACCACCAAGGAAAAGCGGGCCGGGCTTTCGCCGCTGGTAAGCTGCCTGCAATCGCTGGGCTGCGGCGTGGTGATCGGCTTCATCTGCGGCTTTGTGGGCGCAGGCGGCGGTTTGATGATGCTGCTCATCCTCACCAGTGTGCTTGGCTACGAGCTGAAAACCGCGGTGGGCACCAGCGTGTTCATCATGACCTTCACCGCCCTCACCGGCGCCGTTTCCCACTTCGCCATCGGCGGCACACCGGATGTTTTTGTGCTGGTGCTGTGCATGCTGTTTACACTGGTGTGGGCGCTCATTGCCGCCCGTTTCGCCAACCGGGCAAGCCCTGTGGTGCTCAACCGGGCCACCGGCGCGGTGCTCACCGTGCTGGGCGTGATCATGATCGCGGTGCACTACCTGTAACCTTTGCGGCAGAAAAAAGCCGCGGGGCATTCGTTTGGAATGCTCCGCGGCTTTTTTGCTGTTTATTCCCGGTTTTTCTCCGGCGGAAGATCCCGCACCGGGTGGAAGGTGGAAAAATAGGTGCTGTACAGATCCTGTGCGCTCTGGCCGCAGGCGGTGCGGTAGGCCTGATAGCGCATGAGCAGCTCCTGCGCCTGAGGAGTGAGGGTGCTGCCGCCGCCTCCCTTGCCGCCAATGGTGCGCTGGGTCATGGCAAAGCCGAACTCCTTTTCCGCCCGCTTGATCATGGAGAAGGCCTTGGTGTAGGCCATGCCCATCTCGTGGGCGGCAGCCCGCAGGCTGCCCAGCCGCTCCACCGCCAGCAGCAGCTCACAGGGGCCCGCGCCGAAAAAACGCTCGCCCTCCTCGCTGCAGAAATACACGCTGAATTTTACCTGCATGGCCGTTTCCTCCCTTTTCCGGTATCCCGCTTTGATTTACTGGTGATTGAGCCCCTTCATGGTCAGGCTGATGCGCTTTTTCTTCTGGTCCACGTCCAGAATCTTCACCTTGACCACGTCGCCCACCTTCACCGCCTGGCTGGGATGCTTGATGAACTTGTCGCTCAGCTGGCTGATGTGCACCAGACCGTCCTGATGCACACCGATGTCCACAAAGGCGCCGAAGTCGATCACGTTGCGCACGGTGCCCATCAGCTCCATGCCGGGCTTCAGATCCTCCAGACTCATCACATCGCTGCGCAGCATGGGCGCGGGCAGCTCGTCCCGCATGTCCCGCCCGGGGCGCAGCAGCTCGGCGATGATGTCCTTCAGGGTAGGCTCGCCCGCGCCGGTCTCGGCGCACAGGGTGGCAAACCCGATCTCCTTCGCCTTTTTGGGCAGGGCCTGAATGGCCTCGGTGCCGATGTCCTTATCCGCAAAGCCGCACAGGCTCAGCAGCTTTTCCGCCGCCGGGTAGCTTTCCGGGTGGACGGCGGTGCCGTCCAGCGCCTTCTTTGCCCCGGGAATGCGCAGGAAGCCCGCGCACTGCTCAAGGGCCTTGGGGCCAAGGCCCTTCACCTTTTTCAGCTGGGCACGGCTGGCAAACGCGCCGTTCTCCTCCCGCCATGCCACCACGTTTTTGGCGGTGGAGGCGCTCAGGCCCGCCACACGGGCCAGCAGCGGGGCGCTGGCGGTGTTCAGATCCACGCCCACGCTGTTCACGCAGTCCTCCACCACGCCGTCCAGCGTTTCGTTCAGCCGCTTCTGGGGCATATCGTGCTGATACTGGCCCACACCCACGGCCTTGGGGTCGATCTTCACCAGCTCGGCCAGCGGGTCCTGCAGGCGGCGGGCAATGCTTACCGCGCTGCGCAGATTCACGTCGAACTGGGGGAACTCCTCGGCAGCCAGCTTGCTGGCGGAGTAAACGCTGGCCCCCGCCTCGCTGACCACCATATACTGCACACCGCCGCCCAGCTCCCGGATGACCTCGGCGGCAAAGATCTCGGTCTCCTTGCCGGCAGTGCCGTTGCCGATGGCGATGATCTGCACATGGTGGCGGCGGATCAGGTCCTTCACCTTTGCCTTGGCCTGCTCCACCTTTTTGAACTCAGGCACCGGGTAGACCACCGCGGTGTCCAGCACCTTGCCGGTTTCGTCCACCACCGCCAGCTTGCAGCCCATGCGGTAGCCCGGGTCCATGCCAAGGGCCACCTTGCCCTTGATGGGCGGCTGCAGAAGCAGCTGGCGCAGATTTTCGCCAAACACCTGAATGGCGCCCTCGGCGGCCTCGTCGGACAGATTGGAGCGCACCTCACGCTCCAGACTGGGATGGATCAGCCGGGTGTAGGCGTCCTCCACCGCGGCGCTCACCTGAGCCGCGCTGGGGCCGCCGCCCGCCTTCACGAACATGCGGCGGATACCGCCCACAGCCTTTTCCGCATCCACCTCCACGGTCACCTTCAAAAAGCCTTCCCGCTCGCCACGATCCAGCGCCAGCACCCGGTGGCCGGCGATTTTATTCACCGCCTGGCTGAAATCATAGTACCCGGCGTAGACGCTGTCCTCTTCCCTGGCGGCCCTGCTCTTCACAAGGCCGAAGGTCTGGTAGAAGCGGCGCAGCTGGGCCCGCAGGGCCGCATCGTCGCTCACCTGCTCGGCAATGATGTCCCGCGCACCGGCCAGTGCGGCCTCGGCGTCCGGCACCTCGTCATTGATGTACTTTGCCGCCTCGGCATTCACATCCAGGCCCGGCTTCTGGGCGAAGATGGCCTGGGCCAGCGGCTCCAGCCCCCGGGCCCTGGCCACGCTGGCCCGGGTCTTGCGTTTGGGCTTGTAGGGGCGGTAGATATCCTCCACCTCGGCCAGCGTTTTGGCGGCATCCAGCGCCTTTTGCAGCTCCGGCGTCATGGCGCCCAGCTCCTCGATGGTGGCCGCCACCTCGCCCTTGCGCTTTTCCAGCCCGCGCAGGTACTCCAGCCGATCCGCCAGCTGGCGCAGCACCTGGTCATCCATGGCGTTGGTGGCTTCCTTGCGGTAACGGGCAATGAAGGGAATGGTGTTGCCCTCGTCGATCAGGCGGATGGCCGCCGAAACATACTGCTCGGGGACGTTCAGCTCCCCGGCAAGAATCTTTGCAAAATCCATTGGGTCATTTCTCCTTTATGGTTCAGGGCTGCGGGTCCGGGCAATGCGCTTGTGCCAGCGCCGCCCGGCGCTTTTTGCGGGCATGGGCGTTCAGCCCCAGATACCCGGCAAAGGCCACGGCGCTCACCGCCGCCAGTGCAAGGCTCACGTTCAGGCCTTCGGTGTGGTATTCCAGCCGGATGCTGTTGTCGCCCGCCGGGGCAGGAACCGCCATCAGACCGCCGGAGACCTTGAGCACCTGGGCCTCCTCGCCGTTCACGGTGGCGGAAAAGCCCGCGTCATAGGGCACCGGGAAGGACACAAGGCCGCTGTTTTCCAGCTGGATGTCGGCGGTCAGGCCCCAGTTGTCCAGCACAACGCTGCTGGCGGCCATGGCCTGCCGGGCGTCCAGATCCTCCTCGTAGCGGGCCCGGTCGAAGTCGGTCCGCTCCGCTTCGGTCAGATGGCTCAGCCCGCCGCCCCAGGTGTTGATCTGCTCCTCGCTGAGCACAATGGCCCGCATGAGCAGGTTGGCCCGGTAATCCTCCGGAATCTCCTCATACTCCTCCTCGGTGATGTAGGCGTCGTAGGAGTAGGCCATGGGCAGCCAGTCGGTGTTTTCATACACTGCCAGCTGGCCCTGAGTGGTCCAGTAGCGCCAGTTGTCGCCGGCCTTTTCCTCAAATTCCTCCTGCTTGTCCACCGGGCAGATGGTGTATTTCACACTGAGCAGGCCGCGCAGGGCGTACTTGTCCAGCTCGGGGGCGCTGCGCACATCCCGTTTCACGCCCACCTTGGGGTAGAACTCCAGAATGGAGGGAGCCACGGTGGAGTTAAAGGTTTGCAGATCGCTCCGGTTCACCCACAGGCCCACGTTGTCGTAGCATTCGTAGTCGTCGATGCGGTAGGCGCCCTCCGGCAGAATGTCCGCCAGAGCGCGGGCGTCCACATACTGCTGCTGGTAGAAGTCCTTGTCGTTATCCCACTGGGCAAACTTGCCGATGGAAATGTGCACCGCGCCGTACAGGCAGCCGAAGGCCAGCACCCCCGCGGTGAGCCGCCGGGGCAGCTGGGGAGTGCGCTTGTACATGAGCCACAGCACCCAGAACAGCAGCACCCCGGTGAAGGCGATGCCGAAGTTCAAAAAGAACTTTTCCGGGTAGTCCATCACGCCGATTTTCCAGCCGCCGTCGTCGGTCTCGGTGGGCACCAGCGCAAAGGCGCAGTAGGCCAGCAGCACCGCCAGCGTGGGGCGAAGGCCCTTTTTCAGGTCCACCTCGTCCTCGTGCTCCAGCCCGTAGATGGTGACCGCACACATGATGAGCACCGGCATGTAGTACCAGCGGGCATAGTAGCTGGAGTTCATGGCGTAGAACATGGAGTTGAGCCCCGGCACCAGCGCCATCACCAGGCAGACGCTGAGAATCCACTTGAAGGCGGTGCCCTTTTTGCACCGGCAGTAGGCCAGCACGCCCATCATGCTCACCAGCGGCAGGTAGGCGGTCATGCTGGTCCACTTGATCACGCCGGAATCAAAGATCACCGGCATGTAGGGGCAGTCCGGCGGGAAGAAAAAGCTGTACAGAATGGCGGCGTACTGCTGCACGTTGCCGTAAAGCAGCAGGCCGAAGCCCTCGGAGAAGCTGGACACCCGGGGGTTGTTCTGCAGGCTGAGCATGGTGGGGATGGCCAGAATGGCCCCCATGCCCACGCCGGCCAGACTTTCGAAGGCCAGCGCGCCGAAGGTGCGGCCGTTGATGCGGTAGCGCCCGGCCAGAACCATGCACACAAAATAGATGGCCAGGAACACCACCTGACCGGCGAAGAAGAAGTAGTTGTTGAGTAAGTTCAGCGCCACCAGCACCGCAAAGGGCCCGCGCCGCTTTTCATGCACCGCCGCATCCAGCGCCCACAAAAGATAGGGAAACAGGGCCACCACGTCCACAAAATGGTTGAAGAACACATTGTAGACCGTGAAGCCGGAAAAGGCGTACATGCAGGCGCCCAGCACCGCCATGTTTGCCTTGCGGGTGTAGCGGCGCATCCACAGGTAAGCGCCCCCGCCTGCCACCGCGAATTTCAGGCAGAGCAGCGGCACCATCAGATAGGGCATCCAGGCCGCCGGGAACAAAAGGCTCAGCCACCAGAAAAGGCTGCCCGCCAGATAAAAGGCGTAGCTGTTCAGAAAGCCGCTGCCCAGATCGGTGGCCCAGCTGAAGGAGCCGCCGCCGGATTTTACAAATTCATTGGCGGAATAATAAAAGGCGATCTGCTGGCTGTTAAAGTCCCCCGCGTATAAAAAGAAGCCTTTATCCACAATGTAAAAAGGCAGGAACATCAGCGCGGCGGCAAGGCCGCACAGCGCGAAGGTGAGCCAGTATTTGTTCTGTGGTTTTTCCAGTGGGCGTATCATAGAACGCACCTCACATCCTTCCCCTTTTCGGCGCGCCGGGGCTGCCCCCGGGCGGGAAAATATGGTATAGTGTTTTCGTAACGCGCCCATTGGACGCAATCTATACAAGTTTAACGCACAGGAGTGTGAAAGAAATGAAAATCTATTCCTTTAACGCGCTGGTGAGCCGGATGAAATACATCCGCCGGTGGAGCCTGATGCACGCCTCCCGCACCGAGAGCCTGAGCGAGCACGCGGCGGACACTGCCATTCTGGCCCACACCCTGTGCCTGATCGCCCAGCGGATCACCGGCACGCCGGTGCGGCCGGAGACGGTGGCGGTGACGGCGCTGTATCACGACGCACAGGAAATCCTTACCGGCGACATGCCCACCCCGGTGAAATACAAAAACGAGCGGCTGCGCAAGGCCTACAAAGCATTGGAGGACGAGAGCGCCGCCGCCCTGCTGGGGTATCTGCCGCCCCAGCTGCGGGGCGAGATGGCCGGGTATGTGACCGGTAGCCTGCTCACCGAAGCGGAGGCAAAGCTGCTCAAGGCGGCGGACCGGCTGAGCGCTTTGATCAAATGCACCGAGGAGGTGCAGGCGGGCAATCGGGAGTTTGCCGCCGCGCTGACCCAGCAGCGGGCCGCATTAAAGGAAATGCACTGCCCGGAGGCGGACTACTTCATCGTGCACATGCTGCCCTGCTACGCCCAGCCGCTGGACGAGCTGACCGGCCAGAGCGCAGACTGAGCCGCTCAGCGGTTGCCCGCGTCGTAAACCTTCTGGAACAGCTCGTCCAGATCCTCGTAATGGCTCAGCTGGCAGCAGGCCCGGCGCAGCCCCGCCGCGCCCTTGAGGCCCTTCATGTAGTAAAGGGCCTGGCTGCGGGCCTGGGGCATGGCCACCCACTCGCCCTTTTCCTCGCACATCTCATACACCTGGGTGCGCAGCGCTTCCAGCCGCTGGCGCAGGGTGGGCTTTTCCGGGGCGGGCTCGCCGTTCAGCGCGGCCCTGATCTCGGCAAAGATCCAGGGGTCGCCCAGCGCGGCCCGGCCCACCATCACGCCGTCGCAGCCGGTGGCGTTCACCATGGCAACCGCGTCGGCGGCGGATTCAATGTCGCCGTTGCCGAGCACCGGAATCTTCACCGCCTTTTTCACCGCTTCGATGATCTTCCAGTCCACGGTGCCGGGCTGATACATCTGCTCCCGGGTGCGGCCGTGCACCGCCACCAGCGCTGCGCCCGCGGCCTCGCAGGCTTTGGCCACCTCCACGGCGGTGATGTGGTCGGCATCCCAGCCGGCGCGCATCTTCACGGTGACCGGCTTGCCCTGGCTCTCCTTCACTACGGCGGCCACGATGTCGCCGCAGTTTTTGGGGTCCAGCATCAGCTTGCTGCCCGCTCCGCTGGAGTTGATCTTGGGGGCCGGGCAGCCCATGTTGATGTCGATGAAGTCGAATTTGTACTTCTGGATCAGCGCGGTGGCCTGCCCCATGGTCTCGGGCTCCGCGCCGAACAGCTGCACCCCGTAGGGGGCCGGGTTGTTTTCATTATAGATCAGCTGGGCGCTTTTTTTGTCGCCAAAGGTCAGGGCCTTCGCGCTGACCATCTCGCTGATGGTGTAAAGCGCCCCGTGATTGGCCGCCAGACGGCGGCAGGCGGCGTCGGTAAAGCCGGCCATGGGGGCCAGCACCGCGCCGGGGGCAAAGGTCATATTGCCAAGCTGCATTGAGGTTTCTCCTTTGAATGACCGGGCGGCTTTGCCCGGGATAAATCCAGGGTTTATTGTACCATAAAACCCGCCCTTGTGGTATACTTAATAAATACAGCAATCGCCGCCGGGCCCCTTTGGGGCGGGCGGTCAACACACATTTTTCGGAGGTCTGCCCATGAAACTGCTGGTTTTGGACGGCAACAGCATTGTGAACCGTGCCTTCTACGGCATCAAGCTGCTTACCACCAAGGATGGCCGTTACACCAACGCCATCTACGGCTTTATGAATATTCTGCTGAACCTTTTAAAAGAGGTTCAGCCGGACGAGGTGGCCATCGCCTTTGACCTGAAGGCTCCCACCTTCCGCCACAAGATGTACGACGGCTACAAGGCCACCCGCAAGGGCATGCCGGAAGAGCTGGCCCAGCAGATGCCGGTGCTCAAGGAGCTGCTGGCAGATCTGGGCTTTGTGATGGTCTCCAGGGAGGGCTACGAGGCGGACGACATTCTGGGCACCCTGAGCGCGGCCGCTGCCGCCCGGGGCGACGAGTGCTATCTGGCCACCGGTGACCGGGACAGCCTGCAGCTGGTGAACGAGCATGTGACCGTGCTGCTGGCCGCCACCCGGATGGGCCGCAGCGAGACCGTGGTGATGGACAAGGCCGCCGTGGAGGAAAAATACGGCGTAACCCCGAAGCAGCTCATCGAGGTGAAGAGCCTGATGGGCGACACCTCGGACAACATCCCCGGCGTGGCGGGCGTGGGCGAAAAGACCGCCCTTGCCCTGATTCAGAAATTCGGCAGTCTGGCCGGCGTGTACGAGAACATCGACGACAGCGCCATCAAGCCCGGCGTGCGCACAAAGCTGACCACCCACAAGGAGGAGGCCGAGCTCTCCCGCAAGCTGGCGGAGATCGACTGCGCCATTCCCGTGGAAACCGCCCCCGGCACCTACAAACGGGGCGAGGGCGACGCGGCCGCGGCCGCCGGGCTTCTGGCCGAGCTGGAAATCCACAGCCTTGCCCCCCGTCTGGGTCTGGACGGCGTGACCCCCAGGGCCACCGCACCCGCGCCGGAGCTGCCAGTGGTGGAACCGGATGTACTGCCCATGCTGCCCGAGGGCCGGTATGAGCTGGCGCAGGAAAATGGCAGCTGGTACGCGGTGCAGGAAAACGCCGTCTACCCGCTGGACGAGGCCGCACTGGCCCGCCTGCTGGACAGCGACGCCACCCTGCGGGTATTCGACGCAAAGCCGCTCTATCATCTGGCGCTGGCAAACGGCGGCCAGGGCAAAAGCATCGTGTTCGACGCAAAGCTGGCCGCTTATCTGCTGAACCCCGCCGCCAGCAGCTACACGGTGGAAAATCTGACCGCGGAATACGGCATCCAGCCCGCTTTCCGGTGTGAGTCCGCCCCGCTGGCCGGGGTGCTGGCCGGCCTGTACGATACCCTTTCCGCCAGGGTGACCGAGGAGGGCATGGATCGGCTGCTGGCTGAGGTGGAACTGCCGCTGGCGCTGGTGCTGGCGGACATGGAGCGCACCGGCATGCTGGTGGACAAAGAGGGCCTTGTGGCCTTTGGCGAAAAGATGAAGCAGGAGCTGGAGGGCTGCCTTGCCCGCATTTACGAGCAGGTGGGTTATGAATTCAACGTGAACAGCCCCAAGCAGCTGGGCGAGGCGCTGTTTGTGAAGCTGGGCCTGCCGCCCCGCAAAAAGACCAGGAGCGGCTACTCCACCAACGCGGAAACACTGGAAAGCCTGCGCAGTGAGCACCCGGTGATCGACGACATTCTGCAGTACCGCACCTACCAGAAGCTGAACTCCACCTATGTGGAGGGCCTTTTGAAGGTGATCGGGCCGGACGGGCGGATGCACTCCACCTTCAACCAGACCGAGGCCCGCACCGGGCGGCTTTCCTCCAGCGAGCCCAACATGCAGAACATTCCCATCCGCACCCCGCTGGGCAGCCAGCTGCGCCAGTTCTTTGTGGCAAAGCCCGGCTGCACCCTGGTGGACGCGGACTACAGCCAGATCGAGCTGCGGCTGCTGGCCCACATTTCCGGCGATGAATCCATGCGGCAGGCCTTTCTGACCGGGCAGGACATCCACCGCAGCACCGCCGCGAAGATCTACAACCTGCCGCCGGAGATGATTACCCCCGCCCTGCGCTCCTCCGCCAAGGCGGTGAACTTCGGCATCGTGTACGGCATCGGCGCGTTCAGCCTTTCCCGCGACATCAATGTGTCGGTGAAGGAGGCGGACCAGTTCATCAAGAACTATCTGGCCACCTTCCCCGGCGTGAAAAACTATATGGACGAAACCATCGCCCACGGCACCGAGAAGGGCTATGTGACCACCCTGTTCGGCCGCCGCCGGGCTCTGCCCGAGCTGGCCAGCAAAAACCACAACCTGCGGGCGCTGGGCGAGCGGATGGCCATGAACACCCCCATTCAGGGCACCGCGGCGGACGTGATCAAGCTGGCCATGGTAAAGGTATGGCGGCGGCTGCGCACCGAGGGCCTGGCCGCAAAGCTGATTCTGCAGGTGCACGACGAACTGATCGTGGAAGCCCCGGAGGCAGAAGCCGAGACCGTGGCCCGCATCCTGAAGGAGGAGATGGAGGGTGCGGTGAGCTATTCCGTACCCCTGACCGCCGACGTGGGCCAGGGCAAGACCTGGCTGAAATCCCACTAAGGCGGGTTTTCCACAGAGGAGGCGTTTTTTCGTGGAATACTTTATCCGGCCCATGGAACGGGCCGATCTGGAAACCTGTGGGCAGATTGAGCAGAGCGCAGGCGACCCCTGGAGCCTTGCCCAGCTCACCGAAGAGCTGGAAAACCAGCAGGCAGGCGGCGCGTCCCGCCTGTTCGTGGCCCAACTGCCCGGTCAGCCGGTGGTGGGCCTTGCCGCCTGGCAGCTGGCCGCCGGAGAAGCCAGCCTGTACACCCTGACCGTATCCCCAAAAGCCCGGCGCACCGGTGCGGGCAGCGCCCTTTTGCGGGAAAGCATGGAGGCGCTGCGCGGTGAGGGCGCCGAGACCGCCTTTCTGGAGGTGCGGGCATCCAATGCAGGAGCCATTGCCCTGTATGAGCAGGCGGGCTTTGTGGCGGACGGCCGCCGCCCCCGCTTTTACCAGAACCCCACCGAGGACGCGGTCCTCATGCACCGGGCGCTGTGAAACAGGCAGAATCGGCCCGGATTCCCCAGATATTTGTTGAAAAGCATGGTGATATTACAAAATGTATATTTTAGGAATCGAGAGCACCTGCGATGAAACCGCCGCCGCCGTGGTGAAGGACGGCCGCGAGCTGGTGAGCAACGTGATCTCCACCAGTGTGGCGGAGCAGGCCCTCTATGGCGGCGTGGTGCCGGAGATCGCCAGCCGCCGCCACGCGGAATACATCAGCGCCACCGTGGAAAAGGCGCTGGCGGATGCGGGCATGACCCCCGCCCAGCTGGACGGCATCGCCGTCTCCTTCGCGCCGGGGCTGATCGGCGCGGTGCTGGTGGGCGTGAACTTTGCCAAGGGCCTTGCCTACGCGGCAAACAAGCCCCTGATCCCGGTGCATCATCTGCGGGGGCACATCTCCGCCCTCTACCTGACCCACCCGGACTTAAAGCCCCCCTTTCTGTGCCTTGTGGCCAGCGGCGGCCACAGCCATATCGTGCAGGTGAGTGACTACACCCACTTCACGGTGCTGGGCCGCACGGTGGACGACGCGGCGGGCGAGGCCTTCGACAAGGTGGCCCGCACCCTGGGCCTTGGCTACCCGGGCGGCCCGGCCATCAGCAAGGCGGCCCGCACCGGCAACCCCAAAGCCTACAAACTGCCGGTGCCCCATGTGGAGGGCAAATACAACGTGAGCTTTTCCGGCTTGAAAACCGCGGTGCTGAATGCGGTGAATCAGGCCGAGATGCGGGGCGAAACCGTGAATGTGGCGGACATGGCCGCCAGCTTTGAACACCGGATCGACGAAATTCTGGCCGACAAGCTGCTGGCCGCCGCGAAGGACACCGGCGCTTCCACCCTCTGCCTTGCGGGCGGCGTGGCCGCCAACAGCCTGCTGCGCTGCCTTGTGAACGAGGGGGCCCAGAAGCTGGGGGCAAGGCTGTGCCTGCCTGCGGTGGAATTCTGCGGCGACAACGGGGCCATGATCGCTTCCCAGGGCTTTTACGAGCTGCAAAGCGGCAACGTGGCGGGCCTTGACCTGAACGGCCTGCCCACCCTGCCCATCGACTACAACTGCGGCTGCCCCGTTTCGCCTTGACGAACAGCGCCAAAGCCTCTATAATATATCTAGTATTAAAAACTATGTAAATCGCGCGGCACCGCGCCACCTAAAGGGAGTGTATTTACTATGACTTGGATGATCGTTGCCGACTCCTCCTGCGAGCTGCGCAGCCTGCCCGCACCCGCGCCCGAGACCGGATTTGCCACCGTGCCGCTGAAGATCCGTGTGGCCGACCGGGAATTTGTGGACAATGCCGCGCTGGACGTGGCCGTCATGATGGCCGAGATGCGCAACTACAACGGCGCTTCCACCACCGCCTGCCCCAGCCCCGAGGAATGGGCGGAAAAATTCCTGCTGGGCGATAACATCATTGCAGTGACCATCAGCAGCAATCTTTCCGGCAGCTACAACAGCGCCATGATTGCAAAGGAAATGGTGCTGGAAAGCCACCCGGACAAAAACATCTATGTGCTGGACAGCCTGTCCACCGGCGGCGAGATGGCGCTGGCCATCCGCAAGGCCAATGAACTGATCGGTGAGGGCCTGGCCTTTGAGGATGTGGTGAAGGAGCTGGAGGTATACTATGCACCCCGGCAGGTGCTGTTTGCCCTTTCCTGCTTCGACAATCTGGTGAAGAACGGCCGGCTGAACCGGGTGGTCGGCTTTGTTGCCGGCAAGATGGGCATGCGCATTGTGGGCCGCGGCAGCGACGACGGCAAGCTGGAAATGCTGCACAAGACCCGCGGCGAAACCCGCACCCTGGCCTTCATTCTGGAAGAAATGGATCGGCGGGGCTATCAGGGCACACCGGTGGTCATCAGCCACTGCTTCAACGAAAACGCTGCCCAGCTGCTGCGCCACGGCATCGAGGCCAAGTGGCCCGGCGCGGACGTGACCATTCTTCCCTGCAGCGGCCTGACCAGCTTCTACGCTCAGGATGGCGGCATCATCGTGGGCTACTGATTTTTCACGATTTCTTCGCACCCTGCTTGCTTTTCAAGCAGGGTGCATTTTTGTTATAATAAATGTAACGAACGCAACACAGGAGGTCAGACCCTATGGATCAAAACCGTGTCGATCGGGCCGCCCGGCTGTTTCTGGGCGCGGCCGCCGGAGCTGCTGCCGCAGGCGCGGCGTTGGGCTGGTACGCCGCAAAGGTGGAGCCCCACCGGCTCACCGTCACCCGGCCGGAGCTCTGCCGCCGTCCACCGGTGAAAACCCTCTTTTTCTCGGACGTTCACTTCGGCCCCATGTATTCCCCCGAATTTCTGGAGCCGCTGGTGGACGCCATCAACGCCGAGGCTCCCGAGATGGTGCTGTTCGGCGGCGATTTCTTTGCAAAGTTCGGCCGGGATGCCCACATGCTGAATTTTTCCTGGCTGGCTGCCCAGCTGCAGCGCATCGAAGCCCCTTTGGGCAAGTATGCGGTGTGGGGCAACCACGACGTGCGCCAGGGCGCTGCCCCCTTTTACCGGATGCTGATGGAGCACGGCGGTTTTGTGCCCCTGTGGGATAAGCTCGTGCAGCCTGCGCCTGGGATAACGATCTGTGGCCTTGCCCCCTATTCCGACGGAAAGGTTCTTCGTGAAATGCCCGCCGAGGGCTGGCGGATCTGTTTGTGCCACATGCCGGACAAGGCCCGTTACCTGAACCTCTCCCATGTGGATGTGATGCTCAGCGGCCACAGCCATGCCGGTCAGCTGCAGGTGCCGGTGCTCACACAGATGATTCTGCCGCCGGGGGGCAAAATGTTCCCCAGCGGGCTTTACCGGCCCCAGCCCCAGCGGCCCGCCCAGCTGTTTGTGAGCCGGGGCATCGGCATGAGCGGCGTACCCTTCCGGCTGCTCACCCCGCCGGAGCTGGTGGTGCTGGAATAACCCCACACCTGTTTTTCCGCTGGCCGTGGCGCTGGAGGGCAGCTGCGGCGCGGGTAAAACCGAAGCCGCCGGATGGCTGGCCGAAATTTTTGACGCCGGTGTGGTGCACATGCACGACTTCTTTCTGCCGCCTCATCTGCGCACCGGCCACCGGCGGGGCCAGCCCGGGGGCAACATTCACTACGAGCGGTTTTCCATTCAGGTGGCGCCCCGGCTGCCCTGGCGGGAGCCCTTTTCCTACCAGCGGTTCGACTGCGTGCGCCTGACCATGGCCGAGTGGCAGCAGGTGCCGGCGGTGCCGGTGGTCTTTGTGGAGGGCGCCTATTCGCTGCATCCGGCCTGCCGGGGCGAGTACAGGCTGAAGGTCTTTTTTGAGGTTTCGCCCCAGAGCCAGCAGGAGCGGATCATGAAGCGGAGCGGGGCGGATCAGTGGCCCCGATTCCGGGATGAATGGATCCCCATGGAACGGCTGTATCAGGATCATTTTCAGATTCGGCGTCAGGCCGATCTGATCGTGGAATAAAAAACACCCGGCGCACGGAGTCAAACCGTGCGCCGGGTGTTTTTGATTGTCTGCATCGAAAAGGAATCCGGCCCTTCGCTCAGTCCTCTTCCTCCACGTCCTGCAGCGCCTGTTCCCGGGCGTTCAGGCTGGAGGTACCAAAGGCATCCTCACCGGGCATGTGCGCGCCGAAAGCAGGCACAAACAGATACTTGCGGATCACGAAGATCAGCAGAATGGCCAGAATGCTCACCAGATTTTCCACCGGGGAGGTATGCTCCACCACCATCTGGCGGGCAATGGCGAAGAGCAGCACCTCGATGGCGCTGCCGGGGCTGTGCTTGGCCAGCATCTTCACGAACTCGATGCCGATGACCACGTTGAAGACACTGCGCAAAAAGGTGGTAAAGGCCTCGTCCACATCCGGAGCCAGCACCAGATCCTTCACTTCAAACAGCACCCGCACGCCGGCCACAAGAATCGCCAGCAGAACCACCAGTGCAACCACCGTTTCGATGATGCTGGCCATTCGCGCCACCCACTGGCGGCAAAAAATCAACCGATTGCGTTTCATTGCCGGGATCCCTCCTCAATTCTTCAGTTTTCAGCGGCCCGCGTTGCGGATCCGTTCCAGCGCTTCGGCGGCTTCCTTCTCCCGCTTGCGGCGGGCCCGCTCCAGCGCGGCTTTCTTTTCTCTGGCCCACTTGGCCTGTGCTTCCCGGCCCGCAGGCTCGGTGGCCCGGGCAAAGGTGAAGTGCAGCCCGTCCAGCCGCATGCGCCGCAGCCAGATCATGGCCGGGCCGTGCTGGGCGCACTTGCCCATACTGTACAGGCAGTTGTTGCCCTTGCGCAGCCAGATGTCGTCCTTATCCAGCTCCAGCGGCGCGCCGCACTCCGGGCACACCGCCCCCCGCAGCTCGCTGCTGGTGGACCAGGCCTCGCCGTCCACCTGGGCGGGCCAGAGCCGGAAATCCCGCCGGTCCCTGCCCTCCGGGCAGAGCAGCTCTTTCAGCTGCTGCGCCTCGTCGGGGTATTCCGCAAGCCCCCGCTCAAGGTCCAGAAAGCCGCAGACCGCGGCGGTGTATTCCGCGTCGCTGAGTGCGTCGTGGAAGGCGTCGTTTTTGGGAATGCCCAGCCGCTCCACCACCGCCTCCAGCGTCATGCCCTCGCCCTCCTGCCGGGGGCGCTGGCTGGTGAATACCCGCTGCAGATCGTACCATTTGCGGGGCCAGCTCTCATCCAGACTGCACAGCACCAGATTCTGCTTGAGCACGGGCACGTCGTCCTGCCCCCACTCACCCAGCGGGGTATCCGGCCCGCACCACTCGGCAAAACGACGCAGGCCCTCCTTAATGGGCACGCCCGCATCCAGCTGAGCCTGGGTCAGGCCGGTGACCTTGGCCACATGGTGATGCAGCCGGGGGAAGATGCGGGGCTTCATGGTCAGCGAGAAGCGATCCACCGGCTGGCCATCCCGCAGCTTCACCGCGCCGATCTGGATGATCTCACCCCGCAGGGTCTGCTCCACGCCCTGATACTGGAAGGTTCTGGGCTGATAGCCCATGTTCCATTCCATGTCAAAAATCACAAAGTCGCTCATCTGCGGCTTCCTTTCCTGCTGTTTTGTAGGCGGCGTTTCACTGAACGCCGGGAATGCTCTCGATTTTGCTTTCCAGGCCGGCCACCGGCTCCTGCACCGGGGCGGGCTGGGCGGCGAGCTTTTCCTCCAGCCGTTCCTTGCCCACGCTGATCATCAGCTTGATGCGGTTTTCCTGGTTGACCGGGGTGGCGCTGGGATCGTAGTCGATGGGGGTGATGTTGGCATTGGGATAGATGGCCCGGATGCGGCTGATCATACCCTTGCCGCAGATGTGGTTGGGCAGGCAGCCGAAGGGCTGGGCGCAGACGATGTTCTCGTAGCCGGTGGTGACCAGCTCCACCATCTCGGCGGTGAGCAGCCAGCCCTCGCCCATCTTGTTGCCCCGGCTGATGATGCCGTTTGCCATCTCGCGCAGCTCCAGGAAACGGGCCGGAGCGTGGAAGCCCGCCGCCCGCATGGCGCTGCCCATGGCCCGCTCAAAGCCGTCCAGATATTTGAGCAGCGCCTCGCTGCCCCATACCTCGGCCAGGCTGCCGCCATAGAAACGCACGGTGTCGCCCATGTTGCTGATGCAGTAATCCACAAAGCCCAGAAGGCCCGGCAGGTTCACCTCGCAGTCCTGGCTGGCCAGAAACTCCTCCAGATTGTTGTTGCCCAGCGGCGAGTATTTCACATAGATCTCGCCCACGATGCCCACCTTCACCTTGGGGGTGCGCACCACCGGAATGGCTGCAAAGTCGTTGGCAATTTTGGGGAAGGCGGCCTTCATCTCGCCGCCGGTAAAGCCCTTGTTCTGGTGGAACCAGCCGCAGATGGTATCCACCCATTTTTCGGCCAGTTCCTTCGCCTGGCCCTTGGTGACCTCGTAGGGGGAGGTCTGGTTGCGCAGAGCCATGATCAGATCGCCGTAGAAGATGGCGGCGATGGCCTTGCGGGCAATGGACAGGTTCATCTGGAAGCCGGAGTCCTTCTCGAGGCCCGAGAAGTTCAGGCTGGCCACGGGAATGTGGCCGTAGCCTGCCCGGTGCAGCGCCTTGCGCAGCAGATGGATGTAGTTGGAGGCACGGCAGCCGCCGCCGGTCTGGGTGATGAGCAGGGCGGTGTGATCCAGGTCATACTTGCCGCTCTGCAAAGCGTCCAGAAACTGGCCGATGACCAGCAGGGCCGGGTAGCAGGTGTCGTTGTGCACATACTTCAGGCCCAGCTGCGCCACCTGACTGCCGCAGTTGCCCAGCACCTCCACATGATAGCCCTCATATTCCAGCGCCGCCGCCAGCATGGAAAAATGCAGGGGCAGCATGTTGGGAATCAGGATGGTGTGGGTCTTTTTCATCTCCTGCGTAAAACGGGGATAATTGGTTTCCATCGGGTCATTCCCCCTTTCGTTCTTTTTCGTCCAGTGCGGCAAACAGGCTGCGGATTCGGATGTTTACCGCACCCAGGTTGGTGATCTCGTCGATCTTCAGCTGGGTATACAGCTTGCCGCCCTCGTGCAGAATCTCACGGGTCTCGTCGGTGGTGATGGCGTCCACGCCGCAGCCGAAGCTCACCAGCTGCACCAGATCCATATCCTTCTGGGTGGTGCAGTATTTGGCGGCCGCGTACAGGCGGGAATGGTAGGTCCACTGGTTCAGCACGGTGGTGGGGAATTTTTCCTCATGCCAGGCCACGCTGTCCTCGGTGATGACCGCCGCGCCATGGCGGCACAGCAGCGCATCGATGCCGTGGTTGACCTCCGGATCCACATGGTAGGGCCGGCCGGCCAGCACCACGATCCGCTTGCCCTCGGCACGGGCGGCGGCGATGATCTCGGCCCCCTTGTCCCGCAGGCGCTGCATGTGGGCGTTGTATTCCGCGTAGCCCATATCGGCCGCGCGCTCCACTTCCCCCCGCTTGATGCCGGGGAAATAGCGGTTCACGATCTCGTACATCTTCTTTTTGAAGTCCTTCGGGCGATGCAGGCCCACGAACTCGTTGATGAAGGTCACATCGGCCAGCTCGGGGCAGTTCACCGCCAGAACCTCCGGGTAGTAGGCCACCACCGGGCAGTTGTAGTGGTTGTCGCCCAGGTGCTCGTCGATGTTGTAGCTCATGCAGGGGTAGAAGATGGTCTTGATGCCCATATCCGCCAGCGCCCGGATGTGGCCGTGGGCCAGCTTGGCCGGGAAACAGACGGTGTCGCTGGGAATGCTGGCCTGCCCCTTAATGTACATGGCACGGGTGGATACCGGGCTGGTGACCACCGCAAAGCCCAGGCTGGTGAAGAAGGCATGCCAGAAGGGCAGCAGCTCGTACATATTCAGGCACAGCGGAATGCCGATGGTGCCCCGTACCGCCGGGCCGGGCTTGTAGCCCGCCAGCATCTTCTGCTTGTAGGCATACAGGTTCAGATCGTCCTCCGCGGTCTTGCCGGTGACCGGCTTTTCGCACCGGTTGCCGCTGATCAGCCGGCGGCCGCCGACGAAGGTGCTCACGGTGAGCTGGCAGTGGTTGGTGCAGCCGTTGCATTGCACGTTCTGGGTTTTCTGGGTGAATTCCAGCAGCTCCTGCCGGGTGAGCAGGCTGCTCTTATGACCCTTTTCCACCAGAGAACGGCCGTGCAGCGCCGCGCCGAAGGCGCCCATCAGACCGGCGATGTCCGGCCGGACCACCTCCACGCCCATCTCCTTTTCAAAGGCCCGCAGCACCGCCTCGTTGTAGAAGGTGCCGCCCTGCACCACGATGCGTCGGCCCAGCTCCTCGGGGCTGGCGGCGCGGATGACCTTGTAGATGGCGTTCTTGACCACGCTGATGGACAGGCCCGCCGAGATGTTCTGGATGGAGGCGCCGTCCTTCTGGGCCTGCTTCACGCTGGAGTTCATGAACACGGTGCAGCGGCTGCCCAGATCCACGGGCTTGTCCGCAAACAGGCCCAGCGCCGCGAACTCCTTCACGTCGTAGCCCAGCGCCTGGGCAAAGGTCTGCAGGAAGCTGCCGCAGCCGCTGGAGCAGGCCTCGTTCAGGAAGATGTCGCTGATGGCGCCGTCCTCAATCTTGAAGCACTTCATGTCCTGGCCGCCGATGTCGATGATGAAGTCCACATCCGGCAGAAAGTGACGGGCGGCGGTGAAGTGGGCCACCGTTTCCACCACGCCGAAGTCGCCCCGGAAGGCGTGCTTGACCAGCTCCTCGCCGTAGCCGGTGCTGGTCACGCTGGCCACCTCCAGATTGGGGTGGTTCTGATACAGCTTGAGCAGCACGTCCCGGATCAGGGGCAGCGGGTTGCCCAGGTTGGGCTGGTAATCGGTGAACAGCAGGTTGGCGTTGTCGTCGATGACGGCCACCTTCACAGTGGTGGAGCCGGAGTCCACGCCGATGTGCACCGGGCCCACGTCCGCGCCGAAGGGCACGCAGGGCACGCTGGCACGCATGTGGCGGGCGTGGAAGCCCTCGTATTCCTGCTTATTGGCAAACAGAGGCGGCTGGCTGGTGTATTCGCCCACCTGCTGGATGCTGCCAATGGTCTTTGCCACCTGAGCCAGATCCATCTCCCTGTCCGCATAGAAGGCCGCGCCCATGGCCACGAAATGCAGGCTGTGCTCCGGGCACAGGCCGGTGAGCTCCAGCGTGTGGTCAAAGCTCTTGCGCAGCTCGCTGTTGAAGGTGAGCGGCCCGCCCAGATACAGCACATTGCCCTGAATGGGCCGGCCCTGGGCAAGACCCGCGATGGTCTGGTTTACCACCGCCTGATAGATGCTGGCGGCGATGTCGCCCGCGGCGGCGCCCTGGTTGATCAGAGGCTGGATGTCGCTTTTGGCAAACACGCCGCACCGGCTGGCGATGGTATAGGTCTTTTCCGCCCGGCTGGCCGCCTCGTTCAGCTCCTCCGGGCTCATCTTGAGCAGCGTGGCCATCTGGTCGATGAAGGCGCCGGTGCCGCCGGCGCAGCTGCCGTTCATGCGCACCTCGGTGCCGCCGGAAAGGAACAGAATCTTGGCGTCCTCGCCGCCCAGCTCGATGACCACGTCCGCCTGAGGGGCCAGCCGCTTTGCAGCCACCCGTGTGGCGAACACCTCCTGCACGAAGGGTACGCCGCAGCCATCCGCGAGGCCCATGCCCGCGGAGCCGGAAATGGCCAGATATGCCTTGCCGCCGGGCACCTGCTCCTTTGCCAGGCGGGCCAGAAGCTCACCGGCCTTTTCGGTGATGTGGCTGCCGTGGCGCTCGTATGTATCGTAGATAACCTGATCGTGCTCATCCAGCACGACGCATTTGATGGTGGTGGAACCAATGTCCAGGCCTACCCGCATGTAACAAACACTCCTTCTTGCTGTACGGGAGCCGCGCCTCCGCGAAAAAAACGAATGCGGACGCCCAGGGGCTTTTCCCGGCCCCGGCGGCATGGGGAGCGGCGCGGCGCGCCCCCTTTGCTTATGATACCGCGCAATTTTGAACGAATTGTTGCGCCCTGCGGCACTTACAGCGCCCGGAAGCCCTTGCCCACAATTTCAGAGGAATTCACGATGGTGAGGAAGGCCTTGGGGTCCACCCGGCGCAGATGGTTGCGCAGCAGCACCGCCTGACGGCGGGTGAGCACGGTGGTGAACACCTGCTCGGACTGACCGGTATACGCGCCCTCGGCGGTGTAGACTGTGGCGCTGCGGTGCAGCTTTTCCAGAATGAAGTTCTTCACATCCTCCGGGTGGCTGCTGATCACCGTGACCACCTTGCGCTGGTTCAGGCTCTCGATGAAGCTGTCCACCATAAAGGCCTTGGCAAAGGTACCCAGCACACAGTACAGGCCGGTGGCGATGCCGTACAGACCGCCCGCCCAGGCCGCAATGGCCAGGTCCGAGATGAGCAGCGCACGGCCGATCTCCATGCTGGTGTATTTGGACAGGATCATGGCCACAATGTCGGTGCCGCCGGTGGAGGCGCCCACGTTGAAAACAATGGCGCTGCCGGCGGCGGGCAGAGCCACCGCGAAGCACAGCTCCAGAAGCGTGTCATTGGTGAAGGGCGCGCCCATGGGATACACCTTTTCCATCAGGCTTACAAAGGCCGACAGAGCAAACGAGGAATAAATCGTAACGCCCATGGTCTTTACGCCCAGGAAGATGATGCCCAGCGCCACCAGAATGCCGTTGATGATGAACAGCGCGCCGCCCACGTTCATGCCCGGCCACAGGGTGGCCATGATGATGGACATGCCGCTGGTGCCGCCCATGGCAAAGTGGTTGGGGGTTTTGAACAGATGGATGCCCGCTGCGGTAAGGAAGAGCCCCAGATTCAACAAAAATGCATATTTTGCAAATTCACCGGGGCTGCCCATGTGCCCCAGTCGAAAGGGGATCAGCTGCCGCCCCTTGCCGGCCTTTTTCGGTTTTTCCACGCCTCATCGCTCCTTTTTCACCTTTGACGCCCAGCTTTGTTTCGCACAAAAAAACCCGTTGCCCGCAAACAGGCCACCCAAAACCGGGCGGCGCCGCGCGGGCAGCGTTCGCTTTTCGTCCGCCCCGGGGCACTGCTGCCGCCGGCGGCGAACCGTTATTCTTTTGCGCGCGGTCACGCCTTACCCCGCGCTTTTACCTATTAAACACGCGCATGGGCATTCGTTATTTTATATTACCACAGTGCCGTGTTCCTGTCAATGTTTACAGCTTACTTTGGCACATCTCACCGATTTTTTGGTCACAGGCGGAAAAATTCCTGCGCGAATTGTATGGTTAAAGCTTGCGCGCCCGGCTGCTTTTTACTATAATTTTAACCAGAAAAGCCAAAGATTGGACAATTCTGCTTTTCCACGCCGCCATGGCTGTTTTTTGCCCGGAATCCCAAGGCCAGAGGAGTGATCTTCTGATGAAACATTTGTCCGTTTTCCGCCGCTGGACGTCCACCGCCCGGCAGCTTTGGCTCGCCCTTCTGGGGCTTGTGCTTCTGTTTGTAACGCTGGTATTCAGCACACTGGATTTCACTCTTCAGCTTAACCGTTACACCATCGCTTCCAGCCAGGACTCTTTGCAGAATACCGCCCGCTCCAGTATCGCTGCGCTGAACAGTTATCTGGAACAGCAGATGAGCTATGTGCAGCGGGCGGCCACCGCCATCGCCAGCCTGCCCGCCGACAGCAGCGAGGAGGATGTGCGCCAGCTGCTGGACGAATACTTCCAGCGCAGCGATTTTGCCCAGATGTGGGCCGTCTCGCTGGACAAACAGGCCATCTCGTCCCAGGGCATTTCACTGGATCTTTCCAGTGAGGAAGCGCTGGACAGCGCCTTCGACGGGCAGAGCGGCTATTCCGCCGTGTACAACAGCCCCACCTACAAGGACGACCGGTTCTATGTGTATGTGCCGGTGCGGGTGAGCCCGGAACAGCCGGTAACCGGCGCGGTACTGGGCGTTCTGAAGGTGGAGCAGGTGGCCCGGTCACTCACGCTGTACGGCCTGTCGGACGAAAGCCGGGTGGCCGTGTTCCAGGCAGACGGCATGGTGATTTATGCCTGCGACAGCCTGAAATACCAGCTGGAGCCCGGCGGCAGCTTCTGGAACACCGATGCCGGCCGCACGCTGGGCAGCCTGCCGGAAAAGGAAACCGGCAGCTTCGGCACCGTCGGCACCGGCGACGGGGCGGTGGCCTGGCTGTGTGTTTCCACCGGCATCCGGGACTGGTATCTCTATCAGGATGTGCCCCAGAGCGCCCTGCTGGCCACCAACGCTCAGGAGAGCAGGCTGGTAATGATCATGGCGCTGAAAATGCTGGCCGCTTCGGTGGTGATGCTGGTGCTGCTGACCATCTATCACCGCCAGCGGGAGAGCCAGGTACAGCGGGCCGTGGATTCGCTGCGCACCAGCAATCAGCTGCTGGCAATGGCTCTTCAGCACACCTCCATCACCCTGTTTGTTTACGATCTGGCCGGCCATACCATGACCGCCTGCGATGAGACCGACACCACCCGAACCGGCGCGCCGGTGGAACCTGCCACTCTGGTTCAGAACGGCACAGTGGCTCCCCAGCACTCCACCGGATTTCTGGCGCTGTTCCATCGGATCCGCACCACCCAGGAGCCGGTGCAGGGCGATTTTCTGGTGCGCAGGCCGGATCAGAGCGAATACCGCTGGACCCGTGTGACCCTGACCGCCGTGCGCATTCCCGGGCAGGCCCCCACCCACGCCATCGTGACCTTTGAGGACATCACCGAGGAACGCCGCCGGGAGGATGAGCTGCGCCAGCGGGCCAACCGGGATTCCCTGACCAATCTGTACAACCGGCGGGGGCTGCGCGTAAAGATAAACGAGCTGCTGGCCCGGCCCGACCCGCCCAAACAGGCAGCCCTTCTGATGATGGATCTGGACCATTTCAAGGAAGTGAACGACCTGCTGGGCCACCCGGTGGGCGATGTGCTGCTGCGGGAGGTTGCCCGGCTGCTGGAGCAACTGAGTGGCGCCTCCGGTACCCCCGTACGGCTGGGCGGCGATGAGTTTCTTGTGCTTTTGCCCGGCGCGGACTGGGCCACTGCCGAGGCACTGGCCGGCCGCATCTGCACCGAGCTGCCCGGCCTTGCCAGCAAGCTGGAGCTGGGCGTTCCGGTGGGCGTGAGCGTGGGCGTGCATCTGTTCGACCCGGCTGTCGTCCCCCTGAATCAGGCCTATCAGGAGGCGGACGTGGCCCTTTACGCGGCCAAGCGAAACCGGGGCTGCTGGGTATCCACCCGCGGGCTGCGGGAGCTTGGAGCACGGGAGGAACGGCCATGATCCACTACAACATTTATTTTCAGATGGAGGCATTTGTGTTTCTGGCCGCGCTGGCTCTGATCTGCCTGATGCGGCGTGGCGCGCACACCCTGACCCGCGCCGCCCTGTATCGCACGTTCGCCAGCGCCCTTGCCGCCACCGCGCTGGATGTTCTGGCCACCCCGGTGCGCGCCGGGGCCTGGCCCTGGCTGCCGGACCGGGCAGCCTGTCTGCTGCTGGCAGTCTGGATAATCAGCCAGTTTCTGTTTTTTGCCTGTTTTGTGCTGTGCACCCTGTTTCTGGCAAAGGTCTCCGGGAAGCAGCTGCGCCGGATGATGCAGCTGACCGGCCTTGTGTGCTGCGTCGGAATTCTGGCCGCGCTGCTCAGCCCCTGGCTGGGGCTGCTTTACCGGCCCCGGGCACAGGGCGGCTTTGAAAACGGGCCGCTGTATCTGCCGCTTCTGGCCTGCTGCTGGCTGCTGCTGGTCTTCGGCTGCCTCTGGATGCGCAGGGCCAAACCGGGCCCTGCGCGGCAATGCGCCGGCTGCATGGCCGGTTTTGTGCTGGCAGCAATGCCGCTGCAGCTGGCCGCGGGCAACGTGCGCCTGTTCTGGTTCGTGGTGGCGCTGGCCCTGCTTCCCGCAGCGCTGGGTGCGCCGCTGCCCGGCAGCCAGATTCACTCCGCCAGCGGATGCCCCAACTACCGTGCCCTTTCCGATACCCTGTGGGACTGCTACCAGTTCCACAAGCCATACTGCCTTGCCTTTCTGCGTCTCGCCCCTGCAAACGACGCAGGCGGTATTTCCCCCGCCCAATGGCTGGCCCCGACCGCAAAACGGCTGCGCGCCACGACGCCCCGCTGCACGGTATTTTACCTCAGCCAGGCAGGCCGCTTTGTGGTGTTCAGCCAGGGCAGCCGGGAGGGCTTCAGCAGCCAGATGGCCGAGCTGGCCACCGGGCTGAACGAAGGCTGGGCTCTGAAGGGCTGCACCGTCACCCTGACCCAGCCCGCCATCCTGATGGACGGGCTGCGCTGCGCACCGGATCTGGATCAGGCGCTGCTTTTGCTGGATCTTCTGGAGGAATTCACCCCGGACGGGCCGGTTCATGCCGCGCCCCAGTGGGTGAACGATCAGGCCCTGGCCCGCCTGCAGCGCACGCTGGCGGTGCGCCGCGCTTTGACCGGCGCGCTGGATCGGGGCCGCTTTGCGCTGCGCTATCTGCCGGTGCTGGACGCCCACACCGGGCGAACGGTGCAGCTGGAGGTGCTGCCCCGCATCGACGACGAACAGCTGGGCCTGCTTGGGCCGGACGCCTTTGTGCCCATTGCCGAGCGCAGCGGGCTGGCGGAGCGGATGGGCGATGTGATCTTTGATTCTCTTCTGGAAGCCATGGCTGTCGATCCGGAGCTGTTCCGGTCGGTGGAGCGGGTGAGCGTGAACCTGAGCCCGCTGCAGCTGGCCGCGCCGGATCTTGCCGACCGCTTCGTGCGCATGGTCCGGGAAAAGGGGGTTCCCTGCTCCCGGCTGGCCTTCGAGCTCACCGAAAGCCGCAGCCTGCGGGGCACCGACGGAATGCCCCTGCTTATCCGGCAGCTGTTTGCGGCCGGGGCCGCCATCACGGTGGACGACTTCGGCGCGGGGCATTCCAACCTGACCCGTATTCTGGATCTGCCCGAAGCGGGGGCGGTGAAGCTGGACCGCTATGTGATGCGCACCTGCCTTGCCCGGGACCCGAAGCTGCTGGCTCACCTGATCGACTTCGTACACGACTGCGGCAAGCTGGTGATTGCCCAGGGCGTGGAGAGCCGCCAGCAGGCCCAGCAGCTGGTGAAGCTGGGGGCGGATTATCTGCAGGGCTTTTACTACGCCATGCCCATGGATGCCGACGAGCTGCGCCGGTTTCTGCATCCGGATCAGCCTTAAGCGTCCATTTGCCCCTTTTCTGCCCCGCTTTCTGTGTTGCAAAGCGGGGCAAAATCCTGTAAAATGGGAGAATAGAGCGCTTGGGGCCCCGCCGTGGGCCCCTTCAAAATAAGAGGAGCGAAGAATCAGCTATGGAAAAGCCGAACAATTTTCTCACCGAGATCATCGACGCGGACCTGGCGGAAGGCCGCGTAAAGGAGATTCACACCCGGTTCCCGCCGGAGCCCAACGGCTACCTGCACATCGGCAGCGCCAAGGCCATCTGGATCAACTGGGGCATTGCCAACGCCTACGGCGGAAAATTCAACCTGCGCTACGACGACACCAACCCCGTGCGCGAGGACGACGAGTATGTGAAGAGCATCGAAGAGGATCTGCGCTGGCTGGGTGCTGTGCCCAACGGCGGCATCTACTATGGCAGCGACTACTTTGAAAAGTGCTACGAGTACGCCGAGCAGCTGATCAGGGAAGGCAAGGCCTATGTGTGCGATCTGACCCGCGAGCAGATGCAGGAGTACCGCGGCACCCTGACCGAGCCCGGCAAGCCCAGCCCCTGGCGCGACCGGAGCGTGGAGGAAAACCTGGATCTGTTCCGCCGCATGCGCGCCGGCGAGTTCCCGGACGGCAGCCGCACCCTGCGCGCCAAGATCGACATGGCCAGCCCCAACATGAACATGCGTGACCCGGCCATCTACCGCATCGTGCGCGCCCACCATCACCGTCAGGGCGATGCCTGGTGCATCTACCCCCTGTACGACTTTGCCCATCCCATTCAGGACGCCATCGAGGGCATCACTCACAGCATGTGCAGCCTGGAGTTCGAGAACCACCGCCCCCTGTACGAGTGGGTCATCAACAACCTGCATCTGGGGCCCTTCCCCATCCAGCGCGAGTTCGCCCGCCTGAATGTGTCCAACACCGTGATGAGCAAGCGCTACCTGCGCGAGCTGGTGGAGAAAAATATCGTGGACGGCTGGGATGACCCCCGCATGCCCACCCTGTGCGGTCTGCGCCGCCGCGGCTACACCCCCTCCAGCATCTTTGAGTTCGTGAAGAAGGCCGGCGTTTCCAAGGTATACAGCCTGGTGGACTACCGCCTGCTGGAGTACTGCATCCGCACCGAGCTGGAAACCACCGCTCTGCGCCGGATGGCCGTGACCGAGCCCATCAAGCTCACCATCACCAACTACCCCGAGGGCAAGGTGGAGTACTTCGATATTCCCAACAACCCCAACAAGGCCGCAAACGACACCTCCACCCGCAAGGTGGCCTTCTCCGGCAGCCTGTACATCGAGAAGAGCGACTTTGCCGAGGTACCCCCGCCGAAGTTCCAGCGCCTGAAGCCGGACGGCGAGGTTCGCCTGATGGGCGCTTACATCGTGAAGTGCAACGAGGTCATCAAGGACGAGAACGGCGAAGTGGTGGAGCTGCGCTGCACCGCTGACCTGGAGACCGGCAACGGCAATCCCGTGGACGGCCGCAAGGTGAAGGGCACCATCCACTGGGTGAGCGCCGCCCACGCGGTGGACGCCGAGGTTCGCCTGTACGACAAGCTGTTCACTCAGGAGAACATGGGCGAGCTGCCCGAAGGCAGCGACTACAAGGACTTCCTGAACCCGGATTCCGTGAAGGTTCTGAAGGGCGCCAGGCTGGAGGCCAGCCTGGCCGACGCCAAGCCCGGCGAGAAGTTCCAGTTCGTGCGCATGGGCTACTTCACCCCGGACTCCAAGCACCCGGGCGTGTGGAACCGCATCGTCACCCTGAAGGACAGCTTCAGCAAAACTCTGGAGCAGAAATAAGTTTTCGCACACTTGCTTTAAATCGCGCCGGCGGCTGCCGTATTTCCCCGAAAGCGGGATACGGCAGCCGCCGTTTTTCTTTTCCGGGCTCTGAAAAAAGGCCTTTCCCCGTGCCTTGCCAGAAGGTTTTGGTCTGTGGTATACTAAAATATAGTAGGCAGATGCCCGCCAGCCAGATACAGCTTTTTCCCGCGCCCCTGCGCGTTTTTTTGATACATTCCAAAGGAGGCCTTTGTTTATATGATCGCTTTATGGATCCTGCTCATTCTCATTCTGATTTTACTCGTTTTACTGGGCGTTGCAGCCGCCCGTGCCATACAGATGAAGCCCACCTCCGCCGCCACTGCCCAGTTCCCGGATTCCGATCTGGAGCGGGCCCAGCTGTATGCGGAAACCCTGTCCAAGCTGGTTCAGTGCGAGACGGTATCGGAAAAGGATCAGGTGAGCCGCCGCAAGTTCCAGGCCTTCCATAAATTGCTGCGGGAGCAGTTCCCGCTGGTGCACAAGGCGGCCACCCGCACGGTGCTCAACGGCAGCCTGATTTATAAAATCCCCGGGCAGGACGGCGGCGGTGGTGCGCCCATTCTGATCATGAGCCACCACGACGTGGTGCCCGCGGAAGGTGAGTGGAAATACCCGCCCTTCTCCGGCGAGATCGCCGAGGGCTCGGTATGGGGCCGCGGCACCGTGGACACCAAGGGCAGCCTGTTCTGCTTCATGCAGGCGGTGGAGGAGCTGTTGGCCGAGGGCTGGAAGCCCGAGTGCGACGTGTACCTGGCCTCCAGCTGCACCGAGGAATGGGGCGGCGACGGCGCACCCGCCATTGCCGCATGGCTCAAGGAGCAGGGGGTTCATCTGGGCCTTCTGCTGGACGAGGGCGGCATGATCATGGATTCCCCCATGGCCGGGGTCAAGGGCCGCTACGCCATGGTGGGCGTGGTGGAAAAGGGCTACGCGGATGTGAAGTTCACCGCCAATTCCGCCGGCGGCCACGCCAGCGCCCCCGGGCCGAACACCGCGCTGGTACAGCTGGCCAAGTTCATCTTCAAAACCGACCGACACAGCCCCTTCCAGGCCCGCTTCTCCCCCACTTTGCGGGAGATGTTCCAGCGCCTTGCTCCCAACATGAGCTTCGGCATGCGGCTGCTGCTGGGCAACCTGTGGCTGTTCGAGCCGCTGCTGTGCTTCCTTTTGCCCCGTGTGAACCCGCTGGCCGGCGCAATGATGCGCACCACCTGCGCCTTCACCATGGCACAGGGCTCCCCCGCCTACAACGTGCTGCCCCAGCAGGCCTGGGTCACCGCCAACATGCGCTGCATGCCCCATCAGGGCACCGACGAGAGCATCGAGATCATCCGCGCTGCTGCCAAAAATTGCGGGCTGGATACCGAGGTGCTGAAGGCCGACCCGGCCTGCGCCGAGGCGAACTTTAACGGCGATGCCTTCCGGCTGCTGGAGGAGACCATGGGCAAGATCTACCCCGGCTACGGGGTGGCCCCCTACATCATGACCGGCGGCACCGATGCCCGGTTCTACATGTACGAGGGCGTGGTGGAAAACGCCCTGCGCTTTGCCCCGCTGGAGATCAACAAACAGCAGTACGCCAGCATCCACGCGGCCAACGAGAATCTGTCCATTCTGGCGCTGCCCCCGGCTGTGGACTTCTATCAGGAGCTGCTGCGCAGCTACTGCGCCCGCAACGGCAAGCCGGAGCTGGCCCCCGAAAAGCCCGCCCGCAAGGCCCCTGCCCGCAAGAAGGCAGCCCCCAGGGCCAAGGCCGAAGCGGAGGCCCCTGTGACCGAAACTGCTGAGCCTGCGCCGGAAACTGCACAGCCAAAAGACGAACAGCCTGCCCCGGAGGCCCCGGCAGAGCAGCCGAAGAAGGCCGCAAAGCCCAAAAAGAGCGCTGCCCCCAAGAAGGCGGAAACCACCGAGCCTGCCGAGGCTGTGGAGACTGCTGAAGCTGCCGAACCGAAGCCCGAAGCGGAGGAGGAAGCCCCGGTGGAAGCGGACGAGCCCCGGGAAGAATAATCCAAGTCAAAACCACCGGCTGAGCCGGTGGCTTGAGTAAGCCCTAGAAGGGCATAATA